>Ga0315537_1000426_pt1 | contig 32476 bp, 20 predicted proteins | sample SalMarSW160270MG_FD_203091 | JGI IMG/M metagenome (GOLD analysis project Ga0315537, IMG submission 203091) | Salt marsh sediment microbial communities from the Plum Island Ecosystem LTER, Massachusetts, United States - Salt Marsh Sediment SW1602-70 ... | reverse complement strand
CAGAACTTCCTGATATACTTGTGAAAGATAAATTTTTTATTTCACTTGCTCTTGCTAAAACTCACTATTTGACTGGTATAACTGGTACATTAAAGAATCTATTCGGTTTATTACCTAGGAAAGATCAGTCCTTTTATCATCCAAATATCAATAATGTAATAGTCGATTTAGGGAGAATCATTCAACCTAATCTTTGTATTGTGGATGCTAGAGTTGGTCTTGAAGGATGGGCAGGACCAAAATCTCGAGAGATAAATAGGTTCATAATAGGTAAACAATCCGCTTCAACAGATGCAGTTATGGCTAAAGTAATGGGATTGAGACCTGAAAAAATTCATCATGTAGTTGAAGCAACCAAATATAATCTTGGTTCGCTGAATCCTAATGTTATCGGAGAAAAAATCGAAACTTCTAGAGTACAGTTTAATTATTCTTAATTCAAACCCTCTTTCATAAAATCTTAAGCTGCTCTGATGCGTTCAAGAATAACTGAAGTGCTTCTTCTTTTGTTTCTCCCCATGCAAGTAAACCTTCTGTATGACCGAGTAGACAGACTGGAGCTTTTAGTTTTGGCTGAGTTCTATAGACTTCTTGAATAGCTCTTGCTATTGCTGGTGTCCCATATTCTGCATCTTCTGGTGTTGTACTCATTGTTAATTTTTTATGACTTTCCCACATTTTTTTGTGATGTACATGTATAACACAGTTCACCTCTGGTGCAATTTCATAGATAGCAGCATGTGTCATAGACTCAGAGGAAGGTTTTGATTGACCTTTAGAGATTACTCTGTTATTGTCAATATCATAATCTAAGACTAAAGCATAGTCCTCGTTAGAAGTCTCCTTCTTTTCCCCAGTCTGCGAACCAGTTACTATAAATTGACCATCAGCTGTATATCGCACACTTGTATTCCCAAAACCAATATTAGGTGTAACAGGATGATCAGGAGGGTAAACTCCAATAAGGTTTAGTTCCCACAGCTTATCTCTTAGTTGAGCTAAAGGTTCTACCAATCCTCTATCTACCTTCATCTCTGCGGTTCTATGGTCTAGTTTATACTTTATGACTCCTTCGATAGGATTTGATATCATTTTATCTATAAGACTTTCAAGCTCATTATAATTGCTAAGACTGATAGTATCAGCTATTGGTTTTTCTTCAATAGTAACATGTATTCCTTTCATTCCAACAAATTCAGCTACTTCTACATCTTGTTCCCAATCATCTCCTATCATAATACAGTCTTCTGCTTTTACTTTCAGCCTATCTAGAGCATGAAGGAAGATGTGGGGATGAGGTTTTTCTTCTCCCGCTTCCTCAGAGGTGATTACAGCTGTAAAATAATTATCCAGATTTAACTTGTGAAGTTTTCGAAACTGAATTTCAGCATCCATATTAGTGATAACAGCAAGTTGACATCCTTTTTTCAAAAGATTGGAAAGAGTTTTTTCTAGTCCCTCAAAAGGTTCAATACGACCAATAAATCTATCCCAATAACGTTGAGTTAATTCTGCAATATGATATGGCTGTGGTGAGTGAAAATCCTTTTCAACCATACCCTGAAAATAGAGCACTCTGGAATGACTACCTACTGTACCTTGTAGAAAACGTTTTACATTCTTTCTACTTTGCTTATACTTCACATAGAATTGATCAAAATCATCATCAGCTATTGTTGACCAATAATCGTATGCACCATGCAAACCAGCGTTGTGGCCATCCTTATATGAATACAGAGTTCCATCAAGGTCAAAAAAGATAGTTAATTTCATAAGATAAAGAATACCTTTGGCTATTTTAATTCTACTTTATCAAATTCTTTTCTATTTTTGCAATTAAAAAGATCAACCTTAGACAAGAATTAGAAAATCAAGAATGAATTTTCTACTTATAAGCAAATAAAAGAAAAAGAAAAGAATTCTAGAGTTATTAGTTTAACCCTAAAATATGCCCCTCGTCAGTGTAGTCCATTTTCTCTGCTGCTGGAATTGGAGGTAATCCAGGCATCAAGAACATACTACCACAAACAGGAACAATGAATCTGGCTCCAGTATACAATCTTACCTCATCAACATTGAGGATCCAATCAGTAGGAGCTCCCATCATACCAACCTTGTCTGTTAAACTCAGCTGAGTTTTGGCCATACAAAGTGGGAAATCTGCATGTCCTTGGGCTTCGATAGCTTTAATGTCTTGAATAGCTTGAGGACTATACTCAATATCTTTAGCTCCATAGATTTCTTTAGCTATTTTCTCAATCTTGGTTTTAATAGAATCTTTCAGTTCGTAAATATACTTTACATCACCAGCTCCTTTTTCTACAGCTCTAAGGACGGCTTCAGCAAGTGCGACACCACCTTCTCCACCTTTCATGAAGACTTCACTAACAGCGGCTTCAACACCAATCTCTGCACATTTATCTTGAATCCACTTAATTTCTTTATCAGAATCAAAGGGGAAACGGTTGATAGCAACAATTGGTGGAATGTTGAATTTATTAAGCATATTGTCAAGGTGTTTAGAAACGTTGGAAAAGCCTTTTTCCATTGCTTCGAAATTCTCATTTTTAGCTTCATCAAGGTTAGTGACACCACCATGGAGTTTAAGAGCACGAGCAGTGATAACAAGGACGACAGCACTAGGGATAGTACCATATTGACGGGCAACAATGTCAACGAATTTTTCAAAACCTAGATCAGCAGCAAAACCACCTTCAGTCATTGCATAATCAGCAAGTTTCAAAGCAAGTTTGGTACCGATGACAGAGGAGTTACCGTGTGCAATATTGGCGAAATATATACTTAGAACATGGTTTTATAAAAGAGCATCTCATATTGTTAAAGTTTTAAAAAATATATTAATATCCTTTAACAAACGAAAATTTCCTAAGAAAAGGTTCTAATTCATTTTCATCTATAGTAAATACTACATTTTCATTGAATGAACCTTCATAATTAATGTGAAATTGGTAAGCAAATTTTTCAATTTTTTTTCTAATTCTTTTTAGAACGGTTCTGTTTGAATTTCTTATGACAGCAATGAAATGATATGTTTTAAAACGTAGGAATATTATGGATGAATCACATGAAATCATGTATTCCATATCATTATTTATTGAGAAGACTTCGCTGCTAAAAGTGGTCAAAGCTACAAAAAATCCAGAAGCTAATGAAAGATCAAAACCAGAAGGTAATTCCCCTGCACTAGATATTGGCAAACCACTTTCATCAATTATCATGAAGAAATCAGCTCTTCTATTTTTAAAGAATCTTGGTTTTTTCTCAAGTTGTTCTTGAGAAATAAATACTTCCTGTTCTTTTTTTGATGTCTCTTGGATCTTTTCGATGAATTCCTGTAAAATTGCTATTTTCGAAGATGACATAAAAACAAATAATATGAACCATTATATATACTTTGCAGAGAACTTACAATTTCCTGCATAAGTTTTTAAAACCATATTATATAATAAAGTGATAAAATGTCAAATGATTGGTTATCAAGTGTCATAGCAGGTTCATTCACTATTTTAGGTATAATATTAGCCGGATGGTTTGCAAATAGATGGCAAGAAAAACGAATTTTCACAAAAACAAAGGAAAACCTGATACGAGAAACAAGCAAACTTATGTTGAGTATTGGAAGTTTATCAGACATATGGGAAGACTGGATTATTGCAGATAATCTAGAAGACAAAGAAATTGAAAGTATCAGAAGAAAACTTCTAAATTCATGTTCTGAGTTAAAAATTTCACTTGATATACTTAAAAACAAAATTCTCATACAATTAAAACCAAATCATTCAGATATTATTAAGATTGATAAGATATTTGATGGTTGGGCAAAATTAACAGGACTAATAATCCACAACGTTGTTAGTACACAAACAAAAGACAAGAGCGATATAAGTAATGAGATTAGAGAACTAATCGAAAATTTATATACTATAATGAATATAATAATGAATTCAAGAAGGAATAGAGGATTTGGAAAAAAAAGACAAAAATAGAAGAAAAAAATTAACATTCTATAGTTCGGTTTTTTATTTTCAAAAACAGATATGAATACAAAAATTTCATTATATTTTATGTAGATTTATATTATACTTTTAACAATCTCCTCATTTATTGCTACATAAAGTCAATGAAGAAGAAATTACTAGTCAGTGAATTAGAAAATATTAAACAAAAATGAATTGTAACTGAATAAATATCAATATAACAACATGGAAAAATAGTAATGATTTTTATCTTGCTACAAATCACTAATTATCCTACTTTTGTTCCACACTCAGCACAAAAATTATCATCTGCTTGAATTTCATATCCACATTCTGAGCATTTTAAGATTTGCACATGGGATTTTCGAAATATTCTGTGACGAAACCAATAGACAAGATAGACTCCAGAGAGCCCCACAACTGCGAAAAGAGTGTATAGAATATACCCATAATGGCCAAAGAAAGTATCAGCGTTAATGTGAGTAAGTTTATTCCATTCAGTTCCCCATCGTTCAGTAGAACTGTCTTTGTAAACCAAAGTATGTTTACAGTAAAAACTCAGTTGTTCTCTGCCATAAAGAGGTTTGTAAAAAACTGCAGTAGAAAGAAAACAAGAAGAACCGACAGAATCTAAAGTTCCTGGATTACTATAATACTCGGTTCTTTTCCCTATTCGAAAATAGAGTCTGAAATAAGTTACTTTACTGCATTGGGAATCAAGATGAAGAAGAGTAACAGTTGTATTGATGGTATTATAACCAGAATGCCAATAAAGGTCAACTGAAATACTCAGTTCAAATAAATTATCATTATCTGTTGAAGCAATATCACCAACAAAAACCTTAGCTTCAGAAAGGAAAGGAGAGACAGCTAAAGGTAGTGAGAAAAGAATGATGAGAAAGACTACATATCTCTGGCTCTTCATACTATCTTACTCCTATATCGTCTTTCAATTATAAATCTTACAGTGAAAATAATGAAGAAAGGAAAGAGAGGAATAACGGTGAAGTTTGATTGAGAAGTGGGGAGTAAATCAATAAACAATAAATCTGATGGTAAAGAATGGAATTCTTGTGTCTCAAAGGTTGCGAAGATGACAACATAATAATAATTTTTCTCAAAAGATTCAAGAGATAAAGAGATATTCCACGTAAAATAGTCTTGACTGAAAAGTTGAAACGAATTATAGAATTTTTTATCTATTGAAAAAACATACGCAATAACTAAAAGCTCAGAAATGAGAACTCTATTAGTAAAGGAAGAATATATGTCAATACTAATCTGGATAGAGGAGTTAGACGAATCATATCCGAAGTTAGGAAAAGAAAGCTCTAAATCTAAACTGATATCAAATGAAGTCAAGTATTGAGAAATGTTATAGAAAGAGGAAGAATTTACTATTAGTTCCAAATTATATGTACCCGGAGAGTAGTCAGAAAGATTGATGATTATTCCCCATCCTCTGAATAAAGAAGGATTAAACTCCAGAAAATAATCACATTCGACTTTTTCAGAATATACTCTAATTTTAACACAATCCTCTGCTGAAGAAAAGAAAATGTCAGTTCCATTGATAAAGTAAATGCTCAAAGCAGAGATAGTTAAAGAAGTAGAGTTCTGATTGATGATAGGTTGATTGATAGATAATTTGAATGGATTAATAGTGCTAACATAAAGTGTAGCTGAAGGACCTAAACCAAGTCCACTGGAAATAGAGGGATGGTTAACATCAAGTTTGGAAAATATAATTTGTATGTGGGAACAGACTTCTGGGGTATTCAATGTTAGACTTTGATTACAGATCTCTAGATGGTCTATATTAACAAGAGTAGTATTTGAATAAGTGAGAATTACAACTCCTAAATGAGAGCTGTAAGGATTACTGATGGTTATCTCAAACTGCTCAACCAAGTTTATCGTAATTCCATATGAACCATAATATGGTACAGAAATCTGCTCCACTTTCTCAGTTGAGAGAGTTTTGAGAGAATTTAATCTGAGAAAAGTGCTCTCTAAAACATATTCTTTACATGTAAATTCATGCACAATCAAAGCAGTTTGCCAGTTGAGAAAGAACTCATTAAACGTCATATTATAGGAAGCAAGAAAAGCTGTAAGACTAATAACAGCTGTTTGAGTATCTTGAACAAGTAATGATAAGGCAGAAGTGTTGAATTGTTCATAGAAGTAAAGAAGGAAAAGATAAGCTCCTCCATAATCGATTCTCACATCTCTCCCACCATCACTGAAATAGTTCCAGAAAATAAGAGAATCATCATAACTGAAACTGAATTGTAGAACAAATGAAGTAATATTTTCCCATTCTTCAGGTATAGAATGAGTTAAGAAACCAGCTAACTCTGAACATCCTTCATCGAACCAAATGGACTCATGAGGGTCGTGATTGAAATGGATGAGATGTTGGAACTCGTGAGCGAGAGTAGTTTCAAAACTATCAATATAATCAAGATAAACCATCTCCCATTCGTTAGAAAAGTAACCATCAAGGACTTCTTGAGGATACTCATTATAGGGATCGAAATATCCTGCCCAACCAGTAGGAAGAACAGCGTAAAGAACAATAACCTTTCCATCCCCTATATTTCCAAAGGAACCTTCAACAGAACCAAAGACTGTTGTTTCGATAGAATAAATATCACTATCGAAACGTTCTACATCAGAAGAAATTCTTTCAACAACATTGCCTAGACCAAGACTAGTGATAATAGCTGATTCAGTAAAAAAATAAGCATGGTCTGTGATATTAACAACTTGTGCAGAAAGTGTTCGATAAGTTGTTCCAGTTGAAAGACAGTAAAAATTGCGAGTGTCTCCTAGAGAATAGGTGTTAGAAGTGAAAATTCTGAAGAGAAAATCAGAAGAAAAGGGAGAATAGGTTGGTAGAGTAGATTTGTGTTCATGATAGATTTTCCCACCTAGATTAAAGTAAGGAGGAAGAGTGTAGCCAACGAAATCAACCAAACTTCCAAAAGACATTGAATGTTGTGCAGTTTTGATTTCGTGACTTGTAGAATTGAAGAGATGAAAACTGGGGATAGAGAAAAGATCAAGAGAAGAGTAATTAGCAGAATTAATAGAACCTACAAACCAAGAGATATTGTTGAAAATAGAATAATCAAGAAGTTCGCTTTGAGAGGAGAGATCAAGGAAGAGCGTGAGAAGAACGAAAGAATCATTATCAATCATCAAATCATAAAAATCTCTCAAAGCAGGAAGTTGGTTAATACAATCAGGACAAGTAGAAGAGGAAAACTCCAAAAGAAGTGTCTTCCCAGAGAAATCACTGACAGTTCGTAGACTATCATTAATTAGGATAAAAGAGATATTATCCCACTTGGATTTGATGAGAGTGTTAGAATCATCAATATTAGTACAGTTCTGACATTTAGTATCCTGTGAGAGTAAAATAGGAACAATTGTACTAGTTACAATAACGATTAGAGATAAAGAAATTATGCATTTCTTAACTATGTTTTCCACTTTATACACCTACTACATAAAGTGGGTAAAATAAGGTAGGTAGTTGACTACTAAGGAATCAAATATATAAATGTAACTTAAATCATTTAATAAAAACAGAATACTTTATCCATGGAAACTTTCAATTTTCAATTATATTCTTTATCCACTTACTAAATCTTTCTGCTAATTCATCTTTGCCTAACTGTTTAAAAGTGTCTGTGATTAAATTTAATATTCTGAGTCTAAAAATGTATTTTTCAATGAATATAAGAGAACCAACCAATCCTTCAAGCAAATATTCTTTGTCTTTTGATGCAATTAAAAAAATATCCAAATCACTCATAATAGTATTCTGAACTTCTTCTGGAATTTTACCTCCTATTAAATTTGATAAAAATTGGTTAAAGCTAAAGGTTTGTACTACTAGTTCTATCAAATCATGAACTCTTTCGATTTTGTTTACATTTATATTTGGAAGTTTTTTCTTAAGAATCTTTATACTAAGTTCAACAGAATTAAGCTCACCGGTACCTAGTAAGGTTAGTGCTTCAATAGATTCTGGATCAAGAGTTATTTTATTATCTATCATATTAACTACATTCTCTATTTTTATGTCTTGATTATCATCCTCCTTGTTCTGAAATTCTTGAACCTTTGATTTGATTTGTTTTATCCTGTCTCTCTCTTTTAAAATATCTGTTTTTAAATACTGAAAATATTGTTCTTTAGGGAATTTCTCTATAGCTTGCTTTAAAATAGATGATGCTTCTTCAGTTCTTCCTTCCTTATAATAAATATTCATTAGTCGCTTTAATGCTTCTTTTTGAACAACTCGTTGATCTAAAACCTCTTTATAATAGTTGATTGCTTTATCATCCTCATTCCTAAATTCTGATAATCTTCCTTTAAGGAATAGTAATCTAGATTCATTTGGATATTTAGATTCAAACTCATCTAAGATTTCAGACAATCTATCCAGTCTACCTGATTCTATCATGACAATTATCCATCCAAAATAAAGTTCAGGATAATATAGGTTAAGAACAGAATGAATCTCTTCAAACAAATTGAGTGAATCTGTATAATTCTTTTTAACTGCGTATATATAAGCTAGAGATTGCCTAAATCTAGCTTCTTTTGAACCTAAAATAATAACATCTTTTAATATTTTGATACTTCTATCTACATCTTTAATCTGAAAGAAATCCATTGCCTTAAGATAAGCAAGATCTAAACCAAAATATTTCTTATTTTGCTTGACATTTTTCCAAATAATTGTATCAGGAAAGAATTGTTCAATTGTATGTAAAGATTCTTTATAATGAAGACCAAAATTCTGAGCTATAGCTAGATTCTTAGCTAAGAATCTATCCTTTGGATGTTTACCTATTCCTTCAGATAGAATTTTTATTGCACTCACAAAGTTCCTATTTAACATTTCACTTACTCCTAGTGTGCCATATGCTGATGAATTATATGGATCAATTTCAATTATTTTTTCTGCATATAATTTCATTTTTTGAGTATTTCCGAAATTTAGTTCATTGTTGATACGTAAATTATAATGGTGAATAGTTGTTTCTCCTAATTTTTCTGAAAAATCGAAGAAAATATTAGCTTCCTCATATTTTTTATGAACAATTGACAAAATATATGCTAAATCATCAAATAAATACTGTTGAATTTCAAAATCACGTCCTTTATCAATTAATTTTTGACTTATATTAAGCTGGATAAATTGCTGAAAGAAAGCTTGTAGAAGATTTGAATTAGTAGAAAGAGTAAGAAGCTCTAAGAATTTAGGAAGATATAATAGAAACCACTCGTCTCTCTCTACTAGGGTTTCTAAGAAGAAAATAATAGGTTCATAAGCCATATATTCTTCTTTAGCTTTCTTATACAACTCTTTTGTAACTATTAAATAAATAATATAAGCATCTAGTTCAGAATGCCAAAAAAAGCTGGATTCTTGTCTGATGATAATATTATCTTCTAGTAACTGGTTCTTATATAAAAGGAAACGATCAGAAATAGGTATAAATGAACCAAATTTCTCATTTAAAAACCACAAAGTTATATTATTAATGAATTCTTCCGTATTAATAAAATACTTATATCCTATTTTTTCTTCAATTTCTTCTTTGAGAAGTGAAAAATATTTTTCGAATAGTTCCATAGCCATTATATCTTCATTAATAGAACTAGATGAGATCTTTCTGTAAAAGTACATGTATAATGGATGTCGAAGTAAATTCATCAATCTAGTTTGTAACCATGGTTCAAATGGTTTGATACCTATTTCATATAAGAGTGGTTCTACTTTCTCTTCTCTTTGAACATTCGATTCTAGATGATTAAGAAAATTATTAACATCTGAAAAATCTAAATAATCCAGAATATAAATTGCGAAATTCTTACTTCGTAATGCATTTTGCACTTTGTGACTTTGTAATATAGCTAAACTAGTAGTACATATTATTTTACTTGAAAACTGTTTGATTTCTTCAAATTTAGTTTCAAGTTGATTTAAGTCATCAGGATGAGGGATAAAATTGTCAAATAATAATAGAAAACTTACTTTTAATCTATACAGCTTTTTACTCATTTTAACGATTTTTTTACAACTGTGGAGAGAAGAATTATCTGGAAATATTTGATTTACTTTTGTTTTTTGTTTATTAAAATTAAATAATAATGGAAGGTATAACAACTTAAGGTTTTTATTTTTTCTAAATCTAATTGATCTGATAAGGATTTTAAAGAATAAAATATAAAATCTATCCGTTGGAAATACTTTCTCTAAGTATTCTAATGAATTATAACCTATCTGAAATAAAGAAGTTGTTTTTCCCATTCCACCAGAACTACAGAGTAAAATTTGTGAATGATTTTCAATAACATCTGTAAGAAATGTCTTTTCAGCTGTTAATTTAACATCTTCTACCTCGAATAAATAATTTTGATATTGCATAAACTCGGGGCTAACAGAAGGAATTGAGAAATTTTCTTTATCAAAAGGTTTCACTAACCTATTTGAGACTAAGAACTCCTCTGAATCTATATAGGAACCTGGAGTTGACTCTTTGAATTCTTTTATCAAATCATAAATATATGTGGATATTTTAAGAATATAAAAAAACCATTTATCAAGAATGAAGAAAAAGATGAATAAGGAAACAGAAAGAATTAGTAAATTATACCAAGATAGATTAAGATAGATTTGAATTAATGTAGTGATTGGGATTTCTATCAAAACTAAGATAAACCAAAAAACAATATTCCGAGAATTCTGTAATAGCCATTCTATCATCTTTCTCTTCTCCCAGATATAATCTAGATTTGTGTATATAAATTTATTATATATTATTTAAAAATTAAAGATTGTTGCTTAAATTTAAAAAACCAGAAAATTCTCTCCACTCTTAGAAATATATTAGTTTAGTAAATCTAGAAGTAAAATTAAGTATTTGTATTGCTTCATCAGGTTCCTCAAAAATATTAAAAGTAGCGTTTTTTTACTCTTAAATTAATTCTAAGAATTTCTCATCTGCCTTAAATCTATCAAAATTTCGCATGAATTTTTTTTTCATAGATGCAAAACAATATATTTGAAAGCTAACTCTCTTTGGAATTAGGTGTTTCAAATCTTTTTCTCTAACAATCGTTTCTATTTCTTGCTCATTATATCCATTCTCAGTTAATATAACAAAAAAATAACTCTTATATAATTCATGTAATTCTTCAATTTCTTTAATTTCAGTTTTAATATTATTGTCTTTAGTGTATGCATCAAATCTTTCATATTCGCTCCTTAAAAGTGGGAATATTACCTTCTTTGAACTTCCTTTATTTTGTAAGCTCATATTAACACCATAATTATATGAGGAGAAACCATAAAATTTTGGAAGAATTTTGTCAGCTATTTCAACAATTTCATTTTCATTCATATTGTCATATATAGCAGAAATATTAACCTCTATATATCTCTTTAAAGAGTAGTTAAAATCAATTTCTAGTTCAAGGTCTATATTAGGTTGAGCGACATCTAAGTAAGTTTTACCTGTAAATGTTCTTCTTTCTATGTATTCTATTGTATCAAATAAAAGAAGAATGAATGAGATTAGCAGAGGATGTTCGTTAATATCATAAGAAGGGGATAATCCTTCTTCATTTTTTTTTGGAACATCAAAATTGAAGTAATATGCGTGATCTGGATTCATTGAATGCAATGTCATAGCTAATAATACTCTATAAAAAATATCATTCCAATTTCTTTGGTGCTTAAGGTAAAATGTATAATCTCTTGCCACTAAATCTATAAGTGATTGCCAAAATACAACTGAACTTATAATACCATGGTTTTTCTCATCCCAGCTTTTTAAAATAGGATTGATTTTTAAATGTTCAAATTCATCTGGAAGAAAAGAATATTCTGAATTATCAAGTTTTATTATCTTTTCCATAGAATTCATCAATTTTTCAGCAATTATTCTTCCTGATTCTGAGATTATAAATGAAGATGCATCTACTTTTCCAAAATTTGTATAACTTCTCTGAATGCTTGATGTTAATTTATTGATTTTTTCAACTCCATAACCTAAGTCATGAAAGAAAGAAGCTATGACCCATCCCAATATATCGATTTTAAATTGATTCTTATCAAAGCGATTCTCATAATCTCTAATAATTGCAATTAATTGAAAGCCAAGAAGAAATACTCTTAAGGAATGTAAAATATGTTCATAGTAACCAACTCCAAGTACATTAACTAGATCCTTTTCTACATCCATAAAAGAATCAAACAATTTAATTATTTCATTTTCTGGTGGAAATCCCCATAAAGAAAGTAATTCAGCAAGCCAATTTTTCATGTTTTTGAGAATATTTTCATCTTCTTGATTTTTCATTTGTTCAATTATTTTCGTTATTTCTTCATACAAATCTTCAAGTGATAATTTTTCTGACCTAAAGAATGAAAGTGTCGCATTGACTAAATCTTTAGTGTTACTTATTTTTATCTTGTGCAGATTTATGATGGTTTTATCACCAAAAATATAATACCACTCAGAAAAGGAAAAAAGTGTAGTATATTTACGATATAAGTAGATTTTTGTTAGCATTTTATCTGAACATCTAAGAGATGCTATAATTCTAGTTCCAAGGTCGTTTTCTTGATTAGCTTCTATATTTTCTTTCTTTTCATCAAATTTGTGGTACCATAATTTTGTGAAAAGAATTTCCCAAACACACCTATTTGCTACTCCTTTCAAATCTGATATGAATTCTAAGAAGAATCCAATATCAGCTTCTTTTGTTCGAAAAACTGGAATACTAGTAATTTTATCCTTAAGTATGTCTAGATTTATAACATCTTTAGCATTCTTGAAGAATCTCTCAATTTTTGGTTTTAGTTCGTTGTATTTTTCAAGAGTATGCTCATAATCTAATGAATTAATTTCGTTTATTAGAAATTGGTATTCTTCCTTTTCTTGTTTCTGAGAGAACATTGTTATTCACTAACCTATCAAACTATAATAACTTCTTACGATTATGTAAAATTTTTGACTATTTATATTAGACACAAAAATAAAATTAGATGAAATTTAGTAGTCAATTGTTTTTAAATTCAAATGGTAAAGCAAGATTATGATTTTATTTCTTTCTTTCGTAATAAGTATAGATTTTTTCTATTATAAGCCCATTTAAGAAAAGGAACAAACAACAACAAGGATAGAATTAGAGTCACTATAGCAATAATATAGGTTATATAATCGACAAATGGAGGAACATTATCATTAACCAATAAAACAGAATAGATAACACAATCATACGTAGAATGAATTATAATGGGACCAAGTAAGGAATTTGAGACGACTCTGAAAAATGCTAAAATTATACCAAAAAGTGTTGCAAATATTACTTGAAGAATAGAAAATCCATATGAATCAAGAGTAGCTCCAATAAGATGTATTAGTCCAAAAACGACACTAGAAATGATAATGGTTTTTCTAACACTATTTTTTCTTCTAAATATTCTCATCACATATCCCCTAAAAATAATTTCTTCTGTAATTCCTGGATATAGTCCTTGAATAATATAATACCAAGTATCCCTTCCATAAGTTACAATGTCACTAAAATCATAAAAAAACAGAAGAAGAAAACTGTAAATTAGGAGTAATATGAAGGAAACAATAGTGAAGGCTATTAAAGTGTCTTTTATTACACTTTTAGATAATTTAAATCCAATATTGGTTAGAATTTCTTTAAATGAAGGAGAAACATCATCAGATGGCATTTTGAGATAAATTGGTATTAAAACAACAAATATCCCTAAAAAGATCAAAAGAACAATAAGAGGGGAGAAATAAAATGAGTTATATCTTAGTACATTTAGCGAGAAAAAAAATGAGATACATAAAATAAAAATAAGAGATTTCCATTCATTTTCATACAACCAATTCATTTTTTGGGAAGATTCGGTATTGTAGACAAGGAAGTTAGTTAATCGTACCAAATCAGAAATTATGATTTTTGCATTTTTTATCGATCCTGTTGGATATTTTTTAGTGATATATTTTAAATGAATGGCATAGAAATAAAAATAAAAACCTATAGAGTAGAAAATCCAAACAATGAATAAAATAACAAGGAAGGGAATTCTCTTTAAGACATCCAATATCTGATAATTTTGAGTGTCATTTTCTAAAGCTGAATTTACTTGTACATTTTCAAGTTTTTTTTCTTCCTCTAACAATAATGAATTGAAGACATAGTTAGAAAACTTCCTTATACAGATTTCAGACCACGTTGATAATAATTGATTTTTTTTGCAAGTTAGAAGGATAAAGATATTCTGCAAAGTGCCGATAATAATTAAGCTAACTAAGGTACAACTAAAAATAACCATGAGTAGTGGAGATAACAATAGTTGTAATAAAATTGTTAAGAGATTCTTATCTTTGTTATTACTCAAATCAATTTCTTCTCTGTTCAATTCCCATCTCCTCAAGTCAATGAGTATTATAGTATTTTTGGAGTTAATAATATAGATCATTGTAAGTTAATGACAATGATTACTATTCTGTTCACAAATTTATTTTCGAAAAATGCCTTTTAAGGCTTTCTAATCAGCTTTTTTAACGTTTAACATATAGCAAATATAAGTGAAAATATACATCATATAATAAACAATATTTCATATAATTTGTGAAATATAGAGTATTTTTTTAATTATATTTCATATATCTTTCAAGTCTATTACTAATAACTTGTTTTAAGATTAAATGAGAGAAAGAGTGGATTGAAGCTAGCTACTGAAAAAGAAGATGCTGATGAGTTATAGAAGTTGAAATAAATACAATTTAGCCAGCTTCAATCTATAATACTTAAATTGATTTATAAACTCGAGAAAATCTTTCCCGCCTTTAAATACCAAAGGAATCATTAGCTAGAAAAAGAGAAAAGAACGACTATGACTTGGCGAATGATCTTCAAGATATATGTAGAAGGAAAAGAAGGAAAAGTAGAATTAACAAGATACAAGATAACAACAGTTGATGGACTAAAATTCTTCCTGAAAAATTTCTATGAAGAACAGAAAGGATGGTTAATAGAGAGGAAGGAGAAGAGAGCGTGGAAATATGAGATAGCATTTACTGACGAATTAGGGAGAGAGATAGAATTAAAAAAACTACATGAACTAATACATGAGAGTGAGGAGATATTAGGTTTTTTCGGGATGAGTGAAACAGCGATAGGGGAGATATTGGTGGAGGGGATAGGATGATAGAAGTAGTAAACTACATAGTCACCAGGAGAAAAGAATTAAGGAAAGAAAGAAAGGAATTGAAAATTAAGAGAAAGAGATTCACTAGATTTCTAGGTTTTACACTCGGAGATTGTATAATGTTTTTGACATTTGGATCAGTATTTCTTGGAGCAGGAATAATAGAGGTTTGTCATCCTCTAGCAGGAGGGTGGAGCTCAGGAACGAAATTAAATCTAACAATTGGAAGTGTCTTTCTAGTTTTAGGAATGTTGTATTTCGTGCCATTGTCTAAGAAATATATGAAAGAAGTAATAGAAAGAGAGAAGAAAATAGGAAAATATAATGTGATACTAAATAATATGGAATTGTGGAATTTAGAGTACTTAGAAGAAAGGATCATAGTTATCAGGAATATACGAAAGAAGATAGTTGAACAATCAGAGGAAGAGAAGGAAAAGATAGAAGAGAAGATAAAAGAATATGTAGAATGGAAAGAAAGACCTGAGTTGAGAGAGATTCACTCATTCAATGAAAAGGACTATAAAAGGATGAGAGAGAACGTAAGTGAAATAGCTTTCAAGAAGAGGATGAGGAGGATAAAAAATGATAGAAATATCAAAATCGAGAGTCTGGTAAAAACAAAAGATGGTGATGTTATCTTGTTTTGTATAAAGAAGAGAAGATGGAAAATATGGAAAAAAGAAGAAGAGACACATAGGTTCATATCTCATGAATATTTAGTGGCTGAACATTATAAAATACCAGTTATTGAAGAAATAGGATTAATGGAGAGAGGGAAAGAGATAGAGATACGGATGGATAAGAGGTTCTAAATAACCTAATTAAAGTAGATTAAGTTCATCGAATAAATCAGTCAGAAATTTTGCTCTTTCTGGTTTTACATTGATAAAGTTAAGAATCATTATCTTGATGAATTTCTTAATCTCCATCTCAAAATCTCTATTATCAGGTATATCTACTGATCCAAAACATATGCTAAGCTGTTGAACCAGTTCTTCTTCCTCCTTTTCAGTTAAATCAGACAAGAATGGTTTGTATAAGTGAGCTGCAAAAGTCAAGATAAATTCAAAACCTGTAAAACCAAACATGTTTAAGCTTTTCATTAGAATTAGGATGAAACGGTTAAAAATGAAGGTACCAAAATTTCTCAGTATTATGGAATAAATTCGGTTCTTAGAATCTTCATCTAGTTTGGTACATATTGTGTCGATCATCACTGACCATATTTCAATGAAGTTTTGGGGATTGATTATGAATTCTTTTGCGATTGCTTTGAGATAATCTATAGCTATGTTGTTATTCATTAACATGTACTCTTCTGAGGTAATGAGCATATAAGTAATGATTTTCAGCTTGAATGCTTTATCTTCAAGATCTGAAAGAGAGAGTTCATCCAATTCTCTTTCTAAGTTTTCTAGTTTTATCCTATTGTTCTCAGAATCTACATAGAATGATCTATGTGCAAGAGAATTTCGTAATGCTGAATCCATAGCATCAAAAACCTTCTCATATTTACCGTTATTATACGAAATGACATTATTTATTCTAAGTTGTCTGTGACCACTTTGAGAGTTAATTCTCGAGTTGATTTTCTCAACATAATTACCAAAAAGAAACTCAAAATCACTCACATAGCTATTCGCATAATATTCATAGATATCACCAGAACTAGTTAATAACTGAAATATTTCCAGAATTGGTTTATAGAAAACCTCATCTATTCTCTTTTCAGAAATAAGTTTGATTACATCTTCTGAAATCGAATCTGGTTCTTGCTTATTTTTATTGATGATAAAAGTAAAAACCAGAAGAATAGTTCTGAATAATTCTTTTCCAAACCAATAATCGTAGAAATCCGTTCTCTCTTCTTCTGAAAGTTTATCTACGAAATCACCTGTAACTTCACCAAACTCCTTCCGAAGTTCTGAGATACTTTCATCTAATCTATTAGATTTAATATATCGACCAGCGTATTTGTTCACTCTTGGATGAATCATAAAAATCATCGTATCAATGAATAATTTTCTTGGTTTTTGTCTTATTATTTCCAAAAAACCTTCTAAGTTGAATGTTGGACCAAAATGTTCATCTGCAAATGAACTAAAGAATTTTCTAGATTCATCATCTATAATGTATGACTTTTTTTCTCCTTCCATAAATAGAAGAAATTAATTTTGTTTTTATTTGTTGCTATTTAAAAATATGAGATTGGAAGAATTGGTCTAAATCCGACTGTTTCTTGGGACGCATAAAATCCTTCAATTCTTTATCTTTAAGGTCGATGAACCACTGTTTGATGAGTTTGGTTTCAGGATGAACAACAGATTTAGGGATCCAGATAGGTTGGTCAGTGAAATTAGCCACAAAAGCAAGGAAAGCTTTCTCAGTTTCAAGATCAATCTTACCAAGCTTATAGGGAGAATATGAGCTCATACTAGTGGAGAAAAAGGTTTTCGATATAAAAAAGAGAGCAAATTGTGCGCGTCTTAATGAATTTTTATTTTTCACATTGTTCATCAGAATAAATTATGAAATCTTTTAATAGTTTATAAAGTTATAAAGATGAAATGAAGAATACAATCAAAGAAAATTACTGTGATAGATTCATAGAGATAACAGAATGTGCAGTAAAAGAGACTATGAATTACTTGAAATCATTAAAGGAGGAGGAACTCGAAAAAAGTAAAATCTTCTTTGATAGCTATCAAACTTATTGTATAATTAATGAGGGAAGCCCTGAAGAAGGTAGTATGGGTTATGAAACATTAGAACTATATACAATATCAATTTACTCAATAAGAGATCTACTCATAAAATACCTAACTTCAGAAAAAAACACACATACTGTTAAAGAGCTAGTTGAGATGGGGAGTTACACAGATACTGAAGCATCGATTTTGAATCCTCAATTTACTCTATTTGGTTTTACTTTCAGGATAATATTGGAAGAGATGTTTAAAACAGAAGATATTAACCAGATACAGAAATTGAATGAAATTTCATTTGATATAGAACTGTTTAATTGTATAATTTCGGAAATAACTGATTTCGCGGTGAAAGATGAACTAGAATGTGAGTATTATTATTTTATCTTTGGTCCCCCTTTGCAAGGTAAAGATGATTTCTTCAATGAAGAAATGCAAAGCATGATAACAATTCCGAATAATAAAAAAAGGGAGGATTTAATAAGAAAATTTAATTTTAAGAAAGGAATTTATGGCTCGGGAAAAACTTGGGAACAAACTCATGCCATTATGGGATGTTCAGGTTGGATATCTGGAAAAATAAGGATTAAAACACCAAATTTCGATGATAATGGTTCTGTTCTTAAAGAAGTAAAACTCCCCTCTCCAAAATATATTCAAGAAGCTTTCAATCTTTTAAGTGAAAATATAGATATTCACTTTGTTAGTATTCCTAGTAATTATAATTTGTATTCAATTTATATCTATCCAGAAAGTGACAAGGTACGATATGCATTAGAACGTCTTGGAAGAAGAAGCTTTCCTAAATGGTTGGAAGAGGTTGTTTTTTTCCCAATTGGAGAAGAGAAATTTATGTTGGATGAGACTAATTTATTCTTTATCCGAGGATATCCAGAAATGAGAATGAAATTATCTAAAACATCAATTGAAGAACTAATATTTACTAGATACATTAACCTAATAACCATATCAAACAGCATGAATGTAATTCTTGAAGCATGTATAATTCTTGAAACATTATTAACAACAGAACCAAAGGAATTGGGATTTCAGTTAAGAGTAAAACTTGCAGTTTTATTAGGTGAGGATTATAAACAGAAAAAATTCATTCAAGATGTAACTAAAATAATCTATGAAATTAGAAGTGATATAGTTCATAATGGAGGACATAAATCAGAGAAGAAGTCGAGAAAATTAGGTGGATTGATTAGAACTTCTAAACTATCCAAACAATTAGTCAAATTACTACTCTTAAGACTTATAACTGTTGAAGAGGGCAAATTGAGTATAATTAAAAGGGATGAACTAGTTACTCAGCTTGATAATTACATGATTGGAGAGAAAACGGAAATCAATTCTAATGTATATTTTGAGAAAAGAAGAAAAGAGTTTTTCGCAAGTATTCTTGTAGATCAGCAATTATCCATTCTTCTAAATAAACACACTAATGGGGAGAAAAATTAATATAAAAACCGTCTTAGGTCAAAATTGTTAAACATTATCAGAAAACAAAGATAGTTTGGTTTGAACCATTTTCTTCTCTTGTTTTTTCCACTCTCTTTTCCCTTCCTTGATTTGCTTGATAAACCATTTCTTGATTCGTAATTGTTTATCAACAACAGACTTAGGGATCCAGAGAGGTTCATCAGTAAGGCCGGAAATAGTAGCATAGTAAGAGTTAACAGTTTCAGCAAGAAGGTAATCAATAGAATAATCAGAGAAAGAAGGATCAGCAGGAGGAATATCTTCGAAAACCATAAACACTTTCAGAGAAGAAAGAAGAAAGAAAGTATAAAAAGACCAAAATATAGTATTAGGTCGATGATTAGCTCTTGAGTTCTAAAAATAAAAGTAAATCTAAAGGATATTGGAAAGGCAAAATAGGATTAGAAAGGGCAGAAAAAGAGATTTTGCAACTCAAAGGGGAATTAGGTAGGACACCTAAATTAAGAGAAGTAGGAGGGATATACAAAGCGATAACTTCTGGCTGTTGGACAGAGTATGGAATTAATACTTGGTCGGAACTATTAGAATATTTACAAATAGAATCCTCTACAAGTGAGAGGATAAAATGGAAAGGAGAGAAAGGATTAGAACAAGCTAAGAAAGAATATATCCGAATTTCGAGAAAACTGAAAAAACGACCAACACAACATGATATTTCAGGAATTACTAAAGCGATTAAAAGAGGAGTTTGGGTAGAATTTGGTATAGAGGAGTGGGATGATTTTGTTATTGCTTGTGGTTTTAAACCTGAAGCTAAAAAGGGAAAATGGATGGGAGAGAAAGGATTGGAAAATGCTGTAAGAGAAATTAACAATTTCTATGAAATCCATAATAAAGTTCCAACAAGTAGTAATGTCTCTGCAGGAATAATAGACCGAGCTGAAAAAGGACATTGGAAGGAATATGGAATAAGTTCATGGAATGAACTGTTGAAGTATTGTGGGTACGAAGTGCATATAGAACAGGGGAAATGGAGAGGAAAAGAGGGACTAGAAAGAGCGAAAAGAAAGATAGTGGAATACAGGCAAAAACACGAAAAGAATCCAACTACATTAACAAAAGGATTTAGAAGTCTTTCAAAATGCGCAAATTCAGATTATTGGAAAAAGTATGGTGTCAGAAATTGGGTTGATCTTTTAGATTATTGTGGACTAGAGCCAAATAAATTACCAACTGTATGGGGGGGAGAGGAGGGGTTGGAGAAAGCAAAACAAGAAATTCTTAAGTATTATAAAACGCATAACAAAGTTCCTAGAAAAAACAATGTGTCATGGAGAATTTCAGGGGCATGTCTACAAGGATATTGGAAAGAGTATGGTATATCTTCTTGGAATGATTTATTGAAGAAGTGTGGTCTTAAACCAACTCATGAAGGAGGAAAATGGATAGGAAAGAAGGGGTTAGAAAAAGCACAAGCAATTCTTCTAGAACACTATAAGAAGACAGGAAAAACACCAATTAAGAAAGATCTTCCTTCAGGTATAAGTGCTGCAGCTTTAAGAGGATACTGGAAGAAAGAAGGAATAGAGTCATGGAATGATCTACTAATATTCTGTGGATTAGAGCCTAATGTTGAGAAAGGAAAATGGATGGGAAGAAAAGGATTGAAGCTTGCTAAAGAAGAACTAGTGTCAAGATATAAGGAAACTGGCAAAGTGCCTACTTACAGTAATGTTCATGGTGGAATAACTTCAGCTATAGGTGCTGGCAACTGGCAAGAGTTTGGGATAAGTACTTGGAACGATTTACTTGAATATTGTAATCTTGAACTACATAATATATGGGGTAAATGGAAAGGAAGAGAGGGATTAGAAGAAGCAAAAAAAATCGTTTTAAACAAAGCTAAAGAATTAGGTCGAGTTCCTACCAGAAACGATGTAAGTAGGAGCATTGAAAGTGCTGCAATAGATGGCCACTGGATAGAATTTGGGGTACAAAATTGGAACGATTTACTTGTTTACTGTGAATTAGAACCAAGTCATGTGATAGGAATTTGGGTAGGAAAAGAAGGATTAGAAAAAGCTAAGAAAGAATTAATTGAGCTCTATAATTCACAGGAAAAAACTCCAACAAGGAATGCATTGTCAGCTGGAATACAGAAAGCTATAGAGAGGGGGGAATGGAAAGAATTTGGTTTTACTGGAAGTACATGGAATGAATTTGTTATTTATTGTGGATTAGAACCAAATATTGGTTATCATGGAGATGCATGGTTAAAGTGGGAACAGTGGTGTGAAAAAGCTATTTCACAAATCTATCCACATAAATTTAGAACCAAAATTATGCTTCCAAATAGAAAATTTCCTGATTATACTGTGAGATTAAATAAAAACAAAATTCTGATAATAGATGCAAAATTAAGCACATTTACAGAGGGAATAAAAAAAGATATCAGGAACTATTTAGGATATTGTGATCAACTAGAATTTTGGTGCTTGTTTGGAAAAAGAACAAAGAAAATTATTGACAATAAAGAAATATTATTTCTTAAGCCAGAAGACATTATAATTAAAATAAAGTTGGAGGAAGAAAGAAAAAAACTTGAAGTAGAAGTAAGAGAACTCTATGAATATTCAAGAAGTGTTTTTAGAGAAATATCTATGGTTAGAAAAATTAAAGATGATTTTCAAAAAACTTTGGATTTTTGGTTAGGTAAAAATTAAGGTATATTCTGATACAGCTTATTTGGCTTCAGAATAATCTCTCCTTCAAGTAATTTCTGTTCAAAGAACTTTTCTGCAACTACAAGATATATATTCTTCTCTTCAGCTTTTGAAAAGATATGAACATTATAGAAGTGAAGATATGTTTAAATAAAATAATTAGATTCAAACTAGTTGTTTGATATGGACTATGCAGATTTAGTAAGAACGGATCTTCCACCTTGTGTCTTAATAAAGCAATTTCTTGACTCAGAAAAAATAGTTAAATCAAGGACTTTTCCAGTATTTGTTGGTTATTTGGATGAAGTTATTGAGATAGCTAGAACCTGTTTCATTACAGAAGAAAATACTGAACAGCTTAAGTCATATTTTGAACATTTAGAAAGAGAAATAGAAGAGAATAAGAGTCGGGATAATTCTGAAGAAGTATCTTTAGAAGGATGTATATTAATTAATGAATTCGTTGAAAGGTTTCCATCTCTAAAATATGCTTTTATGGGAGCACATTATAGGTTTCGAGCTAAAGAGAACGAAGAAGTATCCTTTGATATATCAGTCGTAGGATTGCACCCTGTTCAACATATTTCGATAGATGCTTACGAAGATTATGAAGCAATTCAATCAGAAATTGTCTCACAAGCTAAGTTAAAACTTAAATCAGCTGAATTCTTCAAAGAAGCTCAAGGGACAAATCTGATGTATCGTATGGAGAAGGCATTTGGGAAAGATTCTCTATTTGGTTATATAGCACGAAGAAACATATCAGAGAGTACTAGAGAAAAAGAGAGAGAGAATAAAGTAATCCAACCATTAATAAATGAATTAGAAAAAGTTGTAGAGGAAAATAAGGTCATATTGAATAAAATCCCTTATACAGAAATCCTACTAACTTATGATAAGAACACGAAAAGAGGAGGGTTTAATTTCCCAAAAGGTAGAATAGACCTTGATAATCTAATCTATTATGACGGAGAGATAGATTACAAAAAGATAGATGAATGGGGGATCTCAAATAATTACACCAAAACCGAAGAAACAATTGTTCGATTTCTTACTAAAATTGACCAAGAGATTAATAACAAAAACATAGCACTTTCAGTCATATACTTACTCCTACAAATCTACAATAAACGTGAATTTAATGAAAAGAGACCTATGGGAGGGATTCCAAGTTTCTATTATGAACCAGCTGCATTATTAGGACAAGGCTTTCAAGATTTTAGAAAAAGTATTCAAATTACAGAATCTCTCTATTCAAAGTACCATCTCAAATATTTGGATGATTTGTTTAAGAAAACCTTTGAGATATTTAATTCAGCATTTAGAAACTTGATAGGTCACGCATATTGGATTAGTCAATATGAAGAACCTTTTTACGAAGAAGTAGTAGATGTATTTTTGGCACTTCTAATCTCAAGATGGTTAATAATCTATAATCCAGAAAGAATAAAAGAAGTGTTCCAATTATTAAGAGAATTCTTTAAAAAATTCTTTGTGTTTAAACAACTTGATGAAAGAGTATCTCAATATCTAAAAGCTTTATTCAAGTATAAATTAACCGAATTTGTTCAAGATAATAGAATCTTGAGTGATTTGTTTGAGAAAAAAAGAGAAGAAACCTATGTCTTTGAAGAGGATATAAACACACTAATTGGAGAAATACAAAACAAAAACACTTTCCTTGAATGTAAAGACTTCCTTAATCACATTTTTACTTCAAATGAAGTTACTCTTCGTTCATTCATTTATAGATTAATGGAAGAATGGGAAGAAGATGTAGCCAACTATGCTTTCACAGAAATGATTAGAAGAAACTGGTTCCCAGAAACACTAGAAGAACAGATAACTTACAATCTAAGGATTGGTAATTGGGAAGAATTATGTAAAATTGAAGATGAACAAGCGATAAAACATCTTAGGAAAAAATTGCTAGAAAGAGATGCAAAAGAATCATTCAATATTTATTATAATCGTGACAAAAGAGAGATATTATCTCAGCTTGCTGAAAATAAACTAGCTATTGACCTTTTTATAGAGATTGCTGATAATGAGGATATAGAACTTAGCTCAACAAGTATATATTCTTTGCAAGAAATAGCACTTAAAGGTAATAAAAAAGCCCTTGACTATTTCCTTTCTAAAAAAATAAAGCATCTTACAGATTCTAATGAAGCACCTATTATTTTCTCAATTGGAGAATTAGCTAAAAATGGCAATAAAAAGGCAATTGACTTTATTATTGAGTATTCTAAGTTCTTCTTTCAAGAAAAATTATCAGATCTTCAGGTTAGTATTCGAGCAAATCTAATAGAATCAACAAATTTCTTCAACAAGTTAATTGATTTAATGTTTTGTCTAGATTCTGATGAGATTATTGATTTATTGGTTGAACAAGCTAGAATTGAGAATCCTTTTCAAAGTACTATTCTGGGAAGACTCTCAGATATCAAAGATAAAAGAGTTGAGAAGTTATTTTTAGATATATATAGAGGTGATTTCACTATCGATTCAAAGAAGATTGTTGCGAAAGAAATAGGAAAGAAATATGTCAATCATGCAATAACTCTATCAGAAAAAATCATTCTAGAATCTGAATTCTTCACTAATTTTTACAAGGAGGGAAGAGATAGAAAAACTCCGAAAGAACTAGTAAATGAGATGTATAGTGATGAACAATCAAAAGAAGATTTTTATCTCCTAAATGAACTAATACAAGGATTAGCTGAAAATGGAAGCTATAATGCTTTTGAGTATCTAACATCGCTACTACTACAGCAACATACTAGTGTTATTTGGGATTATACTAACATAGGTTCATCATATTATTCTTTTAACGAACAGAAAATCACACGTCTTTTAGACATCTATGATAAAATTCCTGAACACTTGAAGATAATTGTAGGTGGAGTTTTTGGAAGGATGTCAGAATTACAGAGAAGTAAAAGAAAAGGAGAGATAAGAGCAATTTTAAGAGAACTTCTAGAAAAAACTAAAGGTTCATCGAGCGATTTACATTTAATGTTCGAAAAACTAATCGTCTTACATCCTCCTGAAAATCAGGATTACAGTGAATTAGAAGAAATGGTAGTAAAATTGTATAAAAACAGTAAAATTAGTATAGGGTCTTATTTTTATTTTAAAATAATGAGGTCTTTTCCAGAAGACTCCAGAAAAAAGATCACCACAATTCTCAAAAAAGATGACTATCACATTTTTAAACACCCACAGCGAAGAAGAATCCATTTGATAGGTTTGAAAGAACACAATGTAAAGTTAGATGAACCTGAAGTGCTTGAGGGCGATTCAGAAAAGGAATCTACACTATTGATAGATGACATCCTTGATTCAGAACAGAAGGAAACAATCAGACAAGAAGTTTTAGACGCATTTAGAAGTATGAGTAAAATAAATCAATTCATCGGGATAAGAACATTTCTCACTGAAGAAGATGAGATGAAACTTAAGTGGCGTGATGTAGAACAAAGATTATCCAAGAATCCAGAGGAATTTATTCAAGATTTGGAAGAGATAATATTTAGTGAGGAAGCAGAAGTTAGACTGAGAAGAATAGCAATTCACGATTATGCTAAGCTATTTTTTGCATATAGTTTTAGTACAAGGAAAAAGGAGAGAAAGAGAAGAAGGGACAAAATATTACCACTCCTTAAACATGATAACAAGGATATAAGAGCTCAAGTAGTTTATTCTTTGATATTCAAGATAAGATTTACAGGAGGTCTAGAATTTGAGGAAATTGAAGATGAATTGATTTCTATGAAGGAGAGGTTCATAGAAGCAGTTTTTGATCAACTGAAATATGATAAGAATCAGAGAGAGTATTTTGATAGCGAAGATTATTATATCAAACTTCTAGAAGAGGAAGCAGGACTAGAAAATTTCGATATTCTACATGAGATCATTAGAAAGATATCGAATGAATACAAGGAAATAAAGAATGTACTTCTAAAATATCTAGATGATTCAGATGTCAGAATAAGATTACTTGCTTTCGAATTATTGATAGCTTTGGAAAAAGGCTCAGAGAAAATAAGTAAAGATTTGGAAAATGTGATTTCTAGGATGCAAACAGATACAGAAATAGAGAAAAATGAAATATTGAGAATATTAAAAACTCTAGAAGCCTTTTGGACTTTAGAAAATTTACTATCAAGTCTTCAGAGTAATGACTATTCAATTCGTAAAAAAGCTTTGAAATTAATAGAAAAAAATAAAGATGAAAGGTTGGTGGATTTACTAATTGAAGCTTTTCATAAGGAAAATAGTCAGAAACTCCACATTATAGATTCTTTAAAAAAAATTGGTGATAAAAGAGCTATTCCGCTCTTAATTGAAGGTTTAAAAGACGAAAATAAAAGTGTAAGAACCTATTCTGCATCAGCTCTAAATCTTCTTCAAGCACATGAAGCAGTTGAACCGCTTATTGAACTTCTTGAAGATGAGGAAACTTCTGTAAGAAAAGCAGCTATTGCTTCCCTTGGAAACCTAGGTGATCAGAAAACAGCGCAATTACTAATCCCGTTCCTTCAAGATGAGGATAGTACTGTGAGACATGCCACAGTTGTAGCCCTTGGTTCACTGGGAGATAAGAAAGCAATAGTTCCTCTAGTTAACCTTCTAAAGGAAGAACAGGATAAGCATCACAAAAGAAGTATCATAAATTCACTTGGTCGTCTAGAAGCTAGTCAAGCAATAGATTTGCTAATAGAAGAATACAAGGATACAGAATCAACTGTTAGAGTGGCTGCAATAAACGCACTGAGTAACTTTGATGACCCTCGAATTAGACCATTTCTAATAAATGCATTAAATGATAACAGTCCAGGACCAATCAAGAGTGCAGTAGAAGCTTTAGCAAAAGAAGGAGTGGAAACATTAAAATCTCTGCTCTCTCACGAAAATGAGTATGTGGTACAACTAGCTATAGAAGAAATAGCTAAGATAAAATCTAAACCAGCAATTGAAGCATTATTAAATGTCTTGAAAAAGAAGGATTTCAAGTTAAAACAGAGTGCTATATATGCCTTAAAGGAAAATGGTGATAGTAGTATAGTTGAACCATTAATGGAGATGTTAGTAGAAGAGGGATGGTATAATCGTACAGCTATTCTAGAAACTATTGAAGAATTCAAGGATGAAAAAATAATAGAGATTGCTTATACTTCCACAATTGAAAGTTACAAGAATGAAACTGATAGTGGAACGAAACGAAGTATGATTTACTTCTTAGCAGATTTCTTGGAAGAAAGGAGTGAAGAATTTCTAAAAGAGATTCAAGAAATTGAGACAAATTCAGAATTAAAACAACTAATTCAAGAAGAATTAGAGGAATTGGAAGAAGAGTTATAAACCAGTTCTGAGAAAGTTGATTGACATGTTAAGAAAATTAGGGAAGAAAGAAGAACTACAACTTACTTTGGAAGAATTATTAGAAAAGCTGAAAAATGAAAGTCCTAAAATAGGCTTGAACAAATATCTTAGTTGTCTTGAACAAGGAATTCTGAAAGAGCTTGATCTTAGTTGTCTTGAACAAAGAATTCTCGAAGAGCTTGTAGTGAATCCTTATCTATTAAGTAAAGATTTAGCTAAGAAAATTGATATAACTGAGGAGATGATTAAAAAATTATTTAAAAGTTTGAGTACTAAAGGTATTCTCTTATGTCCTTCATTAAATTATTCTACTTCAGATTATTATGAATTTTTTGCGCTTGGGATTGATAATTTGAGTGATAATAATATAGTTTTCTTTGAAAAGTATGAACTTTTTCCCAGTTCCTCTATAACTAATGGTTTTTCTTCTAAGAAGCTTAATAATTCAGCTATATATACCGTGACAAATAAAAAGATAGTTTTTAATTCCAGAATTTTAGCTTTGAAAGTAATAACAGATATAGGTAATGTTTCAATTAGAACATTATTAAGAATGATTGCAAGATTAAAATACGAAGAGGAAAGTAGAAACTATCGACAAAACTATCGACAAAGTGTTTTTCGGTTTTCACTCTCTAATTCAAATAAACTAGCAGGTAAAGAACTGATAAATTTACTCGTCATATCAGAAAAGGAGTTTAGCAATTTTTATGATAAAATTCCATTTATTACAATTGCATCTTTTGAAACAATTAATAATTCAGGTAATATTAAATGGTTTACTTTTCTATCTATCTTACCTTATGATATAAATTTTATACGAAAAATCATAAATCGTTATATAAATCTTGAAAAAAAGTTCTTTGAAATAGTTATTAATGATGAAAGAAAACAAGTTCTAAAATTAATAGAGGAATCAGTCAAACTAAGTTTTAACGATCTAATTAGAGGGAGTCTAGACGAGAGAAATGAAGCAATAAAACAACTAGGTAAGGGATGGGAACGTTGGGAAAGCATTATTTATGTAGAAAAATATTTACAAGAAAATCCAACCGAACATGAGGAAATTGCAAAAGCTTTCTTCAAATCACTTTTCGAAAAAAAAGACTTTCTAGATAGGGGAGTTGACAATTCTTCTATTTTATATTCTAATATAGCTAAAAAAATTAGATCTGAAGCAATTCTAAATATTTTAGAAAAAGAAGAAAATGAGAAAATTAAGATCTGGATTATAGAATTCTTAATTAAATTAAAAATTATTAAAATTCAAGAATTCCATACTAACGAGCAGAAAGTCGCTGCATTAAATGTTCTAGGGATTCTAAAAATTCTCAAACTTCAAATAGACAAGGATAAAAACACAATCACTTCTCCTAATCTTTTATCGAATCTTGAAAATCACAAAACTGTTGAACTTATGATTAACCTGCTTAAAACTAGAGATAATGAAGTAAAAGAGAACGTAATAAGAGTTTTAGGCTTATTAGATCCAAGTGTGTTAGAAAAAATATTAGAACCTTTAATATTAACAATGTTAGATGAAGAAGATAATAAGATCAGAAAGATGACAATAGGACTCTTGATGAAATTTAAAAGAAATGTAATGGAAACATTAATGACTTTAGTTGAGCAAGAAAGAATAACAGAAACTGAAAAATTGATAGTTATTCATGAGCTAAAATTGTGGAATATTGCTGATATTACAAAAAAAGTATTAGAAAAAGAAATGGTTAACCCAATAGATGCTCTTGAAGCCTTAGTTCGATTAGGTGATAAAGATTCATTACAAAAACTATATGACATTCACCCACAAAACCAATATGGTTATGGTATTTATCCAACTCATTGGGATTTAAATGATGTTGAAAAAGCATATGAAGCTCTTGTTCGACTTGATAAAGAAGGTTTTATTGAAAATCATGAAGAAAGACTTATAGAAAGCATGAAGTATAAACTGCGGGAAGTTACAGATGATAACTCTGCTAAAGTATTGTTAGAAACCTATGTAAATCAATTGAAAGAATGCAAATCTATCAAAGCCATTTTATGTTTTCTTGATCCTGATCAATTTGATGATGAGATTAGCGTTAAAGTTTTAGCTAATTCAAATAATAAAGATATTCTTTCTGTGTTGAAACAAGAACTAACTAATGATTGGCGAACAAGAATACTTATCCAATTACTGAAAAATAAAGATAAAGATATAAGAAAAATTGCTGTAGAAACCTTGGGGAAGTTACACGACAATACAGCAGTAGACCCACTTATTGAAGTACTGAAGGATGAAAATGAGGAAATAAGAAAAACTGCTAGTTATGTTTTGAGGTTTTTTGGAGACAAATGTGCAGTTGAACCATTAATCCAGACCCTAGAAGACAAAAATTCAGATGTAAGAAAACAAGCCATTGATTCTTTGGGATTTTTTAGAGATAGAAGAGCATTAGAGCCACTTATAGAAACATTGAAGGATAAAGACCCATCAGTAAGACTGACTACTATCGATACTTTTTGGCAATTTTCAGATATAAAAATAATAAATCCACTTATCGAAGTACTGAAGGATGAAAATGAGGAGGTAAGAAAAACTGCTATTCATACTTTGGGGCTTTTCAAATACTATAGCACATCAATACCTCATATTAAAGTACAGAAGGATGGGGAAGAAAAACTGATTGCTATCAATACTTTTGATAGTTTAAGGGATTTTCCAGATATGAAAGTTATAGATTCACTTATCAAATCACTGAAAGATGAAAATAAAGAAGTAAGAAAAACTACTATTGGTACTTTAAAACATTTTCCAGATAAGAAAGTTATAGATTCACTTATCGAAGAACTGAAAGACGAGAACTGGGAATTAAAAATGGCTATTGCTTATGTCTTAATAGATATGTTGTGCAATTTAAGAGTAGTAGAACCATTAAGACATGCGCTAGAAGATGAAACCGATTTTCAGACAATGTGGGTGATTTGCTACATACTTTATGTACTAGATTGATTTTATCTTAGAGAAGAAAACTGGATGAAGTTGATTTATAGGTTAGAAAAGGGAGATACTTACCAATACTCAAAGAAGAAGCAGAGAATAATTTAGACGTAGAGTTCAAGTTTAGGTTATATCAAGTTATTGCAAGATGAAAACAGAAAACTAAGAATGTATGCAGTGCAAACGCTAGGGCAACTGGGGGATTTAAGAACTGTTAACCCACTTCTCCAAATTTTGAAAAGCGAAGACCGTTTTGTAAGTGGACATGCAGCGCTAGCATTAGGACAATTGAGAGATCTTCGATCGGTTGCTCCATTAATCCAAGTGTTGAATGATAAAAATGAAGATGTAAGATTACGTGTTGTAGAGGCCTTAGGACAACTAGGGGATCCAAAAGCGATTGAACCACTCATTCAAGCATTGGAGGATAAAGGAAGAAAAGTAAAAGAAATCGCTTTTTCTGTATTAGTAAAATTGGGAGATCCAAATGTAGTTGATCTGTTTATCCAAAGGTTGAAGGATGAAGACAATAAGGTAAGATGGTATGCTGTGCGAGCTCTTGAACATTTAGGGAATCCGAGAGCGGTTGAACCTCTAATTCAAGCGCTTAAGGATAAAGACTTTATAGTTGTGGGTTCTGCTGCTCATGCGTTAGGACAAATAAAGGATCCAAGAGTTATTGGACCACTAATCCAAGCACTAAATGAAGATGATCGTTTTGCTGTGAGTGCTTTAGATCAGATGAGAGAACCTCAGTTTATTGAATCTTTTATTCAAGCATTGGGGAATGAGAACAAGAAGATAAGATTGTATGTTATTTCTGTGTTACAACAATTCAATGGTAAAAGAGTTATTCTTCCTCTACAACAGGCTTTAGAAAAGGAGAAAGATAGAACTGTTAAAGAGATTATCAGAGGTACAATACAGATAATAAAACAGAATCTGAATAACTGAATAGCTTTTATAGAAATTTAAAGAGAAGTGTATTGCTATGAAGAAAGAAGAGCAAGAACCTACCTATAAGGAATTCAGACATATTTTAATAACTTACTTCTCCTTACTGAATATGAAATGAAAAGATTAGTCATAAACTATCAATGTTTATTTTCCTCATATTTCAGGTCTAAATGATCTCTAACAGTTCTCATAAATAGTTCAATTGAATATTCTGATACATGCTTCATGTTTTCAAGAGGATCAAATTTCAAATATTGTATTCCATCTTTAATTAAAACTATCTCACTTAAATTGAAATCCTTTGACCAAGAACATTTTTCTCTATCAAATTCTCCTCCAAGAAATAGGTGGGTGTTAGGACCTTTGGGATGTATCAGATGATTACGTATTTTTTCATTAAAAATAACAAGTTCATCAGCTAGCTTTGTGGAAATTTTGTTCAACTCTTCGGCTTTCCTAATTCGTTTCGACAAATAAGAAACTTCAGCAAATTCTGTAGCAGAGATTATTGAAGATAAGAATGAATCTATAGCAGAGGCAATTGAAAGAATTGAAGCAGCAATAATCCAAAACGGACATGCTTTGAAGATGATTCCGGATCCATCAACTGGCTTGTGGAAATGTGTTGATGAGTTAGTAACAGAGATTAATATACGAACCTATGTAGATGAATTGGGAGGATATGTTGACATAGCTATTCCAGCAGATGCATTCACTCCTCAATTCATCAAGAACGGTGATTCAATAGAATTACAGATAAAAGGATTTGATGAGATACTCGAAGGTTTGAATCCAACATCGAGCCAATATAAAGCATATAATGAATTGAACAATTTAATACAATCTGCTCTTGATGAAGCAGGATTAAGTCTAGAGTACATAGATGACTTATCAGGTTCTGAAATAGCAGGATTAATAAGTGAAATGCAACAGAAAATATATTTAAAACTCATAACAACATGTGATGAAAATGGAAACTTCTTATTTGAATCATTAAA
>Ga0315537_1000425_pt1 | contig 32530 bp, 25 predicted proteins | sample SalMarSW160270MG_FD_203091 | JGI IMG/M metagenome (GOLD analysis project Ga0315537, IMG submission 203091) | Salt marsh sediment microbial communities from the Plum Island Ecosystem LTER, Massachusetts, United States - Salt Marsh Sediment SW1602-70 ... | reverse complement strand
GAGGCCCTCTTCGTCCGCAGAGCGACGCAACGACCACTGACGGTATCCTGATGCCCCCGGATTCCAGCAAACAAGGTGCCGCCAAGATGGTGCAGAACCAACCGGCATATCGAGACCGGCTATCCAAGCCCCGGGTCCGGTACCGCCTGCAGAAATGGCTCGCACCATTGTCGCCCTGGTACCGCCTGATCCGCAGGAGAACCGACTACTGGAGAGCGCTCAGAAGGGCCGATCACCCCAAATCCGGCCGAGCCAGCCTCCCAGTCGCCTTCATCGTGGGATCCGGGCGGTCGGGCACCACACTCCTGGGCGCCCTGCTCGCCGCTCACCCGGACATCGCCTACGTCTTCGAGCCATGGCACTTGTGGACTGCCATCAACCCTCTCACGGATTCCAACAACTTCCACGAGCAGATCAACGCCCTCTGCATCATGGACGGATCTCACTGGGACGAGAGCCAGACGGCGCGGTTCGACTCGCTGATACGGCGATGGAAGCGATCCCGCGGATCTCGGGTCGTAGTCGAGAAGAGCCCCATCAATGCAATGCGCATCGGCTACCTGGAAATGCTGGCACCTGGGAGCCGCTACATACACATCGCCCGCGACGGCGGGGACGTCGCTCGATCCATTGCCAGGATCGCAGGCCGTCCCCCCTACCGAGTGGGCCGCCGTCAGCTGGTCAACCATTGGTGGGGAGTCGACGAATCCAAATGGCGTGCACTGGCCCGAGACGGCGCCGCGGCCGGGCATTTCCCCGAAGAGGTGGAAGCGCTCGACGACGGCTACGGCCGGGGCGCGTACGAGTGGCTGGTAAGCATCCGGGAGGTGGAGCGCCACCGGGGACAACTCGCCGACAGGATCCTCGACGTCAGATACCACGACCTCATCCATGATCCCCAATCCGTGATGACATCGATCTGCGACTTCCTCGGATTGCCCATCGAGAAGGGCTGGCTGAAGAAGGGCCGCGACGCGATCCGGCCTCGGGCCCTCGAGCCGGCGCCGCAAATCACCCTGCCGCCCCACATGGCCCAGGCCTTCAACGAACTTCAGGCCGAACTCGGCTTCCCGACTCGGGCACAGAAGCTCTGAGAACCCTCGGCAACGGTCACCACTGATATCGAGAGGGAAGAGACAGTGCGGATCTACTTCGGATCGCCGCGCCAGCGGTGCCAGTCCACCGCATCGTTCAGCCCGATAAGGCGCCGCTTCACGGCACGAGCGAGATCAAAGGCCCGTGGGTAGTAGGCGACCACCACATCGACGACCATCCGCAGCAGATTCCAGTTCCTGAACCACCAATGCACCATGTGGCCGTAGCAGCGCAGACGATCACGACGATCGGGCAACTGACGGCGGACTTCGCGCCCGTATTCGGCGTACTGCTTCCACAGCGGGAACCGGGTCCGCTTGGTGCCCGACGTGTCGTGCCAAGTTCCGCGATCCTGGATGCGCACACCGTCGCTGTAGCGGTCGGGGTGACTCCGGTTCATAAAAAGCGGCTCGGATATCTGAATGAAGCGGCCGCGCAGCGCCAGGACGGCAAGCAGCACCTGGTCGGAACCGTGGTAGGTGCCGTGCAGCGGGGTGCTCTCCAGCGCTTTCCTACGGAAGATCCCGAAGAAGTCGGTCCCCATGTGCGCAGGAAGGATGATGGCGGCAAAACGATCAGAAGGACGCGGCGAATCGGCGCTCCTCAGTCCGGGGTCGTAGATGCCCACCTCCTCGCCATCAGCATCGATGAGCGTCACCAGCGTTCGACACAAGACTGCGTCCGGGTCGGCGTCGAGGGCGGCGATACAGCGCTCCAAGAACTCGGGCGCCAGGACGTCGTCGTGGGCGTGCCACTTGAAGTATTCGGCCCTGGCCAGTGAGAAAACACGGTTGTAGTTGGCGGCGGCACCCAGGTTCTTCGGGTTGCGGACGAATTGGATCCGCTTGTCGCGTGCCGCGTACTCCTCACATATCTCGGCGGTTCGGTCCGCCGAGGCATTGTCAGAGACGATCAGCTCAAAATCGGTGAACGTCTGGGAGAGGATGGAGTCGAGCGCGACCGCGATGTACTTATCCCCGTTGTACACGGGGATGCCGATGCTGAGCTTGGGCACATCCGATCTTTTCGCCAACTGGCCGACTCCCTGCCTAGACGGCACGGACACGACGCCGCCGAGCACTCCGGCGAACATCGGTCCGTCCGACCGGCGACTTCAGCACACCATTTTGGCGCATATTTTTCCTGGCGGCATTCATCACCGGAAATCTGAACTCCTGGACCGTCGACACCCTCGGCATTTCACGCCTGAAATCTCGGCTCACTGATCGGCATGGCGGAAGCTGCGGCCCGCCGCCCGGCTCCCGCCCTCTTAGCGCCGGGGCGGTCCGGAGGTGTCGCGGTTGATCAAGGATGCCTTCTGGGTGACGGTGAAGGCAGGATCATTCGGGTGGTCGATGCGATGACGGAGCAGTGTCGCGGCCAGGCGACCCATCGCCGCCTTGTCGACGGCCACGGTGTCGAGCCGCGGCCTGGCCGCCTTGGCCTCGTCGATGTCATCGAAGCCGACGAGTGAGATCTCGCCGGGCACACGATCGTGCGGGCTGCCGAGCAGCGCCAGGGCCACCTCATCGTTGGCCGCCGCAAATGCCGTGATCGATGGACTGCGGCGAAGTGCATCCGCCGCGGCTTCGGCGCATTTAGCCGGGTTGTTGTGGTGCTCATCGACGTAGCAGGTGTCGAGGCCTGCACCGGCCATCGCTTCCTCGTAGCCGCGCCGCCATTCGAGGATGGAAGGGAAGGCATCCGGTGGCGCCCCCACGAAGGCGATGACGTTGTGACCGAATTCGATCAATCGACCCGTCGCGGTGGCAACGCCTCCGACGTTGTCACTCACGATTCTGATCATGTGACCGGGCTCCTCGGCATAACCGTCGACGAGCACGATCGGCTGTTGCCCCAGCATCTGGGCCGACTCGACCGAGAGGTAGGCCCCGAGCACCAGAAGGCCAGTGATCTCGCGATCGGTCATCATTCGGGGGATCTCGGTGGGTTGGTAGTGCTCGTCGACCGCGAGGCAATCGAGCCTCACATCGATACCGGACTCTGCGCATGCCTCGGTGATCCCGGCCGTGACGGGCCCGCAAAAGGGTTCGTCCGGCCAACATCCATAGGGCGCGCCTTGACCAGGATCCCGATGGTCACCTGATCGCTTGCGCTGATGGAGGCATCGGAACGGTATCTGAGCTCGGAGGCAACCTCCAGCATGTGCATCCTCGTGGCGTCGCCAACGCCCGGCTTGCCGCGCAAAGCGAGCGATGCAGCAGCCTTCGACACACCGGCGCGTTCGGCGATGTCGGTCAGAGTGACCTGATCAGATCCCTCCGGGTTCGTATCGGCCATCATCCCTCCCGTGGCTCTCCGATACGTATGCGGCCGATGTGGTCATGCTTGACATTCGATGATCCGGCCGCCGCTCATCTTGTGCCGTCCGTATCGTCCGGATGGCCCTACCACGCATGACTGAAGCCTATTGCAGTCCCGTCGCCTGCAACGACCAATCCCGGCTTCTTCATGTGTCGCCACCGTTTCCAGTCGCCTTGAGCCGCTCGACGATCCCACCGGCGTGCCCGTGCGCAATACGCGTGACCGTGTCCGCCCCCGGCTCTCTCCGAGCCCCGAGGGTGGTGTCCCGGTCGCTCCCTCAAGACGGGCAGCGATGATGGTCTCGCTACGATGCGGCGCCTTGGCCCAGACACCCCGGAGAGTGAAGTTCCATGCCGAAGCAGTACGAAGCCCCGCCCGACCTGATCATCGACATCGATACGGAGCACTCGGCAACCCTGCACACCAACCACGGCGACATCACCGTGCGCCTGTTCCCGGCCCGGGCGCCGATTGCCGCGAACAACTTCCTCTTCCTCGCCGGAGACGGCTTCTACGACGGAGTGACCTTCCACCGGGTCGTGCCCGGATTCGTCATCCAGGGCGGCGACCCTACCGGCACCGGCAGAGGCGGTCCCGGCTACAAGTTCCGTGATGAGCTCGAAGGCCCGGGCGCCTACAGACGCGGCACGGTCGCCATGGCCAACGCCGGACCCAACACCAACGGAAGCCAGTTCTTCATCTGCCTGGCCGACGTGCGTCTGCCCCACGCCTACACCATCTTCGGTGAGGTCACCGACGGCATGAACGTGGTCGGCGCCATAGCCGCGCTGCCCACCGACTCCTCCGACCGGCCTGCTTCAGAGGCCGTCATCAGCCGAGTCACCGTCAGCGAGGGCTAGACACCGGCCACGCCGCCTGCCTTCTCGCCGCGTGCCGCCCCCTACGCGGCCAGCGCCTAGAGATACTGACCCGGGATCTCCTGCTTCTTCTGCGCCTCGATTGCGCGCATCCTCATCTCCTGGAGCTGGTTGGTTGCGGCCGCTTGCTGGCTCCAAAGAGTCGCCTGGATCCCGGCAAAGAGGCCCTCGAGCCACCCCACCAGCTGCGCTTGGGCAATACGAAGCTCGGATTCGCTGGCGGTATCGCTCGACAGCGGGGTGAACATGTCGCCCAGCTCCTCGCGCAGATCTTCGGAGAGCACGTCCTGCATCTCGGCAAGCGAACGCTCGTGCACTTCGACCAGCCTGCGCCGGCCCGGGTCGTCGACGGGGGCCTGACGCACCTCGTCGAGCATGGCCCGCGTCATCGAGGCGATTCGCATGAGCTTCGGCGCCTGCACGTAGCTTGAATCCGAGGCATCCTCGCCCTCGACGACCTCGGCTGTGACCTGCTTCTCCTGATCGTTCCCGTTCTTCTTCACGATCCAACTCGCTTTCCACGATGAGACTACGCCGCTTCGGAAGAGAAAACGGCATGCAGCTCCATGGGAAGCAAGCAACCGCTGCGCCGTGCCGAGCGTGGAGAGCAAGCCGGAGAGCCCTCAGCCGGATCCATCACAGCCCGGGAACCCGCCGGGCCGCCCGAGTCGTCGCACCGGCAAGAGCACACAAAGGAACCCGACATGCGCAACCGTCTCATCGTCGTCTCCCTGCTGGCCACGATCCTCATCGCTTCGGCGATCCCCGCCGACGCCACCGAAGACACAGATCCCTCCTACCTCGAGGCCATCGATCGAGCCGCCGCCATGTCGTGGGATCCCGACATCATCGACCTCGTCGGCATGTATGGCCTCGACATCGTCAATGTGGCCTGGGAAGACACAGGGCGCTACTACAACTCGGCCGTGGGCCCCAATATCAGCGACGTCACCATCCAGGTCCCCTACGTGGACCCTGCGGGGCAGGAGCTCCTCGCCCTCATGCCGGTCATCCGGCTCCCCAACTTCACCGACGTGACCGCCGACCTCTTGCCCGACGACTTCTACCTGCTGGTCGGCAACGAGCGGGGCGACGAGCTGCAGCGCATCACCCTGACCGAACTGCTCGGCAACCCCGGCTCATACCTGAGCGACCCATCCTCATGGCTGGGAGGCCCTGAATCCCTGCTCGCCCCCCGCGACACACACGTCCTGGTGAGCGCCCAGGCCGCCCTTCTTCCCGTTCCCTCCGGAGGGGAAGCCCTCTTCAACCCGGTGATCTTCAACTACCAGTCGTACGAAGGCGACCCAGCCGTGCTCACTATCCTCGCTACCCGCGAGGGGACCAGCATCACGGTCATCGACAACACCCGAGACGGCTTCTCGGCAGGGTGGTCGTGGGGCCAGCGCCTCTTCTTCAACGACCAAGGTCAGCGAGCTTCTTTGACCGGCGTGCGCTACGCCGATTTCGCAGCCGGCGACGCCTATCCCAATCCTCGAGGCGCGCCGGCGACCGAAGAGGCCGGACTCGACATGGTGCTCCTCATCCAGGTGCCGCTGAAGCAGAAGAACCCTTGGATGCCGGTACCGACGATGGACGAATCGGCCGACGCCGCCATGGCCACCGTCGGAGGGCTCGATTCCGCCGTCATCGGCCACGGTGAAGCGGAAGGTCCGTTCACCGAGATCGCCGGTCTCGACATCGAGCGCGACCCCGACTACCCGATCCGAGTCACCGTGCAGTTCTACAAGGTCACCGACGACGGCTCCATCACCGATGCCGACGTGGCCGCCATCCGTGATCAGATCGATCGGGTCTACCGGGACGCCGACTACGTCGGCTCCCTCGTCGTCGACGCCGACCCGAATCGGCCTACGAACCACGACGGGCCCCATCAGGAGCCCGCCGGCTGGTGGCCGGCGTTCCTCGACCACCTGTTCAGCCGAGTCGGGGATGGCATCTTCGAGAGCCTCGTCGGCCTCCTCGGCGCCTTCCGGGCCTGGTAAGCAAGTGCGGAGAGTGCTTGACTTGCGCCCTGCATGCGGCGCTCCACGGTCAGAATCCTCTCGAAGCTGCACACCGGCCTGTATCGAGCCACGCGCGGCCTGGTCGGGCGCAGGCTCGTCGCCAACGACATGCTGCTGCTCACCACACGTGGGCGGCACAGCGGCCGTCCTCACACGGTGCCGCTGCTCTATATCGAAGGGGACGACGGTCTGCTGGTCATCGTTGCCTCCTTCGGCGGCCACTCCCGTCATCCCGACTGGTACGAGAACCTACTCGCCAGCGCCGACGCCAGAATCCAGATCAGAGATCGACGGCTCGCCGTGGCGGCCAGAACCGCCACGCCGGCCGAGAGGGCCAAGTGGTGGCCTCGCCTGGTCTCCGCCTTCTCCGGGTATGCCGACTATCAGGCCAAGACGAGCCGAGAGATCCCCATAGTGCTCCTTCGCACCTAGGTGTGGAGCTCGACGATGTCCCCGTCGCTCACTTGGTAGTCGCGTCCCACCTGCTGGCCGTCGAACTCGACGCCTCCCCAAACACGGGCGAACCGCAACGAGGCCGCCATCTCACGGTGAACGAGCCGCGCCACATCGAGAACCGTCTGCCCGCGTCGCACCGTGTAGGGACGGCCCAGATCGGCCTTCGACCGCGGGACTCTCGTATATACCCTCACGATGCCGAGCTGCTCGAAGAGCCAAGGCCCTATCTCCTCCAGCCCTGCGCCGGTGACCGTCGACGTGCTGAGCGCACGGAAGCGAAACGCGGTCAGATCTCGGAATGCGGCCAGCTCCTCATCGAAAGCCCCGACACGGTCGATCTTGCTGAGAATCAGAAGCGTGGGCAGGCGCACTCCAAAGGGATCTCCCTCGTCGCCGTCTGCGGCAACCCACTCCTCGGCAAGCAGGACTCGCTTCTCCACGAGGAGGTCCCGCCCCGCAAGCACCTGTTCAACACATCCAGGCTCGGCGAGGTCGACAACGAGCAGACAGCCGTCGGCCGCCGAGAGGGAATTGGCGATCCACGAGACCGGGTGCTCCGGAGAGATCGAAGGCAGATCGACGAGCTGGATCGCGACATCTTTGACCGGCAGCATGCCCGGCTGCGGGTAGTGCGTGGTGAACGGATAGGGGCCTTCCTGAGCCCGAGAGCCGGTGAGACGGGCATGGAGCGCCGACTTGCCCGAGTTGGGGGGACCGAGCATCACCACCTGGGCCGCACCCTCGGGACGAACGAATGTGGAAGGGCCTCGGCGCGCCCCGGCCTTCCTGGGAGCGGCCAGCTCCTCGGTGAGCTCCCTGATCTTCGTCTTGATGTCGGCCTGCAGATGGTCGGTACCTTTGTGCTTGGGAATGCACCGCAGCATCGCCCGCAGGCACTCGAGACGCTCCTTGGTGTCGGAGGCGCGCCTGTACGCCGCCTCGGCCTCCTTGTATTCCGGAGTCAGATTGGCCGGCATATGCTGCCCACGGCCTGCATGGCCCTAATGATGGCCCAACGGCGGCGCATCGGAATGCCTCACAGGCCTCGGGAATCATCTGCGATCCGGCCGGATTGACGAACATGGCGCAGATGAGAAGGCTCGCTCCAGTGATCGCCGTCGTGGCCGTCGTCGCCGCCGCCGTTGGCTGGACGCTCACGCGATCCGCCGCCGACCCGCGGCGGCAGCCCGTCGAAGTCGCCATCGACTGTGAGGCGGCCTCGTCGGGGCCGGTCCGGCAGCCGGTGAACGCATGGACGGCACTGGCTTACTCCGCCTTGGGAGCTGCGGTCCTGTCCCGTCGCGATCTCCACAGCCTCCTGAGCGGTATCACGCTCGCCGGCACCGGATTGGCGTCCTTCGTATTCCACGCGACACTGGCTTCCTGGAGCGCCCGCCTCGACGGCCTGGCCGTCGCCGCCCTCGCCGGCGTGCTGGCTTTGTGGTCATGGCCGCACCGCGCCCGTTTCGGCGCCATCGGTGCCATCGCGTTCGCCGCCGCCTGTTGGAGCAGAGCGGCGACAACGGCACTCGCGGTCGCGTTCGCCGCCGCGGTGGCCGCCAGGCTCTTCGGCAAGCAGAGCCGCCGCCAGCTCCTTCTCGCTCGCTCCGCCGCGGCACTTTTCCTCCTTGGAGCCGCCCTCTGGCTCATGGGCCGCAGCGGCGCGCCATGGTGCCGTCCCGAGTCGCTGATCCAGCCTCACGCCGCCTGGCACCTCATCTCTGCGGCAGGCCTGTGCGTTCTGGTCGCCCGGCTCAGGCTGATCGAGCAGACGACACCGGCCGACAGCTCTAGCCTCTAGGGGCGAGAGGAGGCTGCATGGTGCGGCGGCGCGACTACCAGAGCTTCTTCGGCAGCCGGCATTCGCGGCGCGGCGACTTCGTGTTCGTTGCGGGGAGACGAAGGTATCTGCGCTGGGTCGTGCCGCTCCTCTTCGTCGCCGCAGCCATTCCCGCCCTAATGCTGCTGTTCATCCGGGGAAACGGCGACAACAAACCCGTCGATCCGAATGCAACAACCATCCCGACCCTGCTGACGGCCCAGACAACTACTACCGCCACCGGCGAGGGCAACGCCACCGTCGGGTGCCCGGAGACGAGCGCCGATCCCACCTCGGCCATGTTCCAGGGCACACCCGAGCGCACCGGCTGCTTCAGTGCTCCCACGATCTCCGAGCCGACGATCCTGTGGACCGCAGAGGTCGGACTCCAAGGCTGGCTCAACAACCCCGTGATCTCCGACGGGGTCGTCTTCGTCGGCAGCGCAGGCAGCGTGCAGTTCGAAGGAGACCGGCGGGACGGCGTCTACGCCATCGATCTGGCCACCGGCGATGAGCTGTGGTTCTACCGGGCCAACAACGACGTCAACGGAGTCGCCGTGTCCGGCGACCTGGTCATCGCCACCGGCGATGAGTATGCGGTCTGGGGCATCGACGTCACCAGTGGCAGGCCGGTGTGGAGCGCCCTCCTCGGTGGTTCCGTGTTCGGCGCCCCTCTCATCATCGATGATCTCGTCTTTGTAGGCGACGCCAGCGGCACGCTCACTGCACTCAACCTGAACACCGGACAGATCCAATGGAAAGCCACCGTAGCCGGCGACATACGCGGCGGCCCCGCATCGGACGGTGAGCTGGTCTATGTGGTCGGCGAGGACCGTGAGGTTCTTGCTGCGACGCTCGATGGACAGGAAGTATGGAGAACCACCGTCGAAGGGCCCGCGGGAGCACGCACCAGCGTCTTTGCCGCTCCCACAGTTGCGGGCGATTACCTGATCATCTCCCTTGTGCGCGATGCCGTCTTCGCCGACCCCGGTCTCATCGCCCTTGACAAATCAACCGGAGACCTGGTCTGGAGAGCCAGCGACGCCGCCGGTGTCAAGACCGAGTGGGGCAGCGTGCGTTCCTCGCCTGCGGTTGCCGGCGACATGCTCGTCTACGGAGACACGTACTCGAGTCAGCTGATCGCAGTCTCCATCGAGACCGGGGAGACATTGTGGTCGGTTGAGGTCGGTGTGTTCTGCTACCGGCACTGGTCCTCGCCGATCGTCGTCTCCGGCCAAGCGATCCTGCCCCGGTACGACGGCGGGGTCTACTCCGTAGATCTGGTTTCCCGGTCCAAGCTCTGGGAGATCTACATCGGTGACCCGACGCTGCGCGGCAACTTCCCACTCGACTACGGCCCCGATTCCTGTTCATGGGACCCCGTGCAAGGCGCATCCGTGCTCGCTTCCCCGACGGTCGCCGAGGACGGCACCATAGTGGTCGGCACCCTCACAGGGTTTCTCTTCGCCATAGGTGACGAGTCTTGGGAGTGATCAGCCCTGGAGCAGCTCCAAGGCCCACTCCAACACGGGGTCCTCTCCGGCCTGGAGCTGGGCGACCGTCGTCTCCACCTCCTCGTCCGGAGGGATCCCGGCAAGCCCCCACAGACCGCCGTCGGTGTCGTACACCCGCTCGTTGGGGACGTTGACGGCCCAGCCGTTGGGCAGCACCCGAACGAACAGAGGGGACATACTGCCAGCCGTCGCCTCACCGACGGCTACCACGTTCGGGGACTTCATCAGCGCCAGCACCAACCACTCCGCCGCACCTTCCGTCCCCGGGCCGACCAGCACCACCACCGGTCCATCGAACGTACCGCCGGGATTGGGAGCCACACTGATCTCCCCGCGGTCGAGGTAGTCGTTGGTTCCTCCGATCCGAACCTCGTGCCGCAGCACCGCCACTTCTTCGGAAATGAAGCGAGAGGCCGTGGCCATCGCGAACTCCTCCAGCCCTCCATAGTTGTCACGCAGGTCGATGATCAGGCCCGGTGCCTCCTCGGCCTGAAGCGCGGCGACGAGATCGTCCAAGGTCTGCAGAAGTACTTCCTCGCTGGCGGCGGAGTCGACGTCTAAGGCGAGCAGCTGCAGAAGGCCCAGATAGCCGATTCCCCCGGGGAGGCGACCCACCACGTAGCTGTCCTGCGTTTCACCGGACTCCTCGACGCTCGCCAGGCCCGTGCCGGCGGCGATGCGCTCCCCGAGGAGCTCGACGACCTCATTCTCGGGCCCGGCCGACCAGGTGATGTCGTCGATCAGCCCTTCCTCAGGGACGAGCAGAACCTGAGGATCGGCGAGGTCCCCGAGGAGCTCCTCGACCACCTCGAGCAGCTCCGAAGGGCTCATTCCTTCGCTCAATCTGCTTTGGGCCTCAGCGACGTGTGCCTCCCACTCCGGGTCTCGCTCGTCGAGGAAGGCGTAGTGCTCCTCAAAGGTGGTGCTGAGCACTTCGAGAACCCATGAGGGGTCATCGCTCCTGAACGTCTCGCTGCACGTCTCGGGAAGGCTCTCGATGCCGTCGAAGACCCTGCTGCCGCCCAAGTCGCCCAGCAGCAATCGGCCATCTTCCAGGCGCAAAAACTCATCCACGCCCGAAGCCGAAGCCTCCAGGACCTTGACGCAGCTCGCCGAGGTGTATTCGTAGATTCGCACGCCGTCGCCCCCAACGACCATGTACATGCCGTACGCCTCCGACTGCCAGGTACCGGTGAACGGCACGGCCTCCTCCGCCCAGGTCGCACACGATGCCGACAGCAGGACAACGAGCGCACAGCAGAAAAGGCGCTTCAGCACGGGCCCAGCCTCCACAGGCCTGCGGCACGGCTCGGCACCGTGGCCGGCAGGAGACCGGAGCACTGGCATCGTCATGACGCCCAGGCTAGGTCGGCGGCGCATCAGCGACGCCGACCTGTCATCCGGCCGGACCGTCCGTCACAGTCCAGCACCCGTCTCACTCCGAAGCCGCGACGAAAACGATGAATACACACAGGAGAACGGCCCCCTCCCAGCGCACCAGGCGGCGCCCGGTGGCCACAAAAACCCCGGCGGCGAAGGCCGAGCCGACCATGAACAAGGCAGCAGGCCGGAAGGCCGCGACGACCTGCCCAGGGCCGATCAGACCGGCTATTCCGGCCACCGCGAGGGCATTAAACAGATTCGATCCGAGCACGTTGCCCAAGATGAGGTCGGCCTCACCGCGGCGGGCTGCCGCAAGGGCAGTCGCCAGCTCCGGCAGGCTCGTGCCCACCGACACGATGACGAGGCCCACGAAGGCCGTGCTGATGCCGAGATCCTCGGCCAGGCCCGATGCTCCCCGCACCAGGAGATCGGCCCCGACCAGGGTGAAGGCCAGTGTGCCCAGCCCAAAGCCGATCTCCATCGGCACCCGCACCGGCTCATCGGATTCAGCTTCCGGGCTGATCGGCCGAACTCCGGCACGCGAGTCGTGGCGCGACCAGCGCACCAGCAGCGTCCCGGCACCAAACATCGCCAGCATGAGACCGGCCCCCTCGATCCGACCCAGGTACAGGTTCCAGAGCAATGCCCCGAACACCAGCACCGACACGAGCATGAGCCCGCCTTCACGCCGAATGGTCTGCACCCGGCCGGCGATCGGGCCCACAAGTGCGGCCGCGCCGAGCACGAGCGTCACGTTCGCCGTGTTCGATCCCACAACGTTGCCGACGGCGAGATCAATCTCACCGCGGCCGGCGGCAAGAGCCGAGACCAACAGCTCCGGCGCCGAGGTACCCAGGCCCACGACGAGCGCTCCTACGACGATGGGAGAAACCCCGAAGGCCCGAGAAAGGCGCGTCGCGGACAGCACGAAGCGATCGGCGGCAAGCGTCAGCAGCACCAAGCCGCCGAGCAGGAGCGCCACAGCCGCTAGCACGGCAGATGTTCCGGCATCGGGCCACGATCGTAACCGAACCGCCCCAGCCGTCGAATCAGCCGACCCTCGATAGGCTCAACACCATGTACGACTGGGTGGATCACGGTGAAGGGGTCTTCAGCAAGCGCTATCCCTATCTGCAGCAGCAGATCGGCGCGGTGATCTGCGGTGACGGCGTGCTGCTCGTGGATACCCGCTCACACTACGGGCACACCGAGGAGCTTCTGAAGGACCTGAGGCAAATCACGCCGTTCTCGGTGCGGTGGGTGGTCAACACCCACCACCACTGGGACCACACCTTCGGCAACGCGAAGCTCCTGCCCGCACCCATCTGGGGCCACACGCGCTGCGCCGAGATGCTCTCATCATTTCCCGACCGCATGCGTGCCGAGGCAAAGTCCTACTCTCCGGAGCTCGCCGACCGCTTCAACGAGGTCGAGATCGTCGCCCCAGACCACACCTTCGACGATTCCGTCACCCTCGCCCTCGCCGGCCGCGAGGTGATTCTGCACCACCTGGGCCGAGCCCACACCAACAACGACATCGTCGCCGTAGTCTCAGATGCCGGCGTCGTCTTCGCAGGAGATCTGGTCGAAGAGGCCGCTCCCCCGGTCTTCCAGGATGCCTATCCGCTTGAGTGGCCCGACGCGGTGTCTGCGCTGCTCGACCTCGTCCGCGGCCCAGTTGTGCCCGGCCACGGCGCACCGGTCGACAGAGACTTCGTCGCCGCCCAGCAGCGCGACTTGGCCGAGACCGCCGCCCTGGCCGTTGTCCGACACGCGGAGGGCCGGACGGCGCGCCAAGCTGCTGCCGCAGGCGGCCCGTTCCCCATCGACACTCTGGAGACCGCGTTCAGGCGCGCCTGGCCCTCCCTGGACATGGGAACATGAGCCCAAGCTCCGATTCGCCGCCCGGTTGGTTCACCAGGGCCCTGGCCACGCCACCGACGGACGACACGGTGCAAGCGGCCAGCTGCCCCATCCACGTCCTCCGATGGGGGCGGAACGACGCTCCCGGACTCGTGCTGGTTCACGGCGGAGCCGCGCATGCCTACTGGTGGTCGTTCCTGGCTCCTCTCCTGGCCGCCGATTGGCGAGTCATCGCCCTCGACCTCAGCGGACACGGTGACAGCGGCCGCCGCAACCGCTACTCCCACAAGATCTGGGCCGACGAGGTGATCACCGTCTCGGAGAAGGCCGGCTTCCCCGGACCCGCCGTGATCGTAGGCCACAGCCTCGGTGGCCTCGTCGCCATACAAACCGCCGTCGACCACTGTGAAGCTATCGCCGGGGCCATCCTGGTCGATGCCCCGGTACGCCGCCCCGATCCCGAATCCGAGGAAGGCAACAGAGGTCGTGCCTTCCGCTCGCCGGGTACCTATCCGACGATCGAGGAGGCCCTGGAGCACTTCCACCTCATCCCTCCCCAGCCCATCGAGCACCCCTTCATCGTCGATCACATCGCCAGGCACTCACTGCGTCACACCAAAGCCGGCTGGACGTGGAAATTCGACACCGCGGTCTTCGCCCACGCCCTCGTCCCGATGTGGGAGCAGCTCGGGTCGATCCGCTGCCGGCTGGCCCTGCTGCGTGGCGAACACAGCGTGGTCGTGCCGCCGGACACGGCTGCGGCGATGTACGACCGCATGGGCCGCTTGGCCCCCGTAGTCTCGATCCCCGAGGCCCACCACCACGTCATGCTCGACCAGCCCCTCGCCTTTGTAGCTGCGCTGCGAGCCCTGCTCCACGATTGGGAGCACTCGGTGCCCCGCCGCTATTGAGGCGGCCGGCCCTGCAGCGGAAGGATGCACTCCAGGAAATCGTTCCGGGTGCTGTTGACCAGCGAGGACACCGGGTGCCCGGCCAGGGTGCCCCCGGCCGCCGGCACGAGCATAGAACTCAGCTCTTCGACGTCTTCGACCTCGGGATCCAGCCACCGCTCCCAGTGCTCGGCGTCGAGAATGACCGGCATTCGATCGTGGATCTGGCGAACCAGCTCGTTGGGCGTGGTTGTGATGATCGTGCACGTGTTGAGCCACTCCTCGGCGTCCGGGTCTCGCCACGACGACCAGAGCCCGGCCAGCGCCAGCGGCTTTGCATCTACGGCGAAGACGTAGTGGGGCAGCTTGCCCCCGCTCTCTCGGCGCTCCCACTCGTAGAAACCGTCGGCGGGGATGATGCAGCGCCGACGGCGGAAAGAATCCCTGAATGCAGCCTTCTCCGCCAGGCTCTCGGCTCTGGCGTTGATGAGACGAGAGCCGATGCCGGGATCCTTGGCCCAATGGGGCACCAAACCCCAATGCAAGACACCGAGCCGCCGACCCCCCTCCGCACCGACTACTGCGTAGACATGTTTGGTCGGAGCCACGTTGTACGAAGGCTTCAAAGTCTCCGAGAAGGCCTCAGCAGCGCCGAAGTGTTCGGCGTACTCCTGGGGGTCGAGCGCCTGCACGAACCGGCCGCACATAGACGCAATGATCGCACGCGGCCGCGACTCGGCGAGTGCCACCCGGGGCCGTCGCGCTCCTGCTCTCCCGCAGTCACTACCATCTTCGGGCCCGTGGCGCGCCAAAGTCGTCCCTGGGGAGGGTGAAAACCAATCGGCAATGGCACGAGGGGGCGCCGAAAGCGATGACGATAACAGAGAACCTCCGCCGGGACCGACCCCAGGGCCTCTACTCGGCGATCGAACACGACTCCTGCGGGGTCAGCTTCGTCGTCGATCTGAAAGGCCGTCCCAGCCACGACATCGTGGTCACCGCCTTGGAGGCTCTGTGCAACCTCCAGCACCGCGGCGCTCTCGGCGCCGAGGCGAACACCGGCGACGGCGCCGGCATCATGGTCCAGGTCCCCGACCGGTTCTTCCGGGCCGTCGTCGACGCGCCGCTGCCTCCGGCCGGGCGATACGCCACCGGCATCGCCTTCCTCCCCCGGCAGCCGGCGGAGGCGGAAGCAGCGGCAGCAGCGGCGGAGCGCATCGTGGCCGATGAGGGCCTCCGCGTGATCGCCTGGCGGGAAGTCCCGGTGGATCCGTCGACTCTGGGCGCCGGATCCCGCTCCATGATGCCCATCTTCCGCCAGGTCTTCATCGCCGGACCAGACGGGGACGATCACATCTCCGGCATCGACCTCGACCGCCGCGTCTATGTAGCGCGCAAGCGAATCGAGCACGAGGTCGACATCGGCGGCACGGACGAGTCTGCCGACGCCATGGGAGGGGCAAGCTCGGCCCATAGCGGCATCTACTTCCCGAGCCTCTCCGCCCGCACTTTCGTCTACAAGGGCATGCTGACCACACCTCAGCTCGCCGATTTCTATCCGGACCTCGGCGACGAGCGCCTGGAGTCGGCCCTCGCCCTCGTCCACTCGCGGTTTTCGACCAACACCTTCCCCTCGTGGCCGTTGGCCCATCCCTACCGGTACGTCGCTCACAACGGCGAGATCAACACCCTGCGCGGGAACCGCAACTGGCTGCGCGCTCGCGAGGCCCTCATGGGGACGCCCCTCATTCGCGGCGATCTGGAGCACATCTTCCCCATCTCCACCCCAGAGGGCAGCGACTCCGCCAGCTTCGACGAGTGCCTCGAACTGCTCGTCATGAGCGGCTACTCGCTGCCCGAGGCGGTGCTCATGATGATCCCCGAGCCCTGGGAGAACCACGAGTCGATGGGTGCCGAGCTGACCGACTTCTACCGCTACCACGCCTCGCTCATGGAGCCGTGGGACGGCCCCGCCTCCATCATCTTCAGCGACGGGACGACGGTCGGGGCCGTCCTCGATCGCAACGGGCTGCGCCCTTCGCGCTACTGGGTCACCGACGACGACAGGGTCATCATGGCTTCCGAGGTCGGCGTCGTCGACGTTCCGTCACACAAGATCATCGAGAAGGGCCGCCTCCAGCCCGGCCGGATCTTCTTCATCGACACGACCGAGGGACGCATCGTCCGCGATCCCGAGATCAAGTCGGCGCTCTCGGGGGCCCGGCCCTACCGGCGCTGGCTCGAAGAGCACCAGGTAGAGCTCGACGACCTTCCCGACTTGCGCTCCAACCGGGCGGATCGGAACTCACTGACCCAACGCCAGCAGACGTTCGGCTACACCCACGAGGAGCTGCGGCTGCTGGTCACGCCAATGGTGCAGGATGCCAGGGAGGCCGTCGGGTCGATGGGCAACGACGCCGCCCTGGCCGTGCTTTCACAGCGCTCTCGTCTCCTCTACGACTACTTCAAGCAGCTCTTCGCCCAGGTGACCAACCCGCCTCTCGATGCCATCCGAGAGGAGGTGATCACCGCGACTCTCGGGTGGCTCGGTCCCGAGGGGAACCTCCTCGACCCTCAGCCCGCCTCGTGCCGCCAGATCCTGATCCGCCACCCGGTGCTGACCGACGGCGAGCTCGCCAAGCTGATCGCCATCGAGGATATGGCCATCGGCGAGCCGCCCTTCTCCACCGAAGTCATCTCATGCCTCTTCCCCATCTCAGAGGGCGGGGCCGGCCTGCGTCGGGCACTCAATGACATCCGTTCAAGGGTTTCGGCGGCAATCGCAGCGGGAGCCGACATCATCGTGTTGTCCGACCGCGGCAGCAACGAGCAGATGGCGCCGATCCCCACCCTGCTCGCCACCGGGGCCGTGCATCACCACCTGGTCCGCGAAAAGAGCCGCACCCGGGCCGCCCTCGTCGTCGAGACCGGCGAGATGCGCGAGGTGCACCACCTCTGCTGCCTGCTCGGCTACGGCGCCAACGCGGTCAATCCGTACCTGGTCTTCGAGACAATCGACGACCTCATCGACAACGGCATGTACGGGCTCGACCCGGATATGAACAAGCAGGCGGCCCGCCACAACTACATCGAAGCCTGCGAGAAGGGCCTGCTCAAGGTGATGTCGAAGATGGGCATCTCGACGGTGAAGTCATACATCGGCGCCCAGATCTTCGAGGCCATCGGCATAGGCGGCGAGCTGATCGACGAGTGTTTCACCGGCACCACCTCACGGCTTGGCGGCATCGGCTACGACGAGCTCGCCGAGGAGTGCGCCCTCAAGCACCGCTGCGCCTATCCGGAGAACCCTCGGTCCCATCGCGATCTCGAGATCGGCGGCCAGTACCAATGGAGGCCCGAAGGCGAATACCACCTCTTCAACCCAGACACGGTGTTCAAGCTCCAACACTCCACTCGGACCGGCCGCTACGACATCTTCAAGGAATACTCGAGCCGGATCGATGACCAGTCCAGCCGGCTCGCCACTCTGCGCGGGCTCTTCCGCTTCCGGTTCGGCCGGCGTCCCCCGGTTCCCCTCGATGAGGTCGAGCCCGCGTCGAGCATCGTGACCCGCTTCACCACCGGGGCGATGTCGTACGGCTCCATCTCCCGCGAGGCCCACGAGACCATCGCCATCGCCATGAACCGCATCGGGGCCAAGTCGAACACCGGAGAGGGCGGAGAGGACCCCAACCGCTATACGCCCGATGCCAACGGCGACGTGCGTCGCTCTGCGGTCAAGCAGGTGGCCTCGGGCCGCTTCGGCGTCACCAGCGAGTACCTGGTGAACGCCGACGACATCCAGATCAAGATGGCCCAGGGGGCCAAGCCGGGAGAGGGAGGCCAGCTCCCCGGGCACAAGGTGTGGCCGTGGATCGCTCAGACGCGTCACTCCACACCCGGGGTGGGGCTCATCTCGCCACCGCCGCACCACGACATCTACTCCATCGAGGACCTGGCCCAGCTCATCCACGACCTGAAGAACGCCAATCCCCAGGCGCGCATCCATGTCAAGCTTGTATCCGAGCTCGGAGTGGGCACGGTCGCAGCGGGCGTAGCCAAGGCCCACGCCGACGTCGTACTCATCTCCGGCCACGACGGGGGAACCGGCGCCTCGCCGCTCACGTCCATCAAACACGCCGGCACCCCGTGGGAGCTGGGCCTCGCCGAGACGCAGCAGACACTGCTGCTCAACAACCTGCGCGACCGCATCGTGGTGCAGGTCGACGGGCAGCTGAAGACCGGCCGCGATGTGATGATCGCCGCCCTCCTCGGAGCCGAGGAGTTCGGCTTCGCCACGACGGCCCTCGTCGTTTTGGGCTGCGTGATGATGCGGGTCTGCCACCTCGACACGTGTCCGGTAGGGGTGGCCACCCAGAACCCGGCCCTGCGAGACAAGTTCAGCGGCAGGGCCGAGTACCTCGTCAACTTCATGGAGTACGTCGCCGAGGAGGTACGCGAGCTCCTCGCCGCGCTCGGGTTCCGTAGCCTCGAAGAGGCGGTAGGCCACGCCGAACTGCTCGACGTCGCCGACGCTGTCGACCACTGGAAAGCGAGCGGGCTCGACCTCAGCCCGATCCTCCACACTCCGGAGCTGGCCGACGACGCCGTCCGCCACCAGACCAAGCGCCAGGACCATCGGCTCGACAAGGCTCTCGACGAGACGCTGATCCAGCTGTGTGAGGGTGCCATCGCCGACGGGAGCCCCATTCACCTCGAGCTGCCGATCCGCAACGTGAACCGCACCGTCGGCACGATGCTCGGCAACCTGGTGACCAAGCGCTGGAATGGCGGCTTGCCCGACGACACCATCGCCATCGACTTCTCCGGCTCCGCCGGCCAGAGCTTCGGGGCGTTCCTGCCCCGAGGCATCACCCTGCGTCTCACCGGCGACGCCAACGACTACCTGGGCAAAGGCCTATCGGGTGGCCGGATCGTCGTGCTCCCCCCGAAGGATTCGCCGTTCGTCGCGCAGGAGAACGTCATCGCCGGCAACGTCATCCTCTACGGCGCTACCGGCGGCGAGGTCTTCCTCCGCGGCGTCGTCGGGGAGCGCTTCTGCGTGCGCAACTCAGGGGCCGTCGCCGTGGTCGAGGGTATCGGCGACCACGGCTGTGAATACATGACCGGCGGACGCGCCGTGATCCTGGGGCGCACCGGGCGCAACTTCGGGGCCGGCATGTCCGGTGGCATCGCCTACGTCTACGACCCCGGCGGGACCCTCCCGGCCAAGGTCAACCTGGAGATGGTCGACCTCGATCCCATGAACGACGATGACGTGTCCTGGCTTCGACAGCGCGTCCAGATGCACTTGGCCGAGACCACATCCGAAGTGGCCGCGCGTCTACTCGCCAACTGGGAAGAGGAGGCCGCACTCTTCTGCAAAGTCATGCCCAAGGACTACAGGCGGGTACTCGAGGCTATGGCCCAAGCCGAACGGGAGGGCACCGATCCCATCGAGGCGGTCATGGAGGCGGCTCATGGGTGACGTCACAGGATTCCTGAAGCACGGCCGCCGCCAGCCCGACCGCCGGCCCGTGGAACAGCGCCTGCAGGACTGGGAGGAGATCTATCAACCGCTTCCCGAAGACGCCTTGCGCATCCAAGCCTCCAGGTGTATGGACTGCGGCATCCCGTTCTGCAGCAGCGGCTGTCCCCTGGGGAACCTCATCCCGGACTGGAACGACCTCGTCTATCGAGACCACTGGCGCCAGGCCGCCGAGCGGCTTCATGCCACCAACAACTTCCCCGAGTTCACCGGCCGGCTGTGCCCGGCACCGTGTGAAGCGGCCTGCGTGCTCGGCATCACCGAGGACCCCGTGACCATCAAGCAGGTCGAGCTGGAGATCATCGAGCGCTCTTGGCGGGAGGGATGGGTGGTCCCGCTCATCCCCGAGACCAAGACGGGCAAAGCCGTGGCCATCGTCGGCTCGGGTCCCGCCGCCCTGGCCGCGGCGCAGCAGCTCACCCGAGCCGGGCACGACGTCGTGGTGTTCGAGAGGAGCGACCGCATCGGCGGGCTGCTCCGGTACGGCATCCCCGAGTTCAAGATGGAGAAGCGCTTCCTCGACCGGAGGCTCGCCCAGATGCAGGCCGAAGGCACCGAGTTCCGCGCCAGGGTCGATGTCGGCGTCGACGTCGGAGCCGCAGAGCTCAGGAAGCAGTTCGACGCCGTCGTTCTCGCAGGCGGAGCCACCCAGTGGCGCGACCTCCCCGCGCCCGGCCGCGACCTGGAGGGCATCTACCAAGCCATGGAGTACCTTCCGCTGGCCAACCGGGTTCAGGAGGGCGAACTCGATGATCACCCCCACTCGGCACGGGACCGGGACGTCGTGATCATCGGAGGAGGGGATACCGGGGCCGACTGCCTTGGGACCGTTCTCCGCCAGGGCTGCTCATCGGTGCTCCAGCTCGAGATCCTCCCCCGGCCTCCGGCGCAACGCGATCCGGAAACTCCCTGGCCGACGTGGCCGCGCCTCCAGCGGACCTCTTCGGCCCACGAGGAAGGCGGAGAGTGCCTCTATTCGATCAGCACGACAGAGTTCATCGGCGACGGGAGGGTCGAGTCCCTGCGCACCGTCGACGTCGAGATGAAGGTCGAGAAGGGCCGGGTTCGCTTTGAGCCCATCGCCGGCACCGAACGCGAGCTCAGGGCCGACCTGGTTCTGCTCTCTCTCGGGTTCCTCGGCCCCGAGCGAGGACCACTCATCGACGATCTCGGCATCGACCTCACCGGCCGAGGAAACGTGGCGCGCGACGAAGGCTGGATGACAAACGTCGACGGCGTCTTCGTAGCCGGCGACATGGGACGGGGCCAGAGCCTCATCGTGTGGGCCATCGCCGAAGGCAGGTCCTGTGCCGCATCCGTCGACCGCTGGCTCACCGGTGACACGCTACTGCCGGAAGCTCTGCCGCCGACGGCCCAACCTTTGCGCTGAGCGCGTCCGCTACTCGCCGCCCTCGATGCGCACCGGGCCTTCGAAGTAGGCACGCACGGTTGGATAGGCGAGCTCGACGTCGGGCTCGCCTGCAATACCATCCAGAATGTCGGTCCACACCAGATCTTCGATGGCCCGAGTCTTGAGATAGGGCACCGCCAGCCGTCCGGTGAGCTCCACGCCGCTGTCCCCCACCCTAGTGAACACGGCCGGCGCCACCTGATCGATGGTCAGCCGGTACTCCTGAGATGTGGTCCTCATCTCGGCCGCCACCTCGTCCAAAGAAGCGGCGTGCCTCTCCACCGCCTCGAGCACGATCTCCCGGGCCCGGCGCCAGTTGGACTCGAAGGTCACGAGCACCGGGATCTCGTGGAACACGTACTCGAAACCCTCGCTGTAATTGGCGGCCGGCTCGGTGAAGAGCAGCCCGTTGGGTATGTGCACGATCCGTCCGGTGTAGGCAGGGAAGCCGCCCCCGGTGACTGCGGCCCATTCCTGGAGACTGAAGCGAAAGGCCCGGATGTCGATGACATCCCCGGCCTCTCCACCAACGGACACTCGATCACCCACCCGAAACGGCCTTCTCAGCACGATGAACAGCCACCCGGCCAGGTTCTTGAGCACATCAGAAAGAGCGATGGCGAGGCCGGCGGTGAGAAACCCCACGTAGGTAGCCAGACCACTGCCCCGTATCCAGATCGACGCCAGCGCCACGAAGCCGACGAAGGTGACTATGTACGACGTCAGCTTTCGGGCCCGATACCAGACCGAGGGCTCCTTGATCCGCCTGTGCACGATCGCCAGGACCACGGTTCTCGACAAGACGAGGGCGACGATGAGAGCCCCGCTCACGATGAGCTGCGCCTGCCAAACTGAGCTCAGGTTGAGCCAATCGGCGATGGTCTCGGTCATCCGTTCGCAGGCTAGACGTTCCTCCACCGCCAGGGCCCCGGCGGCAACCAAGCGCTACCCGCAAACGCCGAAGCCTGCGATCATTCGGTCGACAGTCTCTCCATGGAGTTGCATCATGGCCAAGACGGAACCGGCAGCCGAGCCACCGCCTCCCGCTGGCCCGCCTCCACACGAAGACGAAGCGCCCCTCGTCTACACGCGCCACTTCTGGGCGGCGCTGGCCGTGATCGCACTCTGGGTGTCGGTCACGCTCGTAGGCGTCTACACCAGGACCGGTCTAGTGATCTCCAGCAACGGCAGCCACGTCGAGGTGCCCGTTGTCTGGGGTGTGGCCCTCCTGGCCACCGTGGCCACCTGCATCATCGTGGTGAGCGCCTTCCGGCGCGACTAGGCCCGGGCAGGGCTTCCCCAGCTCAAGCCATCGCGGGCCGGCTACCGCTGATAGCCCAGGCGTTTCAGAAGCGGGGCCATCTCGGCCCGTGTCTCATCTCCCAGCTCAGGTGCAGACCGCCAGCGGCCCACCGACGACGGGTCGGCACCGGCCAGGGCCTTCAGGAAGGCACTCCGAGATGCCTGATCCGCGATCCCCAGGAAATCAAGGATACGCGTGCCCTCTCCCTGCGGATTTGCCAACAACCGCTCGTACCGGACCTGCAGCACGGCATCACCGACGGCGTCACCACCGGCTAGCCCGGCTTCCACGTACCGCCGCCAGCCCCAGGCACAGCGATGCAGCGTCGTCGTGCCCACAAACTCCTCGGCCCGCTCGGGCTCAACCCAGAATGAGGGCCGAGGGCCATATCGATACCCGCCCGGCTCGTATTTTTCGGGCGCATCGTCGCGGAACCAGGGCCGCTCGCTCCACGACACGGCCACATCCCGGCCGTCGCGCACGATGTGGATAAACCGGGCACCGGGAAAGGTCCGGTGCAGGAACTGCATAAGGAACACGTTGCGGGGTGTCTTGTCCACAAAACGAAGGCCGCCGTCGAGACGCACCCATAGCAGCCTCCGGTAGACCTTCTGGAAGAACCGCACCGCCCGCCGCTCGTCCCACAGCCCGAGCTTGACGTACGCCGCCGCCGCCTTGGTGGCCACCGGCTCGTGGTGATAAGAGATCACCGGCATCGCCCCAAAGCACTCACCCAGGAATGTCGTGCCGGAGCGAGGACAGCCCACTACGAACACCGGCTCCCTCAATTGCCCCGCCATCCGGGTCCGCAGCGGCCGGCCCCCGGCCCGCCGAGCCCGCCCCCGGTTGAGGTACCAGTCGGTCAACAAGGTCCGAGCCATCACCAGGGGGCGTCGAAGCGGCCCCATGCCGCGATCGGGAAGCAGCTTCTGCTTGCCCGCCGCCTCATCCGCCATGTCGACCAGCACTCGAGCCATCTCGTCCCACGACCCCGCTGCAGCCGGACCCTGCTCTGCCATCGGCCCCATCTCGCCAATGACCCTGCGGATGGCGGCGGCAAAAGCGGCGGGGTCACCGGGAGGCGCCAGGGCCCCGGTCTTCATCTCGATGACGCGTTCCGATAGGGCTCCCACGTCGGTCGCCGCCACGGGGCGTCCCGCGGCAAACGCCAGCGGCACGACGCCCGACGCGGTGGCCGACCTGTAGGGCGCCACCAGCACATGGTGCTCCTGCAGCAGCCGAGCCACGTCTTCGTCGGCGGCGTAGCCGGGCTGAAGATCGACACGCCCACCGAGCCCCAAGTTGGCGATCCGATCCCTCCAGACACCGGCGTCCTCCCAGAACTCACCGGCCACGGTGAGCTGCACGTCGAGTCCCTCGCCGACCAACCTGGAAACGGCATCGATCGCCACGTCGAGTCCCTTGTAGGGACGCACGTAGCCGAGGAAAAGAAGCCGGAAGGGGGGCGAGGGCGGCAGCGGCGTCGGCTCCAGGTCCAGATTCGGAGGGTGTGGGACCGCCACCACGCGGCGCAGCCCGGAGATCTCCTCGACGTTCTCCCGGTTGACCCGGCCGTGGGTCAGCGCTCCATCCACCCGGCCCAGCACCCACCGGGTGAGGAGACGGGCGAAGGGCATACGCTCGTGAGGGACCGGGTTGTGCACGAACGCCAGGCGGCGCCGGCCGGCCACCCCGATCACCACCCGGAGCGGCAAGGCATGGAAAGGAGTGACCCAAGGGAACACCACCAGATCACATTTTCGGGCCGCACGCCCCGCTCGCAGCCACGACACAGGGCTCCACCAACGAAGCAGAAAACGACACCCGGGGACGGCCGTGGCATCTGGAGCGCGGCGGCCTCCCCGGTACAGCAGCCGAGGGTATTGGGACCGCCACGAGATGGCCGACACCTCGTGCCCCAGGCCGCGCAGCGCTCTCACCAGCTTGGCGCCGTGGTGGGCGATGCCGCCCGGGATTGGGGGAAGCGGTCCGACGTAGGCGATACGCACGAGAGGAGGGTACCGAAGCCCAGAAGGCCTATCTCAACCGTCTTCGCAAGAATCGACCGCCTCGCCGAAGCAGAGGTCGACCCCGCCGCCCCCATAGACGATGTCGTCACCCGGTCCGGCGAAGATCCGGTCGTTTCCGTCCCCACCCTCGATGACATCATCCCCGTCTCCGGCGACTATCTGATCGTTTCCCTCTCCGGAACAGATGAGATCGTCGCCCCCTCTGCCGTCTATCAGGTCGTCGCCGCCCAAGGTGACTATGACGTCGCCCCTCTGTGTGCCCTCGACCCGATCCCTCCCCTCGGTGCCGACGATCGTGGCAGGCTGCCCCAAACAGCTGGCTTCAACGACCCGGCTGGTGAGCACCTGGGCCGGGCTCACCTGCATCTCGACTGCGCCGCTGAACGCCAGCACGAAGGACACGCCCACGTCGGCGTCTTGAGGCACCTCACAGATCAGGTCAACCGTGGAGTCCTCCACCTCGACCCGCGAGTTGGTGCGATAGGCGATGTAGCCGGGTTCGACCGACACCTCCCCGCCGCTGCTGACGGCGCACCGTGCGTGTAGCCGCCTCGCCGACCCGCTCAGCTCGACTCGGAGCTTCATGAACTCACCCTGCCCGCTCACGAAGGTCGTAGCCAGATAGACCTCCTCGCCGCGACGCGCCTCCACGGTCAGCGGACCTTGCCTGGCACTGATCTCGAGGGCGCCGTCGACGGCCCGGAACAGGTACCAGGAGAGATCGTCTCCCTCGAACCCGACGGTGGACCTGACCTCAAAACGCTCGAACGTTCCCGCCGAGAAAGCCGCCGCCCGCGGGCTGGACTCCAGGAAAAGAGCCTCTACTGCCCAATGGTCCGGCACCGACACGAAGTAGGACTCGGGCACCTTCTCGGTTCCGTCGAAGAACACGATGCCTTCCCAGGTCAAATCTTCCGGATCGATCTCGATGCGCGAAGCGGACCGTACGCTGCCGTCCCAGATCGGCTCACCCCAAAACGCCCTCGTGTAGACGCGGATCCTGCGGGTCAGCCCGAGCGGCGAGACGATGAGATCGAAACTCTCTCCCTCTCGGGCCAGCCACGACCGGAACTCGGGATACGGACTCTCCGCCCGCGGCATGGCGTGGGCCCTGGCGTCACCCATGCCGACAACCACCAAGGCCACCGCCAGACACGCCACCAGCCCCGCCCGCAGCACCCGCCCCAGCGATCCGAGGCGCAGCCATGCAGTCACCCGTTGCCCCAGCAGCGCCGTCGCCCCCAGACCTCCCAGCACGAGTGGCGGCAGGATCGGGTGCCAGTAGCGGAGCTTGGAGACCTTCAGGATCGAGCCCTCCTCGGCGGTCTCGTACAGCCCGATGACGCAGACGAGAAGCCACACCCCGAACACCCAGGCCGCCAGCACCAGGAGCCGCCGGTCCCGGGTCACCGCCGTCCCCACGGCGAGCAGGCCGGCCAGGGCGAGGAAGAGTGATCCCACCCCATAGTCCAGCAATAGCCGCGGGAAGATGGTGAGCGACTCGAAGAGGCTGTCCTGCATCGCCCGCCGCGCCTGCCTGATTTCCTCCGCCACGAGGCTCTCCCTCCCGCTGAAGGAGCGCTCCACCAGCACGCGCAGGCGGGTGAACGGGTCCCCGTAGGCATACCAACCCCAAGCCAACTCCACCATGAACATGGCCAGCGCGCCCCCGGCGACGTAGAGCAGATCGCGCCAGGGGAGCCTCAACCGCCACCAGACGAAGGGAACCAGCGGGAAGAACAGCACCATGGTCTCCCTGATCAGGTATCCCCACCCGAGCAGCACCCCCGCGCCGATCAGCAGCAGCCGGTACCTCAGCGGGCGAGCCCTACGGCGCTCCGGGCGCATTCCGTAGTAAGCGATGACCGCGACGGCACCCACCAGAACGGCGCCGCTGGGGATATCCGGGAAGAGCCGGCTCGAATAGCCGAGGAAGTAATGGTTTGCCGCCAGCACGACGGCCGCGGTGATTCCGATGAGACGCCCGAACAGCACTCGGCCCAACGCGTATGTGGCCACGAGAAAGCCCGAGCTTGCCACCAGGGGAAACAGGTAGTAGCCGGCCTCCGATTGCCCGAAGATTTGCACAGGCACGGCTGTGGGGAAAATAAGGCCGATACGCAGCCCCCAGTGAGTGCGGCTTATGTCGGTGATGTCCGCCGCCGCATTGAAGTAGCGGCCGGTGTCACCCCCGAGCACCTGCCACATGAAGAAGAGCTGCACCACCAAGTACGCCGCCACCAACCCCACGACGATGCAGGATTCGACCACGACGGGCCTCTGCACCAGCGAACGCCAACCCGGCTTACCTAGATCGGCCTCCGCAGACCCGGCAACCGGTTCAGTCACTGGTACCACCGAGCCGCGACACGAGGTCGGCTAGCAACCCGATGGCGAGTACCTGGAATGAGACGATGGTGAGAATGATGGCATTCGACGTGATCCTGAAGTTTTTGTCGAACACGTCAAAAACAACCTTGCCCACGGCGGTGAGCATGAGCACGGACCCGATGGGGATGAACACCCGAAGGGGGTTGTAGGTCATGATCATCCGGATGATCTGGAGCAAGTATTGGGTCGTGTCCCGCCACCAATGGAACTTGGACCTTCCCGCCCGCTCCTCGTAGTCGATGTCTACGTACTTGATGTAGTGGCCGTTGGAGAGAAACGACAGAGTCAACGTCGTGACACAGGAGAAGCCCTGCGGCAGATACTTCAGATAGGGCATGCCCACCTCCCGGCGAAACGCCCGGAACCCGCTGTTCAGATCGGGGATCTTGGTGCGCACCAGGTACCCGGCCAGCTTGCGCAGGAACCACTTCGCCGGCCGGCGAGCCCAACGGTGCGTCCCCGCCTCCCGGCGGCGGGCGCCCACCACCTGCTCGTACCCCGGTTCCAGCTGATCCACCAGCTCCGCTATCCGATGGTTGGGATAGGTCATGTCGGCGTCGGTCCACACGATGATGTCGCCCCTGGCGGCTCTTGAGCCGATCTTGCGCGAGTACCCCGACCCGTGGTTGCGCCCAAGTTCGATCAGCCTGATGCCCTCCGTCCGGCGCAGGATCTCGGCGCTGCCGTCCGTCGAGCCGTCATCGATGACGATGATCTCGAAGCTGTAGCGCGAGGCCTCCAGCCCCTTTCGTATGCGCTCGATCTCCTCACGCAAGTGGCCTTCCTCGTTGAAGACCGGGAGCACAACGGAGACGTCGAGAGAATCACCGTCCGAGGCGGCTCCCGAATTCAGGTCTGCATGAGTTGCGGCCATGTGCAAGTCCTGCGCGAGCACGGCCCACGAGGCGGTACCGTGGGCGCCGTGCGGAGCAGCGATCCTACCAGGTCGCCCGAAAGCCAAGCGGGGAAACTTGGCCCCGTCGACGCCGCCCGCCGTCCGGCGACGGGACGCCAATGAGCCGGTCGGCACCCTTCCTGGCCGGACTGCGACGCACGGTCCGCAGTCTTGCCACCAGGCTGGCGCGCCTGCGCGAACGCGCGGCCAGGTCGACGCGCACTAGGCGCATCGTGTTGGCCGTCAGCTCCGTCGCCTTCGTTGCCAGCATGATCCTCGCCTTTCTCTCGCTCCCCGACGAAGGCCGTACCGTCGGCTGGCTTCCCCTAGTCCTGGTCGGGGTCGTCGGCGTACCGGCGATGATGGCACTGAACGCTGCCGAGTACGCCGCGTCGGGCCGAGTCCTCGGATACCACATCCGGCTCGGCCCCGCACTGCGGGTTGCCGTTGTGGCGAGCGCGGCGAACCTGCTCCCTCTCCCCGGATCGGTCCTCGTGCGAAGTCACGCCCTCAAGCAGGAAGGGTCGAGCTATGGACGCGCCTTCGGGATCACGACAGCCATCGGCCTCATGTGGCTCGGCACCGGCTGCCTGCTCGCCGGCCTCTTCCAGGCCTGGAACGGGGCATGGCGTCTGGCCGGCCCACTGCTCGCCGTCGGCGTCCTGGCCGCTCTGGCGTGTCACCTCACGGTGCGAGCTCTCTGCATCTCGGGAGCCCCCACACGTCACACACTTGTCATCATGCTCATCGAGGCCGGCATGGTCATGGTGAAGGCTCTGCGATTCCACCTGGTGCTCATAGGCCTTGGCCTCGACACCCCCTTCGGAGGCTCGGTTGCCCTCACCCTCTCCGGCATCCTGGCCGCAGCGCTCGGGTTCTTCCCGGGCGGCCTGGGCATACGTGAGCTGCTGGCGGCCGCCATCGGTCCGCTCGTCCACATCCCCGCCTCGGCGGCCCTGCTCGCCGCCGGCCTCGACCGGCTCGTCAGCCTCCCCGTGCTCGCTCTGGTTGCCAGCTTTCTTGCCGCCCGACGCGAGAAGACCGCGCCACCGGAACCGGAACTCGTGCCCGATACCGACGGGGAGTTGGCCTGAAGGCACCGCGGGGCTAGCGTCCAGATCCCCACACCGGACGGCTTCGGTGGGCTTCGAGAACCAACACGAAAGCAACCTCGGTCGCAGCCCAAAGGTCCTGTTCCTCGTCGGCAAGGGCCGCAGCGGCACCACGCTCCTCGACATTGCCTTGAGTTCTCTGGACGGCTTCTTTGGGTGCGGCGAGTTGCACTTCATATGGCAGGAAACCGAAGACCGTAAATGCGGCTGCGGAAAGCGCGTCGGGGACTGCCCGGTATGGTCCGGCGTGCTCGCCGACATCGCCACCGGTAATCGGCTCGCCCGGATGGCCGAATGGCACGACGCCGTGCACAGCTGGCGGAACCTCGCTCGACTGCTTCGAGCCCGGCCCAGCCGCATTAAATGGCCCCCGCTGGCCGCATACGTCTCCACCCAAGGCCTCCTCTACGAGACGATCGCCCGGAGGACCGGAGCGCGGGTTCTCGTCGACTCCTCGAAATGGCCGATGAGCCCGGGCGCCCTGGGTCTCATCCCTGGCATCGAGCCCTATGTCGTCCAGCTCGTGCGCGATCCGCGTGCCGTCGCCTTCTCCTGGCAGCGCACCAAGGTGCTTCACGACACGATGACCCCGCGCCACATGCCCCGTTTCGGGCCATTTCACAGCTCGGCGAGCTGGACTCTGCGCAATCTGGTGGCCGGCCGGGTCCGCAGACGCCGGCCTGAGAGGTCCCTACTCCTGAGATACGAGGACTTCACCGCCGATCCCCGGGCCGCCCTGGAGGCACTGGTCGGCCTAGTAGGTGAGGACTCCGGCCTCGAGATCCTCGACGGAAACACTCTGACGGTCGCCCAGAACCACACCGTTGCCGGCAACCCGAATCGGCTCGCCACCGGCGAAGTGCAGATCCGGCCGGACACTGCTTGGCAACGGGAGCTGCCGGCGGGAAAGCGCCGCCTCGTGAGTGCCCTGACCTTCCCGCTCATGCGGCGCTACGGCTACCACATTCGGCTCCCCGAACCGCCCGACCTCCAGACCTAACGTCCGGCGCCCCTTGCGGCGGCGTCCAGAGACCTCGAGAACCGGCTTCCCGCCGCTCGGCGCTCGCACAGCGGCCATCCCGGCCGCCGCCGTCGCCAAACCGGAAGCGCTCACAGGGCCAGGAAGCCCGGAAACGCTTTCAGCAGGATGATCGCGGGCACCAGCATGGAAGCCGCGATGGCTGCCCAAGCGGCCACACCTGTGGGCCGCTCCAAGCCAAGCCAGGTCGATCCCAGCTCCCTGTCGGTGCCGAGGCGTCGAGCCGCGACCACCAGCCAGCCCAGCACCAGCACGCCGAGCACCCCCAGGGCAACGGCAAGACTGATGCCCCAGGACAACGCGGAACCGCTGAGCCCTCCGGCGACGTACTCCCTCTCGTTAAAGAGAATGATCGCTACCGCGATGGCCCCATTCCACGCAGCGTGGATGGCCACCGCGACGCCGAAGAACCTCGCCACCAGGCCCCACCCAGCGTCCTCGTGACGGGCCCGGTACACGGCCAGGGAGACGAGCCCACAACCCAGCAGATGCACGCCGGCGCCCATCGACCGCATCACGCTGATCCTCACCCAGGCATCGTTCGAGTAGATGGCACCGGACGCGTACAGCAGGTTCTCGACTGCTGCAAAGCCCGCTCCCGCCGCGGCGCCGAACATGAAGGCCTCACGGGCCGACCCTGGCCGCCTCAACAGGGCCCCCAACGGCTTGAGGCTCTCCTCTGCAAGCGGAGCAACGACCGCCAACTCGATGAGGAGCACGATGGCCCACGGTGAGGTAAACACGTCGAGCAAATCGGCGTCGGTGTTGAGCTCGTCGAGCAGCCGACGGCCCGCCTCGGCAAGCGGCTGCACAAGCCCGAAGGCGGCTGCGGCAAAGGCAGAATCGAGGAGGACTACCAGGATCGGCACCACGGTCCCTCCCAGCACCACCGAGGGAACCAAGTTCGCAAGACGAGAGGCCCTGGCGGCACCTGCGGCCAGCAGAAGCGCGGTGAGCGGAGCCCCGACGGCCACCAGGAACAGCAGACCCACCGAGCCCCTGCCCCCGGCCACGAGATAGACGACGGAGCCCAGAGTGGCCACTCCAACGGCAGCCGCCGGCAGATAGCCGACGTGTTCCCGAGGTTGGTGGGCCGTCATCATTCCCACTCCTCCAGCGCAGCAGTGATGCGCTTCACCGCTCGACCCACACGTTCCCTCGACTTCTCCAGCACGGAGCCGATCAAGATGAGCAGAACGGCAGCCACGATCCCCACTGTGAGCAGCGTGCCCTGAGCGCCCTCTTCCACCTCGCCGGCAAGCAGGATGCCCACGGTGATGAGAACGCTGCAAGTGATGGCGCCAAGCCCGACCACGAGCCTGCGCCGGACCTCGGTGGCGAAAGCCCACAGCAGGATGGCAATACCCTCCCCGGCCAGGAGCAGGCCGATGGCACGCTCATCGAACATGTCGATGGCAGCCATGGCGGGCGGCCCCAGCATCAGCACCCACTCTGCATAGCGCAGCTCATCGGGCGGCCGCCGGCCCACCAGGCGGCTCCGCAGCCTCTCCAGCTCGATGATGGCGAGGAGCACTACCGCAGTCGGGACTGCATAGGCGTGCCGATTCCCCGCCATCAGGTCGGCGCTGAGAATGAATGCGGCGGCCAGCCAGGCAAGCATGCCCACGTACAGCACCATCCAAACGCCGGAGCGCAGGCCGCCGGCGCCGAGCGCTGCGCCGCAGAGCAGGAGCACCATCGCCATCTCCGGCTCGGCGCCACCAATGCCGTTGAGCGTCAGGATGGGGATGAAGACGACCAGCCCCATCCCGGTGGTCCAGCACCAAGCCCGACGCCACGAGGGCGCCAGAGGGCCGGTCCCGATCAAAACCACAATGGACACCGCCGCCACCACCAGCATGTAGGCGGCCAGGCCATCGGTGTCCCACACCGCAGCGGCGCCCAGCGCCACCGCGGCAACGGTCAGCGCACCGGAAAGCATGGCGAAGCCGCTGCCCTCCGGCCTGCGCCACGCGGCCATGCAGGTCAACACCGCCTCGGCCGCCGCTACGCCCGACCACACCACAAAAGCCTGTGTCTGTGTCGCATCAGAAGCCGCCGCCGCAACCGCCACCGCACCAACCTGAGACAACGCCAGCAGCGGAAACGCCCACAGACGAGCCCACGGCGGAACCCGGCCCAGCCACAACACCAAGCCGGCAGCAGCCACCACCACCGACACCGCCCCCGTCGCCCCAATCACCTGCCACACACCCCAGTCACCCCACACCGCCAGCGCCCCATACGCCCCCGCCCAGAAGCCGGCCGACGCCCACGCCCAAACCTGCTCCAACCTGATGGCGGCCGTCACCAGCGTCAGAGCGGCCTCGCCGGCCGCCACCGCCGCCAGCACCCCAGCACGATCGTGCACCGACAGGTCCGCCGTCACCACCGCAACCGCCACCGCACCGGCCTGGGACAACGCCAGGAGCGGAAACGCCCACAGACGAGCCCACGGCGGAACCCGGCCCAGCCACAACACCAAGCCGGCAGCAGCCACCACCACCGACACCGCCCCTGTCACCCCAATCACCTGCCACACACCCCAGTC
>Ga0315537_1000417_pt1 | contig 32765 bp, 17 predicted proteins | sample SalMarSW160270MG_FD_203091 | JGI IMG/M metagenome (GOLD analysis project Ga0315537, IMG submission 203091) | Salt marsh sediment microbial communities from the Plum Island Ecosystem LTER, Massachusetts, United States - Salt Marsh Sediment SW1602-70 ... | reverse complement strand
GACTGAAGGGTCCTTAACAATCAGTTCCTGTAGGGATTCAGGGATATCCATACAGTATTATAATGTGGTATCACTGAGATTTCAGGATATCGGTGGTGGAGTATATGGGTTAGCTAAACACATACAGTTAATAAAAAGCTTACGAATTTGTTCGGTAAGTATATGAACCGGCCCCCGATTGAAGATAACAAGTATTATATAAAGTTGGTTAGATTGGCTAGTTTGGTTTGTGCTCTTTTGTTTCCGGGAGTTTATCTAATGGGTTGCTGATGCCCTTTAATGAAACCCTGCTTACCTGGGTATAGAGTTCGGTTGTGGTTATGCGTTTGTGGCCAAGGAATTCCTGGATATAGCGGATGTCTGTTCCTTGCTCAAGAAGGTGGGTGGCAAAGGAGTGGCGGAGTGTGTGAGGACGCACAGATTTCTTGATGGCCGCCTTTCTCGTGGCCTTCTTAACAATCATATTAACTGACATTGTTGTGAGGTGTCCTTCCCTTCCTGGACGGGACACAAATAGGTATGGATTTTGGTTGCTTGGTAAGATAAATTCCCTTATCTCCTTGCAAAGGGACTCCGGTATCGGGACAATGCGGTCGCGTTTTCCCTTGCCGCAGCGGATGTGAAGGGTCCGGTTGTCGAGGTCAAGGTCGGTTGTCTTGAGCGTGGCTGCCTCGGAGACGCGGAGGCCGCAGGAGTAGATTAGCTTGAGGAGGAGGCGGTGCTTCGGGTTTGTTGTTGAGGAGAATAGGAGGGAGACCTCCTCCCTGGTGAGGACTGTGGGGAGCCTTCGCTCCTTCTTGGGGTAGGGTATATTGAGGAGCACGTCTTTGTGGAAAACGATGTTGAAGAGGAAATTGAGTGAGCTCAGGCATTGTCGCACAGAAGAGTAGTTGCTCCCGTCATCCCTGAAGAAGTAGGATATGTATTTCCTTACGTCATCCCCTGTTATTGAGGCAGGGGGTTTCCGGGTGAACCCGAGGAATCGGTTTACATGGAAGAGGTAGGATTTGGTTGTTTTCCTGCTGAGGTTCCGGAGTTTCATCTCCTGCTCCATCCGGGAGAGGCAGGCCTGGGGGTCCATGTTGAGGGTTGGGCCACGGGGTATATAGGGCTGTGGATAGGGCATTTCCGTTTTCCTTTATTCCGTTATGGCCGCATGTGGCGGGCTTTGTCCTGAAAGTGGATTTCCGTTAGAGTAGAAGGGGGTGGTTTTATTAGATTTGGGGGACAATATACTTACCAGTTAACTGGATAGTGAAGGAGCACATGCTGACTTGAATGGGAGCAACAAAGTCAGAGTGATAAGGAACACATGCCGTCCGAAGGACGGACCCGTAACAGAATGGAAGGCGAAGGATATGGAGATGGTTGAGCAGCTTGAGAACCTCGTGAGGGGAGCGGTGAAGGCAGCAGGGGTTGTGAAGAGCTTTCCGGGCATCATAAGGGTGGTGTCGCACTATGACGCGGATGGTATAGCCAGCGCGGCCATTGTGGTGAAGGCCCTTGAGAGGGAAGGAAAGGAGTTCAGGCTGTCTTTTGTGCAGCAGCTGAGCGAGGATTATGTGGCGGGAATGGCAGGGGAGGACAATCTGCTGGTCGTGTTTACAGACCTGGGCTCGGGTTTCCTGGATGAGATTGACAGGCACCTGCTCGATGAGGGGAGGAAGATAATCATACTGGACCACCACCAGGTTCAGGGGGAGATAACCAGAGGGAGGGAGCACATGCCGTCACGGAGTGACGGGTCCGTATCCAATGGAGAGGCGGAAGGAGCGGTGTTCCATGTCAACCCCATCCTTAATGGGATAGAGGATGACATCTCGGGCTCCGGGGTCAGCTACCTCATGGCAAGGGCCCTGAGCCCTGTCAACAAGGACCTGAGCGAGCTGGCCATCATAGGGGCAATCGGGGACTCCCAGATAGGCTCGATAGGGCCCCACTGGGGGCTCCTCGGGATAAACAAGGAGATACTGAAGGATGCCGAGGCGACCGGGAAGATAAGGCTCTGTAAGGGCCTGAGGCTGTGGGGAAGGTACGGAAGGCCGATACACAAGGCCCTGCAGTATTCCATGGAGCCATACATACCCGAGGTCAGCGGCTCGGAATCCGGGAGTGTCCAGTTCCTCCGGGAGCTGGGAATCGAGCTGAAGGGTCCCGCGGGTGAGTGGAGGAACCTTGCAAGCCTCTCAGAGGAGGAGACAAGGAGGCTGGCCACCGGGATAATCAAGGAGAGGATAAGGAATGGTGAGGATAATCCGGAGTGGATATTCGGGGATGTTTATGAACTGCTGGACAAGCCTGGCGGGTTTAGGGATGCGAATGAGTTCGCCACTGTGCTGAACGCCTGCGGAAAGAGCGGGAGTGCCTGGATGGGTGTCGGCATATGCCTGAATGATGAGGGCTATGTGCATGATATTGGCAGGAACATGACAGCCTACAGGAGGGAGATAGGAAAGGCCGTGGACCTTGTCAGGAAGCACCCGGAGCTTGTCAGGGTAACGGAGAATGCAGCCTATATAATGGCAGGGGAGAGAATTTCAGAGCACATTGTATCCAATGTGGCATCGGTTGTGGAGAAGTCCTGCCTGGTCCCCGGGGGGGACTGCCACAGGCCTGTCTTTGCCATGGCCAGGACAGGGGACGGGCAGGTAAAGGTATCGGGAAGGGTTGGTGATTTGCTTGTGAAGCAGGGACTGAACATGAAGGATGTCATGGCCGGGGCCGCAGGGGAGCTGGGTGGCCAGGGCGGGGGCCATGCAGGAGCAGGAGGGGCCACCATACCGGGGGGCAGCGAGGAAAGGTTTATAAATACTGTGGAGAAACTTCTAATCGCATCCGGCAGGGCACCGACCGGTAATATAAAGGGGAGTGACCAAAAGATAGAGAAGGCGCTTCCCGGTATACCAAATGATAATGTTGAGAACAGAGAAGTAGAGAGTGAGAATCTAGAAGGCGTTGCAGTGCATGCTGTCGCGGAGCGACAGACCCGTAACAGAGTGCAAGGCGAGACGGTGCATGCCGTTCCCGAAGGGAACGGGGTTGGTGTAAATGAAAAATATAATCAAGCATGTGATGTAAATGGGAAAGCAGAGGCTAAAGGAACTGGAGCTGAAGGAGAAGGCGAGGGAAGAGAAGGAAAAGACCAAGGAAGAGAGGCCAAGGGAGAGGCCGGAGGCAGCCCAGGGAGCCAAAAGATGGAAAGGCAAGGACTGGTTCGTTATCTTTTCTCCTAGGATGTTCGGTGAGAAGGTCATTGGTGAGACCCCTGCCACGAATCCCAAGGGCATCGTCGGCAGGAACATAGAGGTTGGCCTGCCAGAGCTCACAGGGCAGCATGGAAGGGACTTCTACAGGGTTGTGCTGGCCATAGACAGGATAGACAACAATTGCGCTTACACCCGGTTCAATGGATATGTCACCCTCAAGGAGCATGTAATGAGGATGGTAAGGAAGAGGACGCAGAAGATAGAGAGTATAATGGATGTAAAGACCAAGGACGACTGGAAGCTTCACATAAATTCGGTTGCCATTCTAAACCGCAATACAGAGACAGCAATAAAGAAGAAGGCCAGGGCTCACATAGAAAAGTCCATGGGAGAGAATGCTGCCAGGTTGGGGATAGAGGACTTTGTGAGGGCTGTTATCAGCTCGAACCTTCAGAGGAACATAAAGAAGTCAGGGGCCAAGATATACCCTGTCAGGTTCTTTGAGGTACTGAGGATTCAGGTCACCGGGATGCCCGAGGGGAAGTAGGATGTAAAGCACAAGCTCTTGATTCCTGAATAATATTTATAAATACAGAGGAGCATAACCTTAAGCAGCTTTTCAGTGCATAGATGAAACAACACATGGTTTGCATGGGAGTGAATGCCGCTCCAGAGGAACGAACCCTGCGAACAGCGCAAATATAACCAAGCAGGTAAAGGGTATATGCCGTTGCCAGAGGCAACGGGTTTTGAATCAAGGAATGGTATAAAAATAGGGTGAAGAGGTGTATGCTGTCGCGAAGCGGCAGATGGTGATGTAAATGGCAAAAGACCTTACGGCACTGGCCAAGGATCTGATGAGAAAGCCCGAGTATATAAGGAACATAGGGATAGTGGCACATATTGATCACGGGAAGTGTATAAGCGGTGACTCAAGGATTTACCTGGCTGACGGGCAGTTTCTGGAAGCCAATAATTTTTTTGATAATGCAGAGAAAGGGGGGATAATTGTCAAGAAGACAGAGAACGAAATTGTTTATGACATTTCCAGTGAGAATATAGACGTCTTCTCACTCAACAAAGAGAGAGGTGTTGTGGAGAGAAAGCCTGTGAAATACGCATGGAAACTGAATGGAGGTAGGATGGTCAAGGTGAAGTTAAGGAACGGATACGATGTTAAGACCACACCAGAGCACAAATTCATAATCTTCAATGGCATGGAATTTGAAGAGAAGCTGGCTGAGAACATCCAGACAGGAGACAGAATAGTTTGTCCAAGAGGATTGGATGTAAAGAGCATCCAGAATGTGAGAAAGCTTATTCTTTTAGAGCTCTCAAAGAAGCCATTTTTTGTGAACCCAAAAAATACGAGAGAGTTAAGGGATTTTATTACCAAGAAAGGTAGAGAGAGAACTAGAACGGCTATATGTTCTACTATATCAGGTGATGGAGTCTATCATGCAGCATACAGGGGAAGCATTATTCTAAAGGATTATATTGAACTTTGCCTTCAAATAGGACTCTCATATGATCAGATGATTAATAATATTGAATGGATATCCTACAGGGCAGGAGACAGGAGAAGGGGCAAGAACTGCGGTAGAATGAAATTCCCCAGGAACCTAGAGAGTTTTTATTATCTCGCAGGATTAATGGCAGGGGATGGAACAGGAAACAAATTCGTGGTTGGTAAAGAGTCTCTTGGGAGGGCATTCAAGGCCATCTGCAAGGATATGGGCATTGTATGTGCGGAAAGAAAATATCCCGGAAAGGTAAAGGAATACTGCACCAACAAGACCATGCTAGAGGTTCTGAATTCTGTTTTCAGCTATCCTAGAAAGGCAAAGTCACACAACATTAAGGCCTCAAGGCTGCTTATGCTGTCAGAAAACAGGCTTGTTGCAAGGTTCATTTCAGGCTACTTTGACTGTGATGGGACAGTTGAGAAGTCACGCGGTGCTATATCAATCACCAGCGTCAGTAATAAGATGCTACAGGGAATCCAGCAGCTGCTCTTAAGGTTTGGTTGTATTTCCAATCTCCAAAACATATCGCTTTACATATCAGGCAATTCTGTAGCCAATTTCAATAAGTATGTTGGTTTTGGCCTTGAGGAAAAGGCCATGAAGGCTGGAGAGCTGGAGAAGGGAATTGTTGGCAGTTATGTGTTGGACCTTGTGCCGTTAAGTAAGGATAGTGTTTTGGAACTGAAGGGAATTGCTTCATGTTATGGAAACCACTTAAGGAACTATCTAAGGCATGCAACACCTACATTAGGAACATTACAAGATATGTTAAAGGATATTAAATCACAGAGGATTGTTGAAAGACTTGCAAGGATTGCTTCTGGGAACCTGGCATTTATTGAGGTAAAGGAAATCTCTCATGGACATGAAGATGTTGTATACGATTTTACAGTTGAAGACAACCATAACTTTGTTGCAGAGGGAATGATAATCCACAACACCACTTTAACGGATAACCTTGTGGCCGGGGCCGGGATGATGTCAGAGGGGCTGGCGGGCCAGCAGCTTTTCACGGATTTTGACAAGCAGGAACAGGAGAGGGGAATAACCATCTACTCAGCCAATGTCAGCATGGTGCATGAGTGGAAGGGGAAGGAGTACCTTATCAATCTTATAGACACGCCCGGGCACGTGGACTTCGGGGGTGATGTCACAAGGGCCATGAGGGCCGTGGACGGTGTTGTGGTGGTGGCAGATGCCGTGGAGGGGTGCATGCCGCAGACCGAGACCGTGATAAGGCAGGCCCTCAAGGAGAGGGTCAGGCCCGTGCTGTTCATCAATAAGGTTGACAGGCTTATCAAGGAACTCAAGCTCACACCCGAGCAGATGGCCGAGAGGTTCAAGAATCTCATCGAGGAGGTCAATGCGCTCATAAGGAAGTTCTCTGAGGAGCAGTACAGGGACGAGTGGATGGTGAATGTCAATGATGGCTCTGTTGCGTTCGGCTCTGCTGTAAGGAACTGGGCGATATCGGTCCCGAGGATGGAGAAGTCCGGGATAACCTTCAAGACCATAACAGACATGACCGAGCAGGGTCAGGAGAAGGAGCTTGCAAAGAAGGCGCCCCTGCACCAGGTTGTTCTGGACATGGTGATAGAGCATCTTCCGAATCCCCTGAAGGCGCAGCCGTACAGGATTCCGAGGGTGTGGCCGGGGGACAGGGAGTCAGAGGTTGGCAAGGCCATGGTGGCGTGCGACCCAGAGGGCAGGCTCGCTGCTGTGGTTACCAAGGTTGTGCCTGACCCGCACGCTGGCTATGTCGCCACGGTAAGGATATTCTCGGGCAAGGTTGTGAGGGGGCAGGACCTGCTGCTTGTCGGGGCGCAGAAGAGCGAGAAGGTCCAGCAGGTTTCGATATACAAGGGCCAGACCAGGATTGCCGTGGATGAGGTCGTGGCCGGGAATATAGTTGGGATAGTGGGCATAAAGGATGCCGGCTCTGGAGAGACCGTGTGCAATCCTGAATACCCGATAGAGGGTTTCGAGGCCATCCAGCACATGTTCGAGCCCGTGGTGACCAAGGCAATTGAGCCCAAGTCGCCGAAGCAGCTGGCCAAGCTCATTGAGTTCCTCAAGAAGACATCGAGGGAGGACCCCACCCTGAGGGTCAAGATTAATGAGGATACAGGACAGTATCTGGTCTCGGGTCTGGGAGAGCTCCATATCAATGCAAAGGTGGAGAACAAGCTCAAGGATGAGGGCATAGAGGTTGATATATCGCCGCCCATTGTTATTTATAAGGAGGGCATCAGGGAGTTCAGTCCGCAGCCCGTGGAGGGGAAGTCCCCGAACAAGCACAACCGGTTCTATGTGGTGGCAGAGAAGCTGGAGGATTCTGTCCTTAAGGCCATGGTTGAGGGGAAGATCAGGGACCAGGAGGTCAAGAAGAAGGACCAGGAGCTGATAGACCAGCTCGTGGAACTGGGGATGAACAGGGACGAGGTCAAGAAGATCAAGATGATACACAACAAGGATCTGCTCCTGGACACCAGTGTGGGTGTGGGGGCAATCCTTGAGATAATGGAGATGGTCAAGCAGGCATTCCAGGAGGCCATGGATGAGGGGCCCCTGGCCAGGGAGCCTGTCTCAGGGGTGAAGGTAAAGCTCGTGGATGCAAAGCTCCATGAGGATGCCATTCACAGGGGGCCTGCGCAGGTCATACCCGCTGTACGGAGGGCGATCAGGGATGCCATGGTGGCGGCAAAGCCGTATATTCTTGAACCAAAGCAGATAATCAGGATAGATGTCCCCAGTGAGCACATGGGAGGGGCAAGCAAGGAAATCAATGGGAGGAGGGGCCAGGTCCTGGAGATGAAGGAGGAGAGGGGAACCACGCAGATAAAGTCCAAGCTTCCCGTGGCAGAGATGTTCGGGTTCAATTCTGACCTGAAGTCAGCCACAGGCGGAACCGGTTTCTACTGGCTGATTGATGTTGTTTATGAGCCGCTGCCCAAGGAGCTCGAGCATAAGGTCATAATGCAGATAAAGGCCAGGAAGGGCATCACCGGAGAGGAAGATAAGGATGAGGAATAGTCATATGAGGATAATGATATGCGGGAGCATGACCTTCTCCAGGGAAATGGTCGATGCCAAGGAGAAGCTGGAAGCCCTGGGGCATTCAGTGACGGTCCCGTGCGATGTCGATGCCCATCTGGACGATGAGCACTGATTGATGACCTTGGTGCGAATTATGAGCACTGCATTAAGAATGACATCCTGAAGGCAAGCATGGATGACATAGCAAGGAGCGATGCGATACTGGCCCTGAACCACCCCAAGAACGGCGTGAACGGGTATGTCGGGACATCGGAACTGATTGAGATGGGCCTTGCGTACTATCTGGGAAAGAGGACATTTCTTTTACACCCCACACCAAGTCCATCTGAGGCGAGGTGGGCACATGAGGTCAGGATTATGCAGCCCGTTGTGATAAACGGCGACTTTGGATTGATTAAGTAACTTTTTTGGATAGATTTATCCCGCCTGGTATTTCTCCCATCTCAACCGTATTGCTGCTGGCTCTCATCTCTTGATTGCGGTCTTCAGGGCTACAGAACCATTGCTATGCGTTTCCTTGCCTTGTCAAGAGCGAAATCGACCATCCCCTTGTTGGCACCCTGGTGCACCAGGACCGAGAGGGAGAACCTGGAGTTAATCCTGACGGACATGATAAAACCCCCTGACGAGAACATGTTCACGCACTTGAATTTCCCGAGTTTGAACTCCTCTGAAACCTTTTGGGCGGACCCAATGAGGATTCCGACCCGTGATGCAATCTTGTTCGGTTCGGCCTCATCGGACAGCGTAGATGCCCTTATCATGCCCTCGTTGGACACGACCATTGACCTCTGTATTCCAGGTATCCGGTCGAGCTCGATGAGAACCTTGTTCAGGTCTTCCTCTTCCTTTCTGGCAAAGCTCTTGAATGTACAGACCTTGTCTCCCATCGCCCTGCACTTGAGTTCGATGCACTCGGAGTCCTTATTGAAGAGCAGGGAGGTGGCCCCTGCAATAACGCCCGAGAGGCAGTAGCATATGGGCTCCTTGGTCTTTCCATAGGCGATCGTATTGTAGGAATTCCTTATGTCAAAGGTTATTTCCTTGTTCTTGCCGTCGATTTTCAGGTTTTCCAGAACCCCGTATCCCCTCATCGGTATCCTCTTTGCGAATTCGTTTGCCAGGCTTTCCATGGATATGCTCCCTATGAGCTGGATGATGAGCCTCCTTGCCTTGCCCATTGAGGATGTCGCAGAGTATTTCCCCGCAACAGAGTAGATTATCCCCCTTGCAGCGGGGCCTATTGTTTTCTCGAACTCCCTTTGGTAGAGGGAGTCGTGGGCCCTGAAGTTCAGGAAGGAGTTGCTGCCTTCGAATACAAAGAGCCCCCTCTCATTATCGTAATCCACCTCAAGGGGGCTAAGGCCCTTGATTTCCTCGGGTGGTTTGACGTCGAAGTATTTCTTGGGGAAGGTGTTCCTTTTTGATGGCTTGAGCTTGAACTCGCAGTATTCGTGACCCATGGCCGAGCATGAAGTCTCCTCGCAGTCAAGGCTGAGCCTGACGATTGGCTCGAGTATGCCTGCAAGTATCCCTGAAAGCGTGTAACATATTGGCTTCTTGGATTCTGAATAGGCCATTGCGTTAAAGGAGTATCTCACCCTTATGGTGAAGGTTCCGTTCTTTAGGTCGTGATTTACGCATTCGAAGATGCCTATTCCCCTTCTCTGGAGAAAGGACATGATATCCTTTAGCATATCCTCTGGCCCGGTCTTGTTGTCAAGGAGCCTTCTGAAGTAGCTGGCCATGGAGGTGCTGGTCAGGATTTTGGCAGCGCTGTACATGATTGGTTTTGCCACGGGACCAATGATGTTCTCAAGCTCCTTCTGTTCGATTGATTCACAATTCCTCTGATCCAGGGTGGAGTTTAAGCCATCGGCGTAAAGCTCCCCCTCTCTGGAGCTGTAGTGAAGAACAACCTTTTCCATGGTTTAATTCTACATATTGGTTAAATATAAACTTCACCAGGAGAACGGGCGTGCCTGGTAATGCCAGGTGACCACGCACATGGGGAGCTGTGCAGGGGTTCTGTATCATCATGTGGGGACGCTGACCAGGTCAGGGAGCAATGCTTGTTGTCTGGTTATCTGGGTGAATGGTTAGACACGTCCTGTCTGGGCCATTGATTTATAAGCAATGAAGGGAATACTATACTTAAATGGAGTGGGCAGTATTTGCGTTGTTGGCGGCTTTGTTCTGGGCCATGAGCAACATCATCGATAAATATGTGCTGACCAAGCTTGTGAAGCACCCGGTAGTTCCACTGATGATTCTCGGCATTGTCGGCTTCGTATTGAGCGTCCTGATTTACTTCTTCATCGGGTTTTCAGAGCTATCGGTAATCCTCATGTTGTTAGGTCTGTTTAACGGGGCCCTGTATATAGTCGCTGTCTTTTTCTATTACAAGGCCACCCAGATCGAAGAGATATCGAGACTCGCCCCCCTGCTCTTCACTACTCCCATCTTTGTCATGATTTTCGGGTTTCTCTTCCTGGGCGAACTCTTCACGACAATGCAGTATGCAGGAGTGATGCTTCTGGTTTTTGGTGCAATCCTCGTTACCATCAAGGGGTCCCTTAAGGTGAGTTTTGACAAGGCCTTCTTCTATATAATCATGGCAGCCATTGTGTTCTCGGCCAATCTCGTGATAATCAAGTATCTCCTTGAGTTTGCCGATTACCTGACCATATTCTCGATAACGAAGATTGGCACATTCCTCAGCATACTTCCGCTCATAGTCCTCCAGTTCGACAAGCTCAAGGCGAATATCAGGGAAAAGGGATACAAGGCAGTGGGCATGATCTCGTTCAATGAGGGAGTGATTACCCAACTGGGCAATATATTCCTCATCCTCGCGACTTCCATAGGGTTCGCGACCCTGGTCAATGCATTGACCTCTGTTCAGGTCCTCTTTGTGCTTCTGATGAGCCTGTTCCTGAGCATATTCTATCCGCACATCATCAAGGAAGACATCGGCAAGAGGAACGTTCTCTTGAAGACCGCCGGCACAATAGCAATTATCACTGGGGGCTTCATGGTGCTGTAGGACTGGAAGGTTTAAAGATACAACAATCGTGGGAAGCTTTATATTTCTGTCTCTGCTGTGTCTGTAGAGTGGGATAAGATACACTGTCGATCTGCCATGGAAGTAGCAATTGCTGCTGGAAGGTTTGACCGGGATGACCTTGACCCAGTCTCTTTGAGAAGCTATGTAAGACAGCAAAGACAAAGGACATGCGGATGTACCGATAACTATCTCGGTATAGATTTCCCGAGTCTCGGTATGAAACTCATGTACATAAGAGAATCACTAGAAGCTTTTCGTGATGATAGGGAAACTTCTAGAGTTATTTCTGAGATAGAATGATCTGATTGGAATCTGCTGATATTGGCTGATGCCATGAACCTGCTCTTGTATTTAAAGCTCAGTCTCTCTAATAATCTTATCAAATCTTTTAGCCGTTCTAGGTGAGGAGGGGTTAAATGGAACTCTTTTGCATGATACAGGAAGATGAAGACGACGATGTCTTTGACGACGATTCAAAAGATTAGGTACCACGGGCTACCTGTGAGTCCATATGATTGATATTTCTTTTGCTTTTTTGTCTATCCTGCCGTAGCCGAGGCGCTCCATCTGGAGGAGCTGGCCCCTCTTCAGGGTCCGCAGGGCCTGCTCACCGAGGGCCGCGAGCTTGCGGTCGGGCATGAGGAGCCTGACCTCCACATTGGGCCTGGATACCCACTGAAGCTTGGGCATTGCCTGGAGGAGCTCGTCGCCGGTGTAGATTGCTGTCCGGTCCCGGAGGCGGACATTGAAGAGGTTCTTGAGGCGCACGGTCTTGCCCTGGAATCTCTTCCAGTCCTCCCGGGAGAGGTAGACTGCCTTCTTGTCAAGGGGCATGGCCCTCTTGCCCCGCTTGGGGTAGTCGGGATGGAGGCCGGCCATGACCTTGGCTTTGTCAGGACCGCCCCTCAGGGTGAGCTTTACGGGGTCAAGGACCACCATGTAGCGGTTGGCCTCCGGGTCGATTATGGAGCGGTTGAAGCTCTCGAGGTTATCCCAGTTCAGCCTGATGTCAGATTTGGTCAGGCCCACCTGGATGGCATAGAGGCGGAAGGCCTCGGGCTGGAAGCCCCTCCTTATAAGGGCCTGGACAGTATGGAGGCGGGGGTCGTTCCATCCTGTTACCCTGCCTTTTGCAATCCACTCCTTGATGTCGCGGGTGTGGAGCTTCTCGCCTGGGAGGTATATCATGCCGAAGTTGACGGTGGTGGGCTTTGACCAGCCAAAGGCCTGGCAGATTCGGCTCTGGACCTCGGTGTTGTGCTCGTGCTCCTTACCCCTGAAGACATGGGTCACGCCGAGTTCGTGATCCTCCACCGCGCAGGCGTAGTTGTAGAGGGGCCAGACATTGAACTTGCGGCCCTTGAGTGGGTGCCTGGTTTTGTTGACCCGCATGAGGGGAGGGTCCCTCAGGGCGGGGTTGGGGTCCTTCATACTGGTCTTGAGACGCATGACTATCTGGCCCTCGTGGTAGAGGCCCCTGAGGACATTGTGGAAGTCGGCGAGGCTGTCCCTGGGACTCTTGTCCCTGCAGGGGCAGTTCCTCTTCTTGAGCTTGAGTTCCTTGAAGGCCTCGGGCGGGCAGGTGCACATATAGGCGTTGCCCTGGGAAAGGAGCTCCCGGGCATGCCTGTAGTAGAGCGCGAGGTGGTCGGACTCTATAACAAGTTTGTCCCATTTTATCCCGGCAACCTCGAGGTCGTTCTGGATGGCCTTGTAAAAACCCTTCTCGATTTTGCCCGGGTCTGTGTCCTCGAGGCGGAGGATGAACCTGCCCTGGTACTTCTGGGCATAGAGGTAGTTGAGCATGGCCGCCCTCAAGAGGTGGGCTATGTTCAGGGGGCCGGTGGGAGAGGGGGCGAAGCGGGTCACGACCCTGCCTGATTCGGCATTGGGGAGCGGGGAGAGTTCCTCCTGTTTCTTTTCCTCCCTGACGAGCATCTCGGGGGCGAGCTCCCTGAGGCGGGCCTCCTGGATTTCGGGGGTGAGCCTGTTCACATCGGCCACGGCCTTCTCGACCTCGATTCTGACCTGGCCGGGATTGGCCCGCAGGTCGGGCTCGCTGCCCAGGACCCTGCCAAGGACTGATTTGGGGTTGGCCTTTCCGCTGTAGAATATGGCGTTCTGGAGGGCGTACTTCATTATCCTGGTCCTCATGTGCACCATGAATAAAGTAAAGCATGGGGGTTAATAAAATGGTAAGGTTTGTATGTTGCTTACCTGTGCCCCGGAGGGGTATCAGCTTGCAGAAGTGGGTACTTCCCTTCCTGCCTTGCTTATATTGAGGAAGGCAGGGCAACGAAGCTCTCGTAAGCTGATCTGGGAAGCTTTATAAATAGCAGCGAAACCTAATATCAGGAGCAGAAGGCAGTTCGGCATGATGGAGCTCAAATACGGCCCCAGAAAGGGAATCTGGGTCGAGGAGCCTGCCTCCTTTGAGAAACTCCACCGAAACCATTTCGGAACCAATAAGAAGGGGAAGTTGTTTCTTGAAGTCGAGGAGGCCCTCTATGCCCTCAATTTTCTCAGGGGTACCTGTATCTCAAAGAAGGGGGAGCTTGGCTTTAATGATGTTGCAGCGATATATGCAGGGGAGAATCCCAGGCTGTTCGTCATGTACAATGCCTACAGAGACTGGAGGGACAGGGGCCTTATCCTGAAGAGGATTGAGTACCTTGACAAGGGCAACGTGAGGAAGAGGCCCAGGATAAGCAGGAAGTACCCGGCCAAGAAGATAGCGAAGGTCAGGCTCAGGGCAGAGACTGTGTGGTATAGCAGGAACCTCTTCTCGGTCATGGAGGATGAAACCGAGGGGAGGATGCTGTTCAATGAGTACTGGTTCGGTCAGTGGGGGATATACAAGCAGGACAGGGGAGGCCTGCTCAAGCTGAATTCCCTGGAGACTGTATTCCTGGCAAAGCATTTTGGTCTTAAGGTAAGGGACCTTGAGAGCGGGAAGGAGCTGAAGCACGGCCAGATTCTGAAGCAGGTCATAAAGGAGAGGGAGTACGCGAAACCGCTCTATGATGTGTATGAGGACTGGAGGCTCAAGGCCTTTGTGATAAAGACGGGGTTCAAGTTCGGAACGCACTTCAGGATATATTTCCCAGGGGCCTCACCCAAGCAGGAGAGCAAGGAGTGGATTCACTCCAAGCATGTCATACATGTCTTCCCAAAGGAGCAGAAGCTTCTGATTTCTGAGTGGGCCAGGGCAGTGAGGGTGGCCCACGGTGTGAAGAAGACCTTCCTGCTGTCCATACCCGAGATGAAGGAGAAGGATTACATTGACTATCCTGCAGAGTTCATTGCATGGAGAAGAAAGAAATCCGGAAAGGACTGGGTGAGGGAGACCCCCGAGGACAGGCCGAGGTATCTCCTGGCTGCTGTGGCAGAGGACGAGCACATAGGCGGGGTCGAGCTGGCCAGCCTGCTCAGGAAGGCCGAGTCCATGGGCCTGGAGCTGATTCTGTCCATATCGGACAGGGAGACCGCCATAACCTATTATGTGCTAAAGAAGGTCATACTGCCCGGGTCGGACTATGAATACTATGAGATAGAGTGGATGAAGCCATAGGCCGGTTAGTATGGAAGCAAGTGGAGCAAAGTCCGTATCTCCAACAAGTCCTTTGCAGAGATGTCCCGCGTCTACGAGACACGACTCCTTTTCCGTGGGTGACAGCCGGTGCTTTCAGCACCGGAATTTGCCCTTTCGCTTTTTTCTTGAAAAGGGGTTCAGGGCGAAACCGTAGGTGTCTATACTGAGAAATTGGTTATCCACTCTGGCTTCTCTGGGGGGTCGTCCTGGAGCATGTCCCGCCAGGCCTCGTCGGTGAGCCTGTCGCTCATGGGCTGCTTGAACTCGTAGTAGGTCATCACCGGGCCGGCTCCCAGGAGGATTCGGCCGTCAGGGACCATGTAGGCCACGACCATCATGTCGACATAGCCGACGCCCTCCTCGAGGACCTGCCTGGTGTTGCCGTCTGTGTGAACGTCAGCAACGATAGTGGTCTTCTTGGCCCTGTCCTCCACCTCTGCAATCACACCGTTGAGCTGCTCACCGAAGTCCTTGATGAAACCGTAGTCCTCCTGGGAGAGTTCCTGGTCCTCAAGCTCCTGGGTGGAAATCTCGACCAGCCTTTCAAGGATTTCCTCGAGGTTCTGGAGCCTGTACCTGGAGGTGTCGTCCAGGACCTCCATGGAATCCAGGCCCTCTGTTGTCATCGTGGTCAGGGCAAGGAGCCGGTTATAGAATTCGGGGACCGGCTCAACATAGCCGACCACGGGCTTCTCCAGGGGCGGCATAGACGTTGCCTCGGGGGTGTAGCTCTGTTTGGCATAGAGTATGGTGTCGTGGCGGAGCTCGGCCCAGGAGGCCAGGGCAGTGGTGAGCTCCTTTTCTTGCCAGGCCTGGACCTGCATAAAGGTGGGGTAGCCCTCTCCGAAATCCTTCAGGAGCGGCTTGAGCGCATACAGCCACGACCAGTAGAGGTTCCTGTTCCAGTCAGCATCGGTGAAAGCATCGAACTCCTCCTTGAGTTCATTAAAGCGAATGGTGTAATTGACGTAGTTGGAATCATCAAGCTCGTCCAGGATTTCCCTTGCCCTTCCTGAGCCAAGAAGGGCCATCACATCCAGGCCTCTGGGGAAAGCCCTTGCCGGACCAGCCTGGGTCACCTCCATGGTGAAGGGTTCTCCACTTCCCAGGTAAGGGCCTATATATGGGAAGACAAGGTTCTGGAACATATAGGAGTCGGGGATGAACCTCTGGCCCATGAGGCGGAATCCCTTTGTGTCCTCAAGGCATTGGTCTGCCTGCTCTGGATTGAAGGGTGGCTCTATTTCACAGGCCCCTGTTCCTCCGTATATCTTGGGGGACCTGTATTCTGCCAGCTTTGCCTTGAGTTCCCCGATGGTCTCCTCTGTCAAATCGTTCGGGTCGAAGGGGCTGCCGAAGACTGCATCCAGGGCCTCTATATATTCATAGGGGCCCAGGTCGTCAGAGAGGCCTACATAGAAGGCCGTTACAGTGTAAATCCTGTCCCATTTGTCTTTCAGATCCGGGCTCTCGGCAAACCTGGAAGCAATAAGGCTGGCGCCCATGGTCTGCAGGCGTGCATCTTCCTCTGAAATTATACAGTCTGAACAACCCTTGAGAAGCATGCTTATTCTTCCGTACCACATCATGGCCCTGAAGTAGTTCTTGAGCTTTTCTGACCTTGTGTAGTGGCCCCGCGGGACGTACTGTGAGTAGTCCTCGCTGTAAACAAATAGTGGGGATTCTGAGAATCCCTCGTGTGCTTCTATCAGGGCAAACTCCTCGTTGACGATATCGCTTGCGAAAGCCGGGATTGTGAAGGTGTACCTGGCTTTCTCTTCCGGGGTGAAATATTCATCTGTCTGGGAGGTCAGGCACTGCCAGTCGTTCTCGGCGCATTCCCCCTGGACTTGGTCCGGTTTTGGTCTTAGAAGTTCCAGGCCTACTGCAAAATAGGCTGCGTTCCTCTTTGCGGCCTCATTCAATTCCCCTGTAGATGCATGGTATTTCTCTACAGAGTCACCCAGCAATTCATTGCTGATTTCCCATATCTTGTCGTAGAACTCCCTTTCCTCAATCTGCCTGAGTGTCTCGTCAAACTGGATGTGGTAGAGATGGAGAAGGGAGTCAGAGGTTATGAAAACCGGGATTTCCATCTGCTTCAGGGTATTGTAGGGGACGGTTATGTATTCCTCCGCTGGGTTGAAGGGGTTCTGGATGACGACAAAGCCATTCTGGCCAAGGAGCTCCAGGGCCCCGGGGGAAATGGGGAGTTTTGAGGAGAAGTCACCGAAATTGTATATCTGTCCTGTGTGGAGGGGGAGGGTGTACTGGGGAACCTTGAGTGTGATGTCAAGGGATTCCATTGTATAGTGTTTGGTGAGGCTGGGTTTCTCTGGCTCAAAGCCGGAAAGGTCGACTGCATCTGTGTTGAGCCTGGACTCCTGGGTCTGCCAGTCCTGCTGGGTACAGCCGCTAATGAGAACCATTCCCGCTATCAGGACAGCGAATAGAAGCTTCTTCATGATTATATTTCCTGGTCCGGATACTTAAAACATTGCAAATGGTTTGGTATAAACCGCATAAACCCTGAAAACCCTTATAAACCAAAAATCCAATCCTTAATAGGTGGTGCACGCTGTCATTAACAATATGAGTCAGGACGGATTTTGCGTGAAAACCCTGATATAATAGTTAAGGTGTGGGAAGGCATGCCGGCGGTTAAGCTCTGTGTTCTGGGTGTGGACTACATTCTGGAGGGTGAACAGAGCAAGGAAGGTATCCCGTCTCCCGAAGGGGGTGTGGGGGGAGGGGAGAGGCCTGTCATCAGGATATGGGGGAAGACCCAGGACGGCAGGAGCATCGTGGTCCTGGACAGGGGTTTTGAGCCCTATTTCTATGTGGAGCCCAGGGAGGAACTGTCCCTGGAGCAACTTGAGGGGCTGGCCGAGAGGATAAGGGGCCTGGAGCTTGAGGAGGACCGCAGGCGGCCGGTGAGTGTCGAGCTCACAGAGAAGAGGTTCCTGGGCCTTCCCAAGAGGGTCTTAAGGGTGGGTGTCCGAAGCCCGAGGGATGTCCCCATGTTCAGGGAGCTTGTCAAGGAGTGGAAGGACGTCAGGGAGGAGTACGAGTATGCGGTCTCATTCTACAGGAGGTACCTGATTGACCTGGGGCTCGTCCCCATGGGCTGGATAGAGGCCACGGGAAGGGCCGTGAAGACAGGGTACAGGGTTGACAGGGCACTGGAGGCCGAGAGCATAAGGCCCCTTGAGGAGGAGAGGCTGCCGGGGCTCAGGGTTCTGGCCTTTGATATCGAGACCTCGGATGTCGGGGGTGGGGAGAACATAATCATGATTTCTGTGGCGGAGAGCAGGGGCTTCTCCAGGGTCCTGACCTATAAGGGAAGGAGAAAGAGGGGAATGGAGGTCCTCAAGGACGAGAAGGCCATGATTGAGAGGTTTGTGAAGCTGGTTAGAGAGAGGGACCCTGACATCATCCTGGGTTACAATACAGACAGGTTTGACTTCACAAAGCTGGATGCCAGGGCCGAGGCGCTCAAGGTCAGGCTGGACCTGTCCAGGGACAGGAGCGATGTGGAGTTCAAGAGGAGGATGAGGGTGAGCGCAGCCGATATCGCCGGGAGGGTGCACATAGACCTCTTTGATTTTGTGGACAATATCATGCAGTCCTATCTCTCCACAGAGGTGCTCACCCTGGACAGCGTGGCCAGGGAGATACTGGGCAGGGGAAAGGAGAGGGTGAAGTGGAGGGAGATAGAAGAGGTCTGGAGGGACGGAAGGGATATGGGAAGGCTTGCTGATTACTGCCTCCAGGACTCTAGGCTGGCACTGATGCTCGGCAACGCTGTCCTGCCGCAGATATATGAGCTCTGCAGGGTGACGGGGCAGCCCCTGTTTGATGTGGCCAGGATGAGCTATTCCCAGCTCGTGGAGTGGCTGCTGATGAGGAGGGCTCATGGGATAGGGGAGCTCTCTCCCAACAGGCCCAAGTACGAGGAGGTCAAGAAGAGGAGGCTCTATCCGGCATTCACAGGGGGGTATGTGCATCCGCCTGTGGAGGGCATCCATGAGGGCATCGCGCTTTACGACTTTGCGTCGCTGTACCCGTCCATAACCATAACGCACAACGTCTCCCCAGAGACCCTTGACTGTATGTGCTGCGGTGGAGAGAAATGCACGAAGGGTGTTAGCAGGGTCCCTGAGGGGGAGCACTACTTCTGCAGGAAGCACAGGGGATTCATACCCGCTGTGCTCGAGGAACTGGTGGAGCAGAGGCAGAAGATAAAGAGGAGGATGAGGAAGGCAAAGCCAGGGACCGTCCTGCACAGGATACTGGACAACAGGCAGAACGCCCTGAAGATACTGGCCAATGCCTCGTACGGTTATTATGCCTATGCGGGCTCAAGGTGGTACTCCAGGGTGTGCGCCCAGAGCATCACGGCCTGGGGGAGGTTCTATATAAGGAAGGTAATCTCCATGGCAGAGAGGCTGAAGTATCCGGTCATATATGGGGACACGGATTCCATGTTCCTCAGGGTAAAGACAAAGAAGTCAGCCAGGGAGTTCCTGGACAGGGCAAATAAAGGCCTTCCGGGGGTCATGGAGCTCGAACTGGAGGGCATCTATTCCGTGGGGATGTTTGTTCTTGCCAAGACAGGGGTGGCTGCCAAGAAGAGATATGCCCTTCTGGATGAGTCCGGCAAGATGACCATAAGGGGGTTTGAGAAGGTCCGGAGGGACTGGTCGCCCATAGCCAAGGACACCCAGGAGGGTGTGCTCAGGGCGATACTCAAGGAGCGCTCCCCTGAAAAGGCAGTGAAGCTGGTAAAGAGGAACATAGAGAGAATCGAGAAGGGCAGGGTCGAGATGGACGAGCTTGTCATATATTCCCAGATAACCAGGCCGCTCAACCAGTACGAGCAGATTGGCCCCCACGTGGTCGCGGCCAGGAAGGCCCAGGAGAGGGGAAGGGTCATCAGGCCCGGGACGAGCATCTCGCTTATAATCACCAGGGGCGAGGGCTCGATATCCAGCAGGGCAGAGCCCCTTGAGGATGCCAGGGACTATGACCCTGAATATTATGTAAAGAACCAGGTTATACCAGCGGCCCTGAGGGTCCTGTCAGGCCTCGGGTACACGGAGGAGGACCTCACAGGGGAGAAGGCCCAGGCCAGCCTGGAGGGGTTCTTCAGGAAGAAGCAGAGTCCGTAAGATTTTATAGGCATTGGCCGATGCGCTGGTAGAATCTGAATGTTTTCCGTACACGTTTGCAACCGCAGGTTGTCTTGCAGCCTGCTGCAATAGTTGTGCTGCATCTCTCGTGCTAAAGCACAAGACTGCCTGCGGCAGCAGTGCATTGGTGGAGGCGATTACTTCCCTTCCCGCCTTGATTGTATAGAGGAAGGCAGGCAAGTATCGGTTAAACCGATGGTTTTTTGGCTCAGTTCAAGATAACAGTTTCGGTCAAGGGCGGACAAAGACGAAAGCAATTTAAATAGGGGTCATTAATTAAAAGGTAACGGTTCTGATATCATGTCACGAAAAAGGCCAAGAAAACTGAGGGAAGTTGAATCCATAGACAAGGACTCCCTGGATAGGGGTGCGGAGAAGAAGGTTGAGGAGAAGGAGCAGACGGGGGAAGAGTACGACGCCTTCGGCTTCATAAAGGACAAGAAGCAGGTTGCAGCTGTTGCAGGGGCCTTCTTTATTGTCGGATTCCTTATGTCATGGTTTGTAAACCCGTCCATGACTGCACAGGTTATCGGGAGCGGGGTGACAACCTCCCCGGAAAGCGTGGGGGAGGGTGTAGTTTCATTCATGAATGATTACAAGGAGTATTTCAATATACCAGAGGAGGGGGTATCATTCGTCTCCGCTGAAGAGGAGAACGGCCTCATCACTATAGTAACCAGCATTCAGGGTACTGAAATCCCTATACAGTCAACCACAGATGGGAAGAACGTCATTTTCAGCGGCGTCAATATAGAGAACTTCAAGAAGGAAATTGCCGAGCTTGAGGCACAGCAGACCCAGGAAAGCCAGCAGGGAGGCGGTGAGATTCCGAAGAGCGACAGGCCCGTGGTGGATTTGTTTATATGGTCTTACTGCCCTTATGGCGTTTTAGCTCTAGGGCCTTTAGCAGATGTAGCTTCACTCTTTGCCGATAAAGCAGAATTCAATACAATCCTATACTATGCTGGTCATGGAGATTATGAGACACAGCAGAACAAGATTCAAGCATGCATCCAAAAAATCGATAAAGACAAATACTGGGAGTATGCAAAGGGTTTTGTGGAAGAGATTTATCCTGCATGTTCAAGGGATGTTGATTGCGACAAAAATGAATCAGCTCGCTTAATGGATTCGTTGGGAATAGATTCCTCTGCAGTCCTATCTTGTGTGGATGATGAAGGTGAAGATTTAATAGCACAGTACTACCAGTACGCAAGGTCATTGGGGGTAACAGGTTCTCCGACATTTGTGATAAACGGGGCAATAATAGTAAGCAGTTCGGATAGGTGTCCAGATGGGAACATTGAATGTGTGGTCAGATATATTGCAAGGGACTCCGAATCAATTAAGCAGGTGGTATGTTCAGCGTTCAACACGCAGCCTGAAGAGTGCTCTACTCAGTTAGATTCTGGCGGGGGTAGCGACTCCCAAGCGCAGTGCTGACAGGGATTCCCTATTTCTGATTGAATAGCTGATATAGACCCTTGTTAGCCTACGGGGTTCAGAATGATGCCGGCCGCTATGGTGGGGGGCCGCTGTATCTCCTTGAGAGCTCCTCCCAGGTGAACTCCCTGCCCATTGATTTGAAGTAGAGGATGAGGAGTATCAGGACCACAAGAATGGCCACGCCTGCTACTATGAGAATCCACCAAGGGTTTTCCACGCACTCCTCCTCGGAATAGAGGCCGGAGCAGCAGTAGCCTGAGTCCCTGGCCGAGCCCTCGCATAGGCAGCTCTGGTTTATCTGGCCCTCGCTGCATGGCGGGATAACACAGGTCTCGTCTGTCTCACCGTCACAGTCGTCGTCAAGGCCGTTGCCGCATATCTCATCATCGGGGTAGGCCGCGCCGAAACATGCGCCAAAGACGCCGCCAGAGCATATCGATGTGCCAAACTTGCATTCACCCTCCTCTGTGGAGGGGCCGCAATTCCTTTCCTGCCCGTTAGTGCAGCAGTTAGCACCGTTGTCGATAAAGCCGTCGCAGTTGTCATCGATTCCGTTGCAGGCCTCTGCCTGCGGTGTTCCGCCGTCATAGCACTGGCACCTGGTTGCTGCTACTGATGCGCCCCCGTCCACGTCGTCTATCTTGCCGTTGCAGTCATCGTCGTCCCAGTTGCAGGCCTCATCAGTGGGCTGGGGGCAGCCGAACCAGACATTGCTGTGGCAGGTCTCGCTTCCCACCGCGCATATTCCCTGATGGGCCTCTCCGCAGGACCTGGTATCGCCTTCGTCGCACTGGCAGTCATCAGGGCAGCTGCTTGCGGTCTCCCGGGGGCCGCACTGCCCGTCGCCACACCAGGAGTCCTCCCCCAGTGCAAAGGCTGAGAAGCTGTTGACAGTAAACTCCATGAGGTTGTTGTCCTTGTCTCTCGTGACGGGGTCTACCATGTTCCAGATTATGTGGCATTTCTGGTCATAGAAATCCCAGTCACTGCAGAGGTAGGCATTCACATTGCTCTCGTTCTCGAAGTCCATGCCCCCATAGTCTATAGTGATTACGGCATCGTCCATGCCGTAGTCTGTCTCCACTGCGAATATGTACTCGAAGCCGTCTGCATTGCCGGGTGAGTCGAGGCTCAGGCTGCCATCGAAACCCGAGACCAGGGGAACCCCCCTGAAAAGGAGCTTAAGCTGGTCGTCAAAGGCCTGGAAGAGCATGTCATAATCGTGCTCCACAAGGCTGGCGTCAAATTCGCCGTCAGACTCGTGGTCCCAGAAGACCCTATGGTCGGTGCCTGCAACATATATCTCGAGGTCAGTGGATACTCCGTCATTGTTAGCATCGAGAACTGTTATGTTCACCCCGACCAGGTCGTTCACATAGAAGCTGTCGGTTACGTTGACTGTGTTGGAGGCCGTGTCGTTGGCGAATATGGTTATGCTGTACACCCCAATCACATTGGTGTCCCAGCTCACGATATCGTTGTTGGCAAGCCCCAGATGGTGGTGCTCGCCGCTGGGGTCGGTTACGTTGGCCCAGACCCCGTCGATGGCCTCGTCATCAGAGGCGTTCACACCTATCCGGACGGGCTGGCCGTAGGGGACAAGAAGGGGGGTTATCTCATAATTATCTATTGCGGGGAAGGTGGTGTCAGGTCCCTCATTTAGGTTAATAGTGACATTGAGCTCTGCTGAACGGTTCAGGTTGCCTGTGGTGTCGTTTGCCCACACCCACACATAAACCTCTGTGCCGTTGGCCTGGCCTGTCAGGTTGTGATAGCAGTAATCATAGTTGACTGTCATTGTTATGTTGGCTGCTCCGTTGTCAAGGAGACAGGCTGAAAGCTGCTCGCTTGCTGATATGTTGAGATAGACCCAGGACCGGTTCTGGGTGTAGGTGTTGTTGTTGGGGGTTGGCGGGACGAAATCAAGGCCCGGTTCTGTTGTATCAGGGATGGATGCCTGTTGTTCGTTGGTGTTTCTGCAGACCATGAAAAGGGTTGTATTCCAGTTGCCCGAATCGTCTGTTGCGTGGGCAATTGAGCACCTGGTCACGTTGCCTGAAAGGCCTGTCTCGCTGTAGTAGCAGTAGCTGTCTGTGGTCGCGTTGACTATCGTGCCTGTCTGGTTGGTCCCGTTTATCTCTATCTTGCAGGCAGCTATGTCATCACTGAATGATATGTTCCATAATATGTAGGTCTTGTTCTCTGCTTCTGTCCCGTTTGATGCTGAGGGGGGTATGAATGATATATCTGGGGCGCTGGTGTCCTGTGCCCATGCATCCGAGAAGCCGACGGATAATATGGCGAATGCCGAGATTAATATAAGTATCAGTGTGGCTTTCCTCATATAATATATTATTAGTTGGTTTTGCGTTATATATTGTTATAGAATTGGCTTTGCGGGTGATTATGTGGCCGGGAAAGCAGGTAAGGCCAAAGCGCTTGTGCTCTTTTCAGGGGGCCTGGACTCCATACTGGCCGTGAGGCTCCTGGAGGAGCAGGGAATCGGGGTGGAGGATGCTGAACACGTTCTGTTTGGGTATGGTGGCCGCTCCGTGTCGGTATAACACTGTTATATTTTCCGAGATTGGTTTGTATCCGGGTGGGGTAAAAGTATAATGCCAGGAATATCAAATGCTCCTATGCGACCATTGACCAAAGCCCGTGTCTTGTACTTCAGCACGAGCGATGAACGCACATCTCTCGGACTTCGCATCCATCTAGTACTGCCCCCTCCTGCCTCGAATATATAGAGGAAGGCAGGCAAGTGCCGGTTAAAACCAGTAGTTTTTTGGCTCAGTTCAAGATAACACCGTTATATCCTGGCGAATTCCCCCCTGCGCAGAATAAATATATATATTCTATTTAAACCTTATTCTGGGCCCGGTCCTGAATTTCAATAACTCGATTTTGATTCCGATTCTCTTCACTTCCTTGAAGAGCTTTTCAGTGTCATCCTCATCATTATACTTACTAATCGAATGGTATATTGACTGCAGCTCACTGTACATCTTTATCGCTTCCTCACCTTTCCCGCTGTCAATCATCTTATTGGTGCTTTTTATCATCTCCTTCACCCTTTTGAGGGCCCTTTCTCTCTCCTTCTCCTGTTCCTTAATCCTGCGCTTCCTTTTCTCATCAGCCTTCTCCTGTATGGCTTCTGTTCTCTTCTTGTAATCATTTTCCATCAATGACCCCTCCAGGGTTTCCAGTTTACCGCGCTGTTCCCATCCAAGCAACATGATTTTCTTCTTTCCAGACCTCCTTGCCTTTATCCTGCGTAGCATAATGAGAACGAACGCTGACAGGATAACTGCTCCCGTCACCTCAATGATATATGTAATGTCTATTTCCGCGTATTCTGTTATGCTGAATTCTGCGCTGGACGCTGCAGTGCAGTTTTCATATTTTATCGTGATGCCTACGATGTATCTCCCTGGACTGGCATCTCGGGGCATGTAGAGGTTCTTAATTAGGGATGCCTGGGTCTCTATTGCAAAGGTCTCTGTCTCATTGACAATCACGTTGCCATCCATGTCTGATATCGTGTATGTGGTCTCGGCATCAATCCTGCCTGTCTCGCCGAGGTTGAATATCCTTATCTGCAGCGGTATCTCAGTGCCAGGATATATGTACTTAAAGGCTTCGGGAATCCCCATGGACACATCAAACAGGGCCTCCCTTGACTGCACCTCCATGACCACACTGACTGATTCTGTCTCATCCCCGCCGGTAACATTTATTCTCCCTGTGTAAATCCCGGGCACCATATCCTCTGTTGCGAGTAAATGCATGCCGACTTCTCTGGTTTCATTAACCTCCAGTCCAAACGGTGTGTCTCTAAGTATTATGTAATCACCCATCGAGACGACCTCTACAGACATCTCAAGTTCAACATCCCCGTCATTTGTCACGCTGAATGATGCGTCTCTTGTATCTCCCTGCCTTAGCTGGACCCTTATCAAATCCCTGTCCAACACAAAGCTGGGTTCAGGGGCAGCTACCCATACGCCTGGTGCGCCGCTTCCACCACCTCCGTCATCCTCATCCTTCTTGGGACAGACAGCATCATAGCCGTCACAGTTCTCGTCTATGCCGTTGCCGCATATGTCCGTGGCCCCGGGGTGTATGTCAGGGTTGCCGTCGTTGCAGTCGGTTCCGCCGCATTCAGAGGAGTTGTAGCCGTCCTCGTCCCAGTCCCCGCACAGTGGTGTGGTGAAGTTGTATGTTCCAGTGGTGTTGCAGTTGCCGGCCCCGTCACAAGAGGAGATGTTGTAGTAGTATGTGGTGTTTCCTGTAAGGCTGGTGAGCAGCAGGGAGTGGTTGAGCACAAGGCTCGAATTAGAGGCTGTGAGATTCAGGTCACTCTCGTTAATTCCGTGATAAACAACAGAGGTCGCGCTCTCATTGGTTTCCCACAACATGGTGGCGTTGCTGTTTGTCATATTACCCAGGCTTATATTGTAGATATCCGGTGGGGCGTCATCCACAGTGAAATTGTCTGAGGCTGCTGCTGAATATCCCTCCCCGTCACGGGTTCTGCACCTCACATACATGAGACCTTCCTGTGAAGGCACATCGAAGCTGCAGTACATCGAGGAATAGTTGTCATGTGACTGGTTTTCAAAGCTGCCTCCTGTACAGTTCTGGTTGGCCATGCTTGGTGTGCATGCACCTGAATCATCAACGCAGCAGTACAGGGTGAGGTTGTCCTGGTCGTCGTCACCGTGGCCGGCTGGTGTTATGTTTATCGGGTCCCCGCCATTGAGCGTGTCCGGGTTTGATGATACATTATCCAGGACAGGCAGCGTGTTCTGTATGTACCTCTTTGTAGTGTTCGCGTGTGATGTATTCGCGCTCTGGTCATCGCACCAGACCTCTGCCCACCACTCCTCATGCTTGGTGGTGTTTCCTTCCAGAATTGAATAGACCAGGCTCTCTATCCCGTTTGACAGATTGGAATAGCCCGCAAGAGATTGCATCAGGGTGTCGTTCTGCCATACATTCCAGTAAACCGCAAGGCTGTCTCCGGCATCATCATCAGAACAGGTTACATTAAGCTCCAGGGTATCAGTGGTGTTGGGTGATGCCGGGTAGAGCTCTTTCTTTTCCATGTCTGGCGGGGTGTTCTCTATGCCCGTCTGGTTGGTGATGTATGTCCCGTTTTCATACCCATCATATGGGGTGACTGTGCAGTTCCATACCTCCCCTGATGACGTGTTGGAAGCGAGCAATGTGTTCGTGTCAGATGATGCATAGTGGCTGAGCTTCATAATACCGTTCCTGTACCAGTCAAAGTAGTATCCCTGGGAATCGCCCTCGCTGTCTGACCAACCAGATGCTGTGCATGTGAGGCTATTTGTCGTTTTCGGCGAGACCGGAGTGATGTCAATGCCTGTTATCGAGGGGTTGCTGTTCTCCCTGAAATTGAGCTGTGCTGAAATGTTGAGATTGCCCTGGGAGTCATTGGCCCACACAGTGATGTTGTAGTCCTGGCCGTCCGCTGTTGCCAGGGCATAATAACAATATACATCAGGGCCCTCCTGGGACTTGCTCATGGTGATGTTCTGGGTCCCATTGTCCAGCAGGCATGTGTCTATGTTGCTGATTGAATCTGTTACTGAAAGGTTTATTGTGTGGAAGTTACCTTTCTGTCTTGTGTTGTTCCATGGTGTTGGGGGAACAAAAACCAGGGCCGGTGGTGTCAGGTCTGACCATTCCTCATAGGTGAACCATACTGTGTTGTTGAGTGCCAGGTTGCCCGGGGCATCGTTGCAGTAGACCATAAGATTGTAGGTGGTCTGGTTGGTCAGTCCGGTCTGGTTCACGGTGAACCAGTTTGTCAGGGAGTCGTTGCTGAGGGTGTAGTTTGTTCCTCCGTCAAGATTGTAGAGGCAGGTGTCTGTGGGTTCGTTGGTTGTGACGTTTATGTCTACGGAATGGTTGGTATAGGACTGGTTGAGCGGGGAGTCCACTGTTATGCCTGGTGGTGTTGTATCCGGGGTGAAGTAAACCGTGGACGAGTTCTCGTTGCCAGTTGTGTCGTTTGTCCAGACCGTGATGTTGTTCAGACCTTCGAGGGTGGTGTAGATTGTTGAGTTTGGAGTGAAGGTCTCATTGGTTCCGTTCGAGTTGAGCTGGTACCACCAGGTGTCTGTTGGCTCGCTGGCTGAAACATTGAGCTGGATGGTGCTGGTGCTGTAGGTTGTGTTTGCCGGGGAGTAGATGAATATGACTGGCGGTGTCGCATCCGAGGTGAGGTTAATCGTCACATTTAAATCCCCTGTCCTGTTCCAGTTCCCTGCAGTGTCATTCGCCCACACCCATCTGTAGACCCCGGTCCCGTTGGGCTGACTGGTCAGGTTGTACCAGCACCAGGTACTATCACCACCCAAGGTCATGCTCAGGTTTGCTGTCCCGTTGTCCAGCAGGCAAGTGCTTATTGGCTCGCTGGCAGAGACATTGAAGTAGACCCAGTTCTCGTTCTGGGTATAGGTGTTATTGCTGGGTGTCGGCGGGACGAAGTCAAGGACCGGTGGTGTTTCATCCACTTGTATGGAGATGTTCCTCACCTCGCTCTGGTTCTCCCTTCCCCGGGTGTTGTCAGTGCAGTTGACCCACCAGTCGTAGTCATCATTAACCAGGTCGCAAAGGGGGTTCAGCACAGTTGATGTGTCGTTCTCTGTGGAGTCGTTGTTTTCCCCTGTTATCAGGGTGCCGTTGTCAAGGTAGAGTGTGCAGTTGTAGGTCTGGGATACCCAGCCCGAAACGTTGAATATGAAGTCTGGGGTGGAATCGGAAGTGGTGTTATCGTCCTCGGGGGATTCCAGCAGGATGGTGGGGATAGTATAGGTTAGTGGTTCATAATCAAAGCCCCAGGTGTACTGGGATTCATCAAGCTCGTAGTCAGAGTCGCAGATGCCGTCGCCGTCTGTGTCAGAGCATAGGTCTGAATGTTCGGTTTCTGATGAATTTGTCCAGTAGTTACCTCCTATGCAGGGGCCACCCATGATATTGGGCTCTAAGCAGTCTTTCGAGACATTGAAGTAGTTCGCATTCGCGATACCGAGATCTATCATGATGTTGCCGTATGTTCCCGAGCTGTTGAAGTAATTATTCCAGATGAGGTTGTATTCTGGGTCGTTTCCGCCGTCTTGATCAAGCCATAAACCACCATTGACATTGTTTTCAATTCGAGACCCTGTAATGCTGTTGTAATCGGAGTTCCACTCTATTACGATTCCGTAAAGTTGATTGGAGTTTGCTGTTATGTTGGTGAGTGTGTTGTTGTCGGCAAAGTAGAGGCGGATTCCATAATCATCATTTTCCAGGGCATTGATGTTGGTGAGATTATTGTTGTCAGAGACCTGGATGAGGAGACCGGAGTTTTGCTTGTTTGTGTTGGCGGTTACATTGGACAGTATGCTGCTATTTGAGTAGTACAGGTAAATGCCAAAATCTTCATTCTCTGAGGCGTTAATATTGGTGAGGGTATTATTGTCAGAGGAACGGAGATTAAAACCATATAGTGAGTTATTATAGGTGGTTATGTTGTTCAGAGTATTATTCATCGAATACATCATGTAGACTCCTCTTACGTTGTTATTAGATATTGAATCGATGATGTTCGTGTTGTTCGTATAATAGAGAAAAATTCCATTATAATTTCTATCAGAAACATTTACTCCTGTTATTGTTATGTTTGTCGAGTTGATCAGGTAGACAATTCCTGCATTTGAACTGGAATTTATTTCTCCCTGAGCACTGTTAACCCAATAATATATGGATTTTCCTGATTTGACCTTATTCGATGTGTCAATGTCCTGTTTGTAGTCTGCGATAGATGAAGAGGAAACATAGAAATCATATTTATTGTTCTGCATGGAGCAATTGCGGAGCTTATTTTGTTCTGAAGTAATAATATAAATACCATAATTGGTGTTTGAGTTGGCCGTGATGTTGATGAGGGTGTTGTTGTTGGAGTTGGAAAGGGAGAGGCCGTATTGACTGTTGCCTGAGGCCGTGATGTTGGTGAGGGTGTTGTTGTGGAAATTGGAGAGGCTGAGGCCGTAGTAGTTGTCTGAGGCCGTGATGTTGGTGAGGGTGTTGTTGTTGGAGTTGGAGAGGGAGAGGCCGTATAATTGGTTGCCTGAGGCGGTGATGTTGGTGAGGGTGTTGTTGTCGGAGTTGGAGAGGCTGAGGCCGTAGTCGTTCTGGGAGGAGTTTATTTCCTCTATCCTGGAGTTTGTGGAATCCATGAGGTAGATGGCGTAGGCTGTGCCGAACGTGTTGAGGAATGTGGAGGTGTTCCGGATTGTGGTGTTATCCGAGTAGCGGAGATATATTCCATATTGGAAGTAGCTGATGTTGGTGCAGTCCCTGATTATGGAGTTATCGAAGCCGTCCGTGGCTTTGGAATAGATGCCGTAGTATGAGCCGGAATCGTCGCCGTAGATGGTGAAGCCGTTGCAGTCCAGGGTGATATTGTCCTTGCCTGAAAGGTTGATGCAGTGGGCCCCGGGGGAGGGGAGGTCTGCTGTGAGGCGGAGCGTGTCCCCTGAGGAGAGGGTGCCGTTCTGGAGGTAGCTGGAGCAGTCTGAGCAGGAAGCGCAGGTCCATGTGGTCTGGGCCTGAATGGGTGAGAGATGGTTGAAGGTGAAAAGAAAGAAGGATATCAGCATGATTGAGGCTGTGATCTTCTTCATATAATATATTAAGATGTCTTTTCGTTATATATTGTTATAAAGGTGATGTTGTGGTTCAAAAAAATCGTAAAAAGGCCAAAGCGCTTGTGCTCTTTTCAGGGGGCCTGGACTCCATACTGGCCGTGAGGCTCCTGGAGGAGCAGGGAATCTGGGTGGAGGCTGTTCACTTCACATGCCCGTTCTATTCGAGTGGGTGGGCCGGAAGGAGTGCAAGGAAGCTGGGGATACGGCTCCATGATGTCCCGGTGGACAGAGCCTATTTCAGGATGCTTGTTAAGCCAAGCCATGGATATGGCTCGCAGATGAATCCCTGCATAGATTGCAAGGTTTACATGCTGAGGAGGGCCGAGAGGCTCAGGAAGAGGCTGGGCCTGGACTTCCTAGCCACTGGGGAGGTTGTGGGTGAGCGGCCGTTCAGCCAGACCAGGCAGGCCCTGATGCTAGTGGAGAGGGAGGCGGGGCTGGCAGGGGGGGTGGTGAGGCCGCTCTCGGCCAGGTTGCTGCCTGAAACCAGGGCAGAGTCCAGGAGACTGCTCAGGGGGGAGGCCATGCTGTCCATGAGGGGGAGGACTAGGAGGCCCCAGATGGAGCTGGCCAGGAGGTATGGGATAAGGGAGTATCCCGCCCCTTCAGGGGGATGCCTGCTCACAGACCCGGAGTATGCCAGGAGGCTGAGGGGGTTCCTCAGGGAGGGGAGAGGCATAACCTGGGGTGAAGGAGAGCTTCTGAGGTATGGCAGGCACTTTGGGTTTGAAGGGTCCAGGATTGTTGTGGGAAGGAATGAGGAGGATAACGGAATCCTGCTGGGGTTGGCAAAGAAGATGGGGTTGGCAATGATTGAGGTGGTTGGTCATCCCGGGCCGCTCACGGTCATTCTTTCGAGGGGGAGGCTGAGAAAGGGGGTTGTGGAGGCAGCGGCCGGGCTAACTGTGAGGTATTCTGATGCACCGGGAAGGGGGCTGGTAAGGGTTGAGGTCAAAAAGGGCAGGACAAGGAGGGTTGTGGAGGCCAGGGCCACGTCAAAGGGAAGGCTTGAAAGGCTGAGGATATAGGACCTGGGCGGAATTTATATAGTGGCTTGAGCTAATTATAATTGTATGGTATCAATACAACCCGAGGCCAGGAGGATTATATCTGAGATAAAGGCCCTGAAGATACAGGGGGCCACAAAGATTGCTGGTTCTGGAGTCAGGTGCATTGAAATAACGGCCAGGAAGAGCAAGGCCAAGTCAAGGACGGTCTTCATTGCCGAGCTTCATAATCTGAATGAGAAGCTGGCACACTCGAGGCCGACAGAGCCTGCCCTGAGGAACGCCATCAAGTCTGTCCTTTTGAGGGTGCAGATGTATGAGGAATTTGACACCATAAAGCACTACACTGTTCAGGTGTGCAGGAACTACATCAAGGAACTCAAGAGCATGATAAACAAGATAGCTGACATAGGCTCCAATCAGATAAAGGACGGTGAGAAGATTCTCACGCACTGCCACTCGGAGCACGTCATAGCAATACTGAGGGCAGCCAGGAAGCAGGGCAAGCATTTCGAGGTCTATGTGACTGAGACCAGGCCCAGGTACCAGGGAATCATAACAGCCAAGAAGCTCATCAAATCAGGGATAAAGGTCACGTACTGCATAGATGCCGCAGTGGGTTATATAATGAGGGACATAACCAAGGTCCTGGTTGGATGCGATGCCATACTGGCTGACGGCTCGATTGTGAACAAGGTGGGAACCTTTCCCATTGCCATAACGGCCAACAAGTTCGGGATACCGGTGGTGGTGGCCGGGGGGACCTATAAGTTCGATGCCCAGACCATTCTGGGGCAGCCCGAGCCCATAGAGCACAGGGATCCCTCTGAGGTCATAAGCCCGAGGGCCATTCCCAAGGCCGTGGTGATAAACCCGGCCTTTGATGTCACGCCAGCCGAATACGTGCACAGCCTGGTCACAGAGAAGGGCATAACCAAGCCCGAGTGGGTAAGGGAGCTGGCTGAAATCTAGAGTAGATGCCTGAGCAGAGAGATTCGGTCAGGACCGAAAAGAATCGAAACTGAGTTAATACCCCCATACAAGCTTTTTATATGAAGGGATATAATGTATATATAATGAGAAGGATAAATTGGAAGTCCAAGTCTGCAATCCTGTTGTCCGTGCTGATTCTTGTCTCTATATCTGCTTTTGGAAGCGTGATTTCACAGGGCTACCAGAACTGCACCGATACTGATGGCGGGAAGGATTATTATGTTAAGGGAAGCGTTTCTGTGTGTTCTAGTTATGATGAGAAATATGTGGCAGTCTGCAGTGTTCCTGTTGACGATAGTTGTACATACTGTACAGGTACATGCTTGCCTGGTACGGATTGTGAGCTTTCCTGTGGGGCTGTGGTTGAGTACTACTGCGATGATAATGAAATCAAGGACGAGACGTACGTTTGTCCGAACTTCTGTGAAGATGGAGCTTGCATAAAAGGAAAAGAACCTTATTGTAGTGCTATAGGAACCAAAAGCGAAGGTTGGTATAAATATAATGATTTAATAAAATATGCTAACTGTAACAGTTGTTTTTCTGAATGTAAGGCTGTTGGAACACTCTCAGAAGGCTGGTATAGTTCATGTGACGACTCTTTGATAGAATGGGAAAGGTGCAGTGAAACAGGATGTGTTGATTCTGACGGTGGGAAGGATTATTATGTTAAAGGCACTACCTGCATTGGAGGGGGCTCAACTGAAATCCACTGTGAAGTTGACAAATGCATCCACCTAGATTGTGTTGGTTGCAAGGACCAGATAATCGAGTATTACTGCAGCGGTGATGCGAATTCTTCGGGGATTCAGAGCAAAACCGTTGAATGTCCGAACGGCTGCGAGGACGGGGCCTGCATAAAAGGAAAAGAACCTTATTGTAGTGCTATAGGAACCAAAAGCGAAGGTTGGTATAAATATAATGATTTAATAAAATATGCTAACTGTAACAGT
>Ga0315537_1000416_pt1 | contig 32875 bp, 24 predicted proteins | sample SalMarSW160270MG_FD_203091 | JGI IMG/M metagenome (GOLD analysis project Ga0315537, IMG submission 203091) | Salt marsh sediment microbial communities from the Plum Island Ecosystem LTER, Massachusetts, United States - Salt Marsh Sediment SW1602-70 ... | reverse complement strand
GATCGGACAAACGGTTGGCCAGGGCAAAGAGGCGAATTGAAATCATTCAGAAAGAAATCCATGAATATTACTGGAATTTCAGGGTTTCCGCAGATCTTATTGAGCTTAGAAATATAGCGATCGTGGCTGAACTGATTATCAAATGCGCCAGTCACAGGAAAGAAAGCCGCGGGCTTCATTACAACATTGAATACCCCCATCGCGACGACTCACGATGGCAAAAGGATACGGTTATACGGAGGCCGTTCGTGGGATAGGATGAGACCTTTGCAAAACGCCCCTTTTTGCCCAATTTCTATGTCAGGCTCAAATTTTAATCCTCGAAATACTCAATGTATTCCTGTGGTTAAAATTTTCACCTTCCTTGAAATTGAACAAAAATGAACATTTTTCAAAGGTCTCAGGATGTCTGGCGGTAATATCTTTTAAGTTTTTAAGTCGAAAATCTTCAAGTTTTAAATCCCCATTCTTCATTGACAAGACCGGTTTTTGTATTATTTTATTTTATTAATAAAATGTCGTCTTTTCTCATAACCGATCCACTTTATTATACAGTAATGGATTTTGGTCTGGGTATGGAAAGCCCTATTTAAGGGCTTTACCTTAATTGGAATAATGGGATGATGTCATAAACAGGTTGCCGTTAAAAGACTTGTGATTTTGATCCCGCTTATATGGGGATAGAAATACAGAGACGTTACTTTATATGACTAGCAAACGAGATTACTACAAGGTTTTAGGTGTAAACCGTAATGCGGATGATAACGAATTAAAGGCCCACTACCGAAAGCTGGCCTTAAAATTTCATCCGGATCGAAATCCCGGCAATAAAGAGGCTGAAGAAAAGTTCAAGGAGGCTTCCGAGGCCTACGAGGTGCTTCGAGATCCTCGGAAACGGAATATTTATGACCAGTTCGGTCATCAGGGCCTTGAAGGATCAGGTTTTTCCGGATTTAGTGGTTTTGAAGACATTTTTTCCAGTTTCGGAGGAATCTTTGAGGATTTTTTCGGATTCAGCAGCGGCCGTCGATCCAGAACCAGGGCTCAAAAGGGCGCTGATCTTCGTCACGACCTTTCGCTGAGTTTTATGGAAGCCGCTTTTGGAACAGAAACCGAAATAAATTTAGAAAAGGAAGAGGTTTGCCCTTCCTGTGAGGGGAGTGGTTGCGAGCCGGGTACTCATCCGGAAACCTGCAGGCAGTGTAACGGAACCGGTCAGGTTTCCCGCAACCAGGGATTTTTTACGGTGAGGACCACATGTCACCACTGCCGAGGTAACGGACAAACCACACCGCATCCATGCACGACCTGCAAAGGGACCGGCCATATGAGAGTGAATAAAAAGGTGGCCGTAAGAATTCCTGCCGGTGTGGATACCGGATCCAGGCTTCGTCTCACCGGTGAAGGTGAAGCCGGTGTTTATGGAGGGCCTCCGGGGGATCTTTATGTTTTTATTCATGTGGAATCCCATGACTTTTTCGAGCGAGACAACACAAACGTGATCTGCCAGGTGGGAATTTCCTTTATACAGGCAGCCCTTGGCGATACCATAGCCGTACCCACCTTAAACGGCAAAAAGGAACTTAAAATTCCAAAAGGCACCCAGCCCGGCGACCTGTTCCGTTTTCGCGGTGAGGGAATCCCTTCTCTCAGGAGCGGCAAACGGGGTGATCAAATAATTCAGACGGTAATAAAAACACCCGTTAATCTCAACAAGAAGCAGGAAGCGCTTCTTAAAGAATTCGCCAAAATTGAATCAGGCAAGCTGTCGAAAAAATTAAAAAATATTCTCAAAAGCGGCAATGTCGGCGCATCCTGATCAATCAATCTTAAGCCCAGTTGGAATAATGGGTTCCGGGCCTCCGGCTCGGAGAGTCTACGGCTTAAAAACCAACCTCCCACTATTCCATTATTCCATATTCGAGGCAAGCGTTCAGGCATCAAAAAATATCTTATATTTTCATTTAGTTGTAGAAATTTTAATTTGTATTAAGAGGATGGGAAATCATGTATGAATTAAAAGTCGTTACCCATTTTGCAGCTGCCCATCAGCTCAAGATGGTTGCTAAAAAATGTGAAAACCTGCACGGGCACAACTGGAAGATCGAAATTTGCGTGGCCGGCGAAACTCTCAATAATGCCGGAGTGCTCGTAGATTTTGGAGAATTAAAACGGCATGTCTCTGAAATTATGGCAAGGCTGGATCACAAGTTCTTAAATGAACTGGATTACTTTAATGATAACAATCCGCCGTCTTCGGAAAACATTGCCCGTTATATTGCAGACTCCCTCCAAACCCTATTAAATAATTCCAAGATAAAAATTGCCCGTGTAACAGCGTGGGAGTCAGAGGACGCCTGCGCAACATATTTACCGGTAACCCCCCCTTCCCCTTTTTAAACGGTTATTCAAGCTGTTTCAGAGCATTTCGGAAATTTTTTCAATGCCAAAGGAACCCCATCAAGTTAAAGTTTTATTAAATCCTGCCGATACAATACATGATAATGGTATTTTATATATGGGTCGAATATAGAGCTGCTTTTGTATGATGGTCTGCCTAGGGAGATTAAAATGTCTTCATCCCGCATACTCGTTGTTGACGACAGCGCAGTATTTCGAAAGAGCATTAAAAAAATAATAGAATCCATAAATGCCGAAATTGTTCTGGCAAATGACGGGCAAGAAGGTTTGCATCTGGCACAAAGCGTCCCCTTCGATCTTGTCATAAGCGATATTGAAATGCCGATCCTCAATGGAATCGATCTCTGTCATAAGCTTAAAAATGATCCAATAACTCAAGCAATACCTGTAATTATTGTCAGTTCCTTTGATTCCAACAGCGATGTTGATAGGGGGTTTCAGGCCGGAGCATCGGCATATATTTCAAAGCGCGAATTGAAGCTGAACCTGCTGGAAACGGTTGAAAATGTATTGTCAAAATCCAAATTTAAACGTAAACGCCTTATTATGGTTGTGGACGACTCGACGGTCATACGCCAAGTCGTGGAAAACGGTCTGGCAAGGGCCGGGTTCAAAGTCATCAGTGCGGAAAATGGCCGGCCGGCCTTGAATCTGTTGGAGACCATGAGGCCGGATCTGATCATCAGTGACATTGAAATGCCGGAGATGGACGGCTTTGAATTTTGTGAAGCGGTACACGCCGATCCCACAATATCCATGGCGCCTTTTGTGGTAATGAGTTCCAGAACCGATCGCAGTTATATGAATCGGATGGTTCAAATGGGTGCTGCTGCTTATATCTGCAAGCCGTTTAATATCGATGAACTGGTCATCCTCATAGAGAAAATTTTGTCTGATCAGTTTCTTTTACTGTTGAAGGAAAAAGAGCGTCTGGAGTCGGAGCAACATCTTATCGTTGGAAGCATTGCCAGTCTTATTGCCGCACTGGAAGCCCGCGATAAATATACCAAAGGACATTCCGAAGCGGTCGGTAGAATTGTTTCCGGAATGGTAGAAATGGCAGGCGCCAGTCGCAAGGAGGTCGAAACCGCAACCATCGGCGGTAGACTCCATGACATCGGCAAGATCGGAATAAGAGATGAGATACTATTAAAGCCCGGAAGGTTGTCGGCGGAAGAGTTTTCACTTATCCAGCAGCACCCTATCATCGGCGCCAACATTCTTAGGCCTATCCCGAGTTTTTCAGACCTCCTTCCAATTGTTCTGTCTCACCATGAACGGATGGACGGTAAAGGGTATCCACATGGCCTTAAAGGAGATCGAATTCATTTATGGTCACGAATGACCGCGGTGGCGGACACTTATGACGCCTTGACCAGCGATCGGCCATACCGCCGCGGCATGAGTTATGAGAAAGCCATGCAAATTATTGAAGACGTTCGAGGGACCCAACTCTGCCCGGACTGTGTGGATTTGTTTTTCAGGTGGATTGAACAAGACAGGGCCAAAGCTGCCGAATCCTCACGCATTCTTACTTACCCTCACGCTGTATTTGCTTAATTTGTGCCCATCCATAGATCTATATCAGGGCACGTTCTCCCAGATTCCCGTAGCGGTGATAATTGTTGCAGATGCTCTGCTCCTGAAAATACTGAAGCATCTCGATGCGCCCTTCCATCATTACCGGTGTTCGGGCGATATAAAAGCCGGTTTGGGCGGCAGCCTGGAGCACGATATCCGTTACCCGGTCCGGGGCGGCATATCGTATGCGCTGAACTTCGGGCATAATGGCAATCAGATCGTTGTCCGACGCTTCTTTGACATCAACCTCACCCAAGAACCGCTTGCCGGGTTTGTCTTCAAGGAACTCGGTCACCGGGTTTTTCAACCCGTCGGCAAGGCTGAGCATCAGCTTGCATCCTGAGATTTTTACCGCGGCGACCCGGGCCAGAACATCGAACAGGGTGTCGCGGGAATGGATGCGGACAACCACCGTACCGATCGGCAGATAACGGACGATGTTGTCCTGCCCCCGCAAATGGAAGTAATCTTTTTCTTGGGAAAATTCCTGTTCCCAGTGATAAAGGTAACTTTTAACCGCCCGGATGGTTTTGATCAGGTCTGTTTTAAACTCGCTCAATTGTCCCCAGTTTAGCTTTTGCTGCCACTCATGGCAAAGCCTCAGCAACATATGATCATTCTGGATCGCACCCACAGCAGGGAAATCGGTTTCTTCAAAATCCATAAACTGAGCCACATAGTTGGGACCGCCGGCCTTAATTCCGGTACCCAGGGCCGATTTTCCCATACCGCCGAAGGGCTGGCGCAGGACAACCGCACCGGTCGTGCCTCTATTAATATAGAGATTCCCGGCGTAAATGCGGTCCTTCCAGTGCTTTTGCTCCCGGGGATCCAAGCTCTCAAGGCCCGATGTCAGGCCGTACCCGGTCTGGTTGACCATCTCAACGGCGTGATCCAGATCCCGGGCTTGCATCACGGCCAGCACCGGACCGAAAAATTCGGTGAAGTGGGTGTCGCTTCCCGGCTGCACCCCCCACTTGATGCCCGGTGTCCACAGAAAAGGATTGTTACCGATATTTTCAGGTTTCAGGGCCCAGGATTCCCCGGATTCCAGCGTGACCAGTGCGCGTTTTAAATCTTTGTCCGGGGGCCGGATCAGCGGCCCCATTTTGTTTTCAAAATCCCAGGCCGATCCTGCCGGATAGCTTTGGGCGGCATCCACCAGTTGTTTTTTAAAGTTTGCATCTTGATAGACCTCTTTTTCAAGTATCAATAAAGAAGTTGCGCTGCATTTTTGACCGCAATGACTAAACGCCGAGTGAAGGATGTGTTTGATGGCCTGTCCTCGGTCGGACATGGCGGTAACGATGGTGGCATTTTTCCCGCCGGTTTCAGCGGCCAGATAGACCCCCGGCCGCTGCGTTAAAATGGTCATGCCGATAGGGGTGCCGCCGGTCAAAATAATGAAATCCACATCCGGGTGGTTGGTCAGTGTTGCGCCTGCCGTTGAACCGCCGCAGGGCAGAAACTGCAACACGTTTTTGGAAACGCCGGCCTTCCAGAATGCCTGACACAATATCCAGGCCGTGAGAACCGCCGCTGACGACGGTTTGAAAATAACGGTGTTGCCGGCAGCCAGAGATGCTGTGATGCCACCGCAGGGAATGGCAACCGGAAAGTTCCAGGGCGAAATGACCAGCCCCACGCCTTTACCCCTGCACGTGACATGGGGAAGGCCGGTAAATATTTTGGCGGAAAAGGGATAATATTCCGCGAAGTCAACGGCCTCGGAAACCTCGGCATCGGTTTCGATGAAAATTTTGCCGGTATCTGCCGCCGCCGCACCCACCAGATCGCCCCTGGCGTTGCGAAGGGCTATGGCGACCCCGGACAGGATTTCATGGCGGGCTTGCATGCTCTTGCGCCGCCACCCGTCCGGGTCGGCCCGGGCAACGTTCAGCGCCTGCCGGATATCGTCGTCAACCGCCTCGGCATAGGTGGCGATACAAACCTCTTGCGGGAATTGAGAAGGATCCCAACACGCTTGGGTAGGCCGGTCCGCATAAATTTCTTTACCGCCGACCGTCAGGGGAATTTTTATGGGCGGATGTTCCGGAGACGTTCTCCATTTTTTGCGTATGGAATCGGCCCAGTGACGATTGGCGGACAGAGCCCAGTCCGTATCCGGCTCATTGGCAAACTCGTTTTCATGAAAGGTCCCCATGGGATACGGAAACGTCTCCTCCTGACGATTTTGTATCCGGTTCGGCGTTTGGCCGGCCTTATTCCTGTAATGATAAGACGCTATAAATTGCTTTTTCAAGAACTCCCAGGATTTGGAATGGGTTTTAAGATCAAAAGAATACCGCAAAAAATTTTCTTGGGCCGTATTTTCATCCAGGCGACGAACCAGGTAGCCAATGACATTTATAAACTGTTTTCGGGTGGCTACCGGTGCATAGACGACAACATCTCCTGAAATTTCCTGAATGGCCCGGCGCACGTGATCTGCCATGCCTTTGAGCATCTCAAAGGAAAAACAGTCGGTGACGTGATAGTACCGGGCCAACTGATCGGCATAGGCCAGCTCAAATAGATTGTGGGATGCGATGCCCAAATGGACCGCTCTGATGTTTTCCGGTGCCATGCCGAAATCGATCATCCGTTTGTAATTGGCGTCCACTTCAAGCTTGTTGTCGTAGGGAGCTACCGGCCAGTTATGCAGAGCGGCTTCCTGTTGTTCCATTTCCATATTAGCGCCTTTGACGATTCGTATTTTGATGGGACTTCCGCCTTTTTCAACCCGTGCCCGGGCCCATGCGGTCAGCTCGTTTTGCAGAGCAAATGAGTCCGGCACATAGGCTTGCAGTACAATGCCGGCGGAATAATTTTTAAACTCATCCTGATCCAAGGTTCTGGTAAAAGCCGCAGCGGTTATTTCCAGATCCCGGTATTCCTCCATGTCCAGATTCACAAACTTGGGAACCCCTCTACCGTCGCTGGGTACATAAAGGTGATCTCTGGCTGCCGCATAAAGCCGTGACAGTCGCTGGGTTAATAGGGTGACGGTGTGTTCAAAGGCCAGCGAGTGAATTTGAGAATAGATGGTGGAAATTTTTACCGATATGTGTTCAATGTCCGGGCTTTTCAGATCATCGATATAAGTTGCCAGGCGGTGTCGGGCCTCGGCTTCGCCCAGGATGGCTTCCCCCAGACGGTTGATATTCATGCGCACGCCCTGCTGCTTTCGCAGATGTAGATGTGAACGCAGGGCTTCGGGTTCACCCGGAATAATCGCGCGGCTGCTGTCGTGGCGCATTTTTTCAATCATCTTGGGAACGGCAATACTGGGAATATACCGGCCGAACCCCATAAACATCTGAGCAAGCAATCTTTCGACGGAGGAAAAGAAATCCGGTACACCGTATTTTGCAAGCAAGTAGTTTATCTGGTCGGCCACGCGGGCGGTGTTTTCAGAACGAAAACTCTGATCAATCAACTGGGTCAAAACCACCTTGTCCGGGGGATGCGTTACCAGACCTTGCATTTGTTGGGCAATTCCCTTTTCTTCGTCTGTCAATAAAGCGTTGGCCCGGTTTTGCCAAGTCTCTGCCAGTGAAACGGCGTTCTCTACAATTCTGTCATAGGGGGGTGTTTTCATGCGAATTTCCTTGTATCGTTCGGGAAAATTAAGGAGTTTTAAACAATATCTTAAAAATTATAATCCCTTAAAGGTGAGTATGGCAAGTGCAAAAAATAAGGCTCACTCGCCGTCACATCTTTCCGATTTCATGTTTCGAATTTTTAAAATATTTGATAAGAGCATAGAAAAATAGTAATTTAATAAGTTCTGGTGTAACTTCTCAACAAACTCCGGCGCGTGAAATAATCATATTGACCCGAATCCATAAGTTAAGGAATTCCATATGCCTGAAAAATGTATTCTTATCCTGCTCGACGGGCTTGGGGACAGATCATACCCGGAACTTGATTTTAAGACACCGCTTCAGGCTGCCAAAACTCCTGTTTTAGACAGAATGGCGGTGGCGTCTGCCAATGGGGTGTACCATGCTGCCTGCATGGGCCAGGCGCTTCCCAGTGAAAATGCCCATTTTATCATGTTCGGTTATGATATAAAGGAGTTTCCGGGCAGGGGGGCGCTAGAAGCGTTGGGCGCAGGAATTGAATTTCAACACAAAGATGTTGCCGTTTTATCTCATTTTGCCAGTATAACGGAATCTGAAAAAAAACTTGTCCTTGAACAGGGGAAACCCGTGATTTCAGACGGAGAGATTGCGGAATTTGTTGATACCGTTCGAGAATTTGAAACGGACGAAGTTAAAATACGCTTTTATCCGGTAGGAGGGATTCGCGGTATTATTACGCTTCACGGCAGCGTGTCTCCTTTTATTACAGACTCGGATCCCTTTGTAAATAACAGGCCGTTGATTAATATACAGCCATGGGCCGAATACCGTGATGATCCGGCAACCGCAACTACCGCTCGGGCTCTAAAAAAATATCTAATTCATGTTTATGATAAGCTTCGCGTTCATCCGGTTAATCAGGCAAGGATTAAAAATGGCAAAAGACCCATAAACAGCCTGGTTACCCAGAGGGCGGGACAGCTGAAAAATATAACGCCTTTTGCGGATCGATATGGGTTGCGCGGGCTGTCCATGGCATCCGGCCTGATATACTGGGGCCTGGGTAGATATATCGGCCTTGATGTTAAAAAAGTCACGGATACCGGAAATCCCGGCAATGATCTGGCCGAGCGAATCCAAATGGCTTATGAATGCTTAAACGAGTATGACTTTATACATGTCCACACCAAAACACCGGATGAGGCTGCACATACAAAAAATCCCCTGGCCAAAAAATCGGTCATTGAATCCCTGGATAAAGGTATTGGAACGGTGATCCAACCCCTGTTGGAAGATCCGGACCTGCTGGTTATTGTAACTGCCGATCATTCCACACCCAGCTCGGGTCCGTTGATCCATTCCGGTGAAAGCGTTCCGATCCTGTTTCATGGCAGTGGCGTAAGGCGAGACCGGGTCAGACAGTTTGATGAAATTAGCGCAGCTTCCGGTGCTTTGGGGGCTCTTAGGGGCAACGAGCTGATATATATGGTTTTGAACCATTTAAACCGGTCAAAACTCCACGGAATAATGGATACACCTGTTGATCAACCCTTTTGGCCGGGGAAGTATAAGCCCTTTAAACTGGAGTAGCCGATCACCCATATTGGACATTAAAATGAACAGCATCTCAGAAAAAAAGCCATCGTTTCAAAGGGTTGAAACCGGCATCATTCACGGAAGATTCCAGATTCTTCATAATGATCATGTTAAATATCTTCTGGCGGGAAAACAGTTTTGCCGGCATCTGGTTGTTGGAATCACCAATCCTGATCCCCTGTTGACCAAAAAAGAACGTGAAGCTCCTCAAAGAGATAATCCCTCATCCAACCCCCTCACCTATTATGAACGATATATTCTGGTGAATGCAGTATTGCAAGCTGAAGGGATAAAATCCGACGAGTTTTCAGTTGTTCCGTTTCCCATCAATATGCCCGAGCTTTATAAATACTATGTACCCATGAATGGTTTATTTTTCCTTACCATTTACGATGACTGGGGAAGGAAGAAACTCAGCATCTTTAAATCCCTCGGACTCAATACTCATGTTCTGTGGGAAGTGCCGCCCGAGAAAAAAGGCATCAGTGCCGCTGAAATTCGCAGCCTTATGGTAGACGGAAAACCGTGGGAGCATATGGTACCTCCCCGTGTTGCAGATCTTTTGAAAAAATGGGATATCCCCTGCAGAATTAAAAAGATGATTGATAGCTGTACCTAAATGGTGCTTCTCACGATCGATTATTTATGGAACTTGGTTTTTAAGAGCGGATTTACCGGAACAATCAATTAGTGCATAAACTGATGAATAACAACATGCGGTGCCGTCGGGGAGGCAAAGTCAATTTTCATCGGGCTGCCGGCGATTGGGATTCAAATAAAGAATGTCGCCCATAAAACAAGTTGTTCCATGGGCGACACCCCATTTCTTTTACAAACTTTGGCTTGGGTTGTTTTAAGATAAGCACGAAATTTATTACTCGGAGTAACCGCTTCCGACGATCAAACCGCTTTTGGTTTTTCTGACATAGGTATGTTTTTGTTTCTCTTTCCATACGTAACCCACCCAAACACCATCAGCGGTCGCTTTGGCACACTCATTGTAAACGGGTTCCGCTTTGTCTTTAAGGCTTTGTCCAACCAATGACGGATGTACCAAGAGATTTCCACCCTCTTCCATTATGAATACATAGGAGGGTTTATTTTGTGCCGCGCTACTAAAGTCCGCAGCTGTTTTCCCTCCATCAATCGCTACGACAATCTCATCCACTTGTTTTTTAATCGCATCTTTATCTGCTGCAAAAGCACCTGTTGCCAAACAAAGACCAAAAATTAACACTAAAGATATAATTGCAACTCGTTTCATATTCATTTCCTTTTTTGGTTTTTTTGTTTACATTTATTAAGCTATAAAACGCCTCGCCAGAAAGAATTGCCCTCTGATTACCCCCCTTCCTTCCGGAAAATAGAATTTGAGCTAAAATTCACTTAATGTGGGAATAAAAAATTGTGATCCATTTCACTGGCGCTATGGTTTTGAATGGATTTCCATTTTATATATAAGCAATTAATATATATAAGCAATCCATGTGCCAAATCTGCTAAAAATATAACAGCTTGATTTTTCTATAGATATTGTCTCGCTTGTCAAAAACCCGGGGGGTATATGAATGGATTTTCATGCACAAAGCAAAGAAAAATTAACAGAAAAAAAAGTCCAATTCGTTGTAATATATCAATTATAAACAGAAAAATTACAATTATTAACTGAAGTGAATTTCATTCAATTGTTCTGGTTTTACCTAAGTTGAGCGATTTTTTGCGAAGAAATGTGCTGAGATCTGGATGCATAAGGGTTCGCGAAAACCGTAGACATACCCGTGGATATGTCGAGGATTTTCGCGGATCCTTGATGTGCAAGAGATTGGCGCAGATCGAGTAAAAAATCGCTCAATTTAGCTTTAAATATAATGAATAAAAAACGCTTCAATGAGCGCTCAAAGAGATTTCAATTTGGACAACAATCTGTTGGGTGCCGTTATTTTTATCTAATGAAACGGTTCTCTCCGCAGAAAATGTATAATCCGGAACCCCGGGCAAGACATGCCAACGTCATGTTTAATTTGGATGCCAGTTCCACGGCCAGTGATGTGGGTCGCGAGAAAGCCAATATGACAGGGATTCGGGCCCGCGCAGCTTTCTGCACCAGTTCGTAGCTGATCCGGGAAGAAAGAGTCAAGAGGGAAGCCTTGTCAAGGTTGTGATTAAGGAAAACCTTTCCGACAGCTTTATCAAGGGCGTTATGCCGTCCCACATCTTCAGCCACCGATAACAGTTTTAAATCCGAACCGTATAGTGCGGCCGCATGAGAAGCACGGGTCTGATCACGCAACGGCTGGTGGCTGGAAAGATTTTCAAGGCATTCCAGTGCCAACCCCGCGTCAATCTGAGCATGGGTTTTCATGGGTTGAATAACCTGATAAAGATCTTTGACGATTTCCTTGCCGCAAATACCGCAACTGGTCTGGCTGATAAAGCCGCGTCTGTCCAGAAGTCCGGTTATTTTGCTCTGACGCGATTCTTCAAGAGTAATGGTGACGACGTTGGAATCGGTGCCGTCACAACATGAGATGTTCTTAATGTCATCAGGCGTATCAATAATCCCTTCGGCAAGACAAAAACCGGCGGCATGGGCCAATTCATCACCCGGGGTCCGCATAACAACAGAATACGGTTTCCCTTGAACACGGATCGACAGCGGTTCTTCGCCGATCAGTTTGTGATTGGAAGATGTGTAAAGCTCTTTATCCCAGTGTATGACACGGTGAGTTACATATGTTTCCAAAAGAGCCTCCTTGAGACCTTTGCAAAACGCCCCCTTTTGCCCAATCTCTGCGTCAGACTCAAATTTTAATCCTCAAAATACTCAATGTATTCCTGCGGTTAAAATTTTCGTCTTCCTTGGACTTGAACAAAATTGAGCATTTTTCAAAGGTCTCTCCTTAGTCGGATGGGGTGGATTAGGGCTTTGAACGTATCCGCAGCGCTGCGAACGTGTTATCAATTCTAAAACTTCTCACAGGGCGAGTAAAACGGACTTTTTATAACATCGCCAAATTGATCAAATTGTGAATTTTTTCTTGACAAATTTCTGCAATAAATTAATAATAATCATTTTCTTAAGTGAAAGTTAAGGTCGGTGACCTTGGGGAGGGATCAAGTATATGTACGCTATCGTTAATACAGGCGGAAAGCAATATAAAATTCATCAGGGCGATGTTTTGAGGGTAGAAAAAATTCCCGGAGAGATCGGCAGCTCTGTCTCTTTTGACAAGGTTCTTATGTTTTCAGACGGTAAGAACGTGAGTATCGGCCGGCCGGTTCTTGACAATGTGGCGGTAAAGGCCCGCATAATTGAGCAGGGCAAGGCTAAAAAGATTATCGTTTTCAAGTATAAACGACGAAAAAGATATCGCCGCAAGCTGGGACATAGACAGCAGTATACCGCGATCAAAATAGACAGTATTGAAGCTTAACAGCAGCACAAATTCAGATTTTTGAAAATGTTACGGCTTCAGGGACAATAAAAAATTGATGAACTCGTAAAAAGTCAAAATTGAGACGGCAAAGTAAAAAGTTCAAGTTCAAGGCGTCGCGAATTTCGTGGAATGAGGCGTACTTATGTACGCCGCAGTGAACACGAAATGAAGCGCAACGCAGAAATTGGACTTTTTACGAAGCCGTCAAATTTTTATTGATATAAAAAAGATATCCTCGACAGAACAACGTAACGAGGTTTGAACAAGGAGTTTACATAATGGCACATAAAAAGGCAGGCGGCAGTTCCAGGAACGGTCGTGACAGCCAGGGGCAGCGCAGAGGCGTAAAGCGATATGGCGGTCAAAAAGTAAAAGCCGGTAATATTCTGGTTCGCCAGCTGGGAACAAAAATCCATCCCGGAGACAACGTGGGCATGGGCAGAGATTACACTCTGTTTGCTAAAATTGATGGTTTTGTTGCTTTTGAACGGCTGGGTCGTTCTCGGAAAAAAGTAAGCGTTCATGCAGCGTGAAATTCATTGATGAAGCAATTATTACCGTTCAGTCCGGTGATGGCGGCAGAGGCTGTGTGAGTTTCAGACGTGAAAAGTATATTCCACGTGGAGGACCGGACGGTGGGGACGGGGGCAAGGGCGGTGATATTGTTTTAAAGACAACATCAAGAAAACGGACCCTGTATCAGTTTCGATTCCAAAAACATTTCAAAGCCAAAAACGGCGCCCATGGCCAAGGCAAACAAAAGACCGGGAAAAACGGTCAAGACCTGGTCATAGAACTCCCACCCGGAACCCTGGTCACTGACGCCGACACCGGACAGGTTATAACAGATTTAATTAAATGTGGCGAAACAGTTGTGCCGGCAATCGGTGGTCGAGGCGGTCAGGGCAATGCACGATTTAAAACTTCAACAAACCGGGCTCCCCGGTTTGCCCAGCCCGGTGAACCGGGTGAAACCAAAACGTTAAAGCTGGAACTCAAACTTCTGGCGGATGTTGGTATCATAGGCCTTCCCAACGCAGGTAAGTCCACCCTTATTGCTGCAGTTTCTTCAGCGCGTCCCAAAATAGGTAATTACCCGTTCACTACACTTTTTCCCAGCCTGGGCGTCGTTCAAACCGGCTGGGCGGAGCCTTTTGTGGTGGCAGATATCCCGGGTTTAATTAAGGGAGCACATAAGGGAACCGGGCTCGGCATCAGATTTCTGCGCCACATTGAACGCACTCGCATTCTTATTCACCTTATCGATGTGTCGGCGATCGATAGGGATAATCCCCTAACTGCCTATAACACCGTTAACGAAGAGCTTGCCATGTATAATCGAAAATTGACGGAAAAACCTCAAATTGTGGTCCTTAACAAGATCGATCTGCCGGACGTCCGGGAAGCGGCAAAGAAGTTTCAAACTGCCCTAAAGGAAAAACAAGTCATATTAATTTCAGCTCTCACCGGTAAAGGCATCGAAAACTTGAATTTAAAAATCATTCAATTATTGGACAGCACCAATGAATGATAACAGAAAATCGATTTTTAATAATGCCCGGCGTGTTGTGGTTAAGGTTGGCAGCAATGTTCTAACCGAGGACCAAGGGTTGAATTTAAAAGCGATCCGATCCATCAGCAGACAGATATGTCGGCTAATTGACGGCGGACGGGAGGTTATTCTTGTCTCTTCCGGGGCGATGGCTTCAGGGGTAAAAAAATTAGGTCTTGACAAAAGGCCGGAAGAGATTCCAAAGCGGCAGGCGGTTGCTGCCGTGGGGCAGGCCGGACTTATCATGGAATATGAAAAGGCTTTCGCACGGGATCATAAAAAAGTCGCGCAGATTTTGCTTACCGGCGATGACCTTAACAACCGACAAAGATACTTGAATGCGCGCAATGCCATCTTAATGCTGTTGTCATGGCACGTTGTTCCCATTGTCAATGAAAACGATACCGTGATGATCGAAGAGATTCAGTTTGGAGACAATGACAACCTCGCGGCCATGATTACACTCCTGATGGATGCGGATATTCTGATCAATCTTACCGACATTGACGGTCTTCACACCAAAGATCCCCGCGCCAACCCTGATGCGGCATTGATTCCGGTTGTGTCCACCATCAGCAAGGATGTTATAAGATTTGCCGGAGAAATTCCCGGGGCTCTCGGTACCGGCGGCATGCTCAGCAAAATAAAGGCTGCCAGAAAGGTTACCGTGGCCGGAATTCCAATGGTTATTGCAAATGGTAACAAACCCGATAGCTTGAAAAAACTTTTTTCCGCCGAAGAGTTTGGGACTTTTTTTGTACCCAAAAAGAAAAAGCTCAAAAGCCGAAAATGTTGGATAGCCTTTACGTTGAAACCCAAAGGGGTTCTTACGGTCGATGACGGCGCCGCCGCTGCAATTATGAACAGAGGCAAAAGCCTTCTTCCCAGCGGTATCGTCGGTGTAGAAGGGGATTTCGGTGTGGGTGATCCGGTGGAATTCAAAAAAGGTGACCATGAGACACTGGGAACCGGTCTCGTCAACTACAGCGCCACCGATATTCGCAAGATCATGGGACTTAAATCCAACCAGATTAAAGAGCGTCTCGGGTATAAACTTTATGATGATGTTATTCACAGAGATAATTTGGCCATTACGGCCGAAAATAATTAAACGTCTCGGAATTCTTACAACTTAATGAAAATATGGGATATTTTTTGAGGCTTGAAGGCTTGCCTCGAATATGGAACAATGGAATAGTGGAATACTGGAAGGTTGGTTTTTAAAAGGATATTAGCCATTTTTAGTGTTATCATAAACACGAATTTTACCATTAACCCAATATTGCATTATCTCTCCGAGCCGGAGGCCCAGAACCCATTATTTCACTATTCCAGCATTCCAACATTCCAATTGGGGCGAAGCCCCTAACTTGTTTTTTGAAAGAGGAAGTGAGAGATGTCTATTAAATCGACAATACTGGAGATGGCCAAAGAAGCCCGAACGGCTTCCATGGAGATTGCCAGATGTCCTTCAAACAAAAAAAATGAGGTTTTGCTTAAAATAGCAGATAACATTGAGGCCCGGGCAACGTATATTCAGGAAGAGAACCAAAAGGATCTTGCCATGGCAAAAGAGATGGGTCTGTCGGATGCCATGATGGATCGCCTTACCGTGACAGACGCAACCGTCACATCCATGGCAAAAGGGTTACGGGAGGTTTCCCGGCTTAATGACCCCGTGGGTTCCACAAGCAAGTCATGGCTGAGACCCAACGGCCTGGAAGTCTCACGGATGCGCATACCCCTCGGCGTGATCGGCATCATCTACGAATCGCGTCCCAATGTCACAATAGATGCCGCGGGCCTTTGTCTGAAAGCCGGGAATGCGGTGATTCTTCGAGGCGGATCAGAAGCGCTTCATTCAAACCAGGCTCTGGCGGGTATCATTAGCCAGGCACTTGCTGAAACCGGCCTTCCTGAAAAAGCCGTCCAGGTCGTACCCATCAGGGACCGGGAAGCAGTCAAGATTCTTTTGAATCAGGAAGAATTTATCGATCTCATTATCCCGCGCGGAGGGGAGGGATTGATCCGCTTTGTTGTGGAGAATTCAACCATTCCGGTATTGAAACATTACAAAGGGGTATGTCATGTATATATAGATGACGGAGCGGATCTGGAAATGGCGCAAAACATTTGTTTCAATGCCAAGGTTCAGCGCCCCGGTGTGTGCAATTCCATGGAAACAATGCTGGTCCACCGGTCAATATCCCAGGAATTTTTGCCGCAAATGGCAGAGCGCTTCATAAAGGCCGGTGTTGAAATCAGAGGATGTCCTGAAACATGCAGGATATTGCCTGATGCCCGGAAGGCTGACCCGGCGGATTGGCCGGAGGAATATCTGGATCTTATTCTGGCCGTTAAAATAGTTGAAGATATGGATCAGGCGGTCTCGCACATCACAAGGTACGGTTCCAACCATACGGAAGCCATTGTTACTGGCGATTATAGAAGGGCAAGGCGCTTTGTGCGCGACGTGGATTCTTCCGTTGTTCTGGTGAATGCTTCCACACGTTTTAACGATGGCGGAGAGCTTGGACTGGGTGCTGAGATCGGCATCAGTACCTCAAAGCTGCATGCCTTCGGACCTATGGGGGTGGAGGAGCTTACCACAACCAAGTTTGTGGTGTTTGGAGATGGTCAGATAAGAACTTGAGACCTTTGAAAAATGTTCAATTTTGCCTGCCCAGTTAAATCAGTATTTAATATTTAACCGGGGTTCAAGTCAAAGGAAGGCGAGAATTTTAACCGCAGGAATTGGGCAAAAGGGGGTGTTTTGCAAAGGTCTCAACTTAAACGGAGAATTTTTGAAACACATAGGACTCTTCGGCGGTACGTTCAATCCGATTCATTTAGGACATATCCAGGTTATTCAGGAAGTTAAAAAGGAATTTGGTCTGGACAAAATTTTTATTATTCCTTCGGCGCTCCCCCCCCACAAAGAACCGGACGGACTGGTGGATGCCGGAGACCGGGTAGCGATGATCCGCCTGTCATTTTCAAATCACCCTGACTTTGCGGTTTCCGATGTTGAACTGAAACGTTCCGGACCGTCGTATACCATCGACACGGTTCGCCATTTTAAGTCGATTTTGCCTGAGGACAGCGAGCTTTTTCTCATACTGGGGCTGGACGCCTTTTTAGAAATAGTCACATGGAAATCCTATAAAGATCTTTTTCTGCTGATCCCTTTTATTGTCATGTCCCGAGGCGCTGCAGGAAAAGACGGTACGGTGTTTGGACGGAGAACCGTTGAAGATTATCTCAAGTCCAAAATTTCAGAGGGATATAAGCTATCCGCTTCGCAATCATCTTATGTCCATGAAGCAAAACAGCCGGTCTTTGTCCTTAATGTTACTCCTATTGATATTTCATCAACGAAAATTCGTAAGCTTATCAAAACGGGACGCCCAATTAAATCTCTGGTCCCTGAAATCGTCGAAGCCTTTATAAAAAGCAAAGGACTTTATTTATGACAAATCTTCCCGACCCTTATCCGGCCCAATCCCTTAATCTTTATATCCAAGCCGTTTCGGGAAAAAAAGCCATCGATCTTGTTGTTCTCGACGTTCGAGAATTATCTTCTATTGCCGACGTTTTTATCATCTGTAGCGGCCGTTCCAATCGTCAGGTTGTGGCAATAGCGGAACATATTCAGGTAGATCTCAAGAAGCACGGTATAACGCCGTTAAGTGTGGAAGGCAAAAAAGAAGGGCACTGGGTTCTGCTCGATTATGGTCATGTGATCATTCATGTTTTTTATGAACCTGTTCGCAGCTTTTATGACCTTGAAGGTCTCTGGATAGATGCGGAAAGAATCGACACCCAATACATTATTGATGCTAAGGAAGACAATTAAACCTCATATTTTTGAAGACTTTCGTTGCATGATCACATCAAACAAGATCCGTTAGCCTTAAAATTATATAATCGTCGGTTTTTAAACGGTTTGTATTAAAAGTGTTGGGCGCTGTTTTTTCTTTAAGGTCACTTTCATGCGAGTTTCAGATATGTTACATTTTATTATCAGTGGTCGAGTCAATATTATCGCTTAATATACCGGGGCTTATTGAGATGTTATAACCTAAATTCACCACCAAAATTGTAGAAGTATTATAAACCATAGGTTTATAAAGATTTAGATGTAATACTTGGGTGCAAGCAAAATTGCCATAGAACCTTATTAATAAAGGAATTCGTAAAATTAGGCGGTGGATTTTGGTATAACATGGCTTCTTGACAATACAAACGGTATCTGTTATCTGCATCTAAGTCGTCGGTTGCCGCAGTATGATTGCTGTTTGATAGTCGGTCCTACTACCCATTGGGACGCATCCTGTTACGGTACACAACCTTAAATTCTCTCTTATTCCGCTCTCGAAAAGGGAATTCTTGTCAATAATCAACCGATATTTTATTGTGCCAATGGGTTTTGACGAAAAAGCAGGTCCTTGTTCTCCGGGTATTTCAAGAGATGATAATTGTCAGTGTCACTATGGTGCGTAACGAGGCCGATGTTATTGAGGCCTTTGTGCGACACCACCTCGGGTTCGTGGATCAGATGATTATCATTGATCATCTGAGTATCGACGATACGTTAACCATTCTCAATCAACTCAAAGGTGAAGGTGCACCGATCGAGATCGTCAAAAATACTCGACAAGAGTTACTTCAGGCCGAGGTAAGCACGGCGCAAATGAGGCGTGCAGCACAAGAGTTCGGGGCTGATTGGGTTCTTCCCCTTGATGCCGACGAATTCTTGACTTCCGACGAAGACCCCGGCGTGAGACCCCTGCTTGATAAACTTTCTCCAGACCAAGTATATCAAGTCCCTTGGCGAAACTACGTGCCGCGCTCAGAGGACGAACTCAATGAGTCTCTCTTGTTTGATCGAATTCCGTATCGTCGTAAGGAGGAACCTTTTCCAATATACAAGGTATTCGTCCCGAGAAAATATGCTATAAACAAAAAAATCACTTTCAAAGTGGGGAATCATGGCATTATAAAAGGCAAACGGCGAAAAAAGACCATCCGCCCTCTTGATGCGGAACAACTACATCTCGCGCATTTCCCTGTTCGCTCCATAGCACAGCTGACTTCCAAGGCACTTTTGGGTTGGCCCGCGCGACTTGCAAGCCACGAACAAAAGGGAAATGTGAACTATCATCTGAAAAGGCTTTTTGAGGAGATCCGAACGGGGAGAATAATCGACAGCAGTGATTTGATGTCCTTTGCTATCGAATATGGCCTCCCAGAGTCACTCAAGGACATCCCTCAAGAACTGACGCGAGATCGCGTGGTTTCACCCAATGGTGACGTAGTGTTGAGATATTCGAGCGGTATCTATGAGGTAGACCTTGTTAGGGCTCTTGCCGGTCTATCCGAGGACCTTGGGAATAAGCTGGCTGTGGAACGTAAGAAAAGCCGATGGAAAAAGCTTTTCTCGCATGCATAATTAAGAAAGGAAATCGTGTGAATGTCGCACGGAAGATTGTACAGTGGTTCGGATATGATCTTATAAATACCAAACACAGCCACCTGCGACTTGAGCATCATTTGTCAATTGTGCTTCGGACGCTTGGGATCAACTGCGTAATCGACGTGGGGGCCAACAAAGGACAGTTTGGTTCACTGTTGCGTAGCATTGGATATTCAGGCAGAATCGTTTCTTTTGAACCTCTGGACTCCTGTTATTCCGTGATGAAGGAATTGGCCCGAAATGATGCCGATTGGAAAACTTTTCCCTTTGCCTTGGGCGGCAAAGCCTGCCAACTCAAGATGCATGAACTTAAAGCAAGTGAACTCTCATCGTTTCTTTCCCCTGGTGAGGAAGCACGGTGGCAATTTACATCAGACGCAGATGTGACACAGGTAAAAAAGGTCGAAGTGCGGCGTTTGGATTCCTTATTTCATGAAATCATCAATGGTATCCGTGAGCCGCAAGTCTATTTAAAAATCGACACCCAAGGTTTTGACCTAGAAGTTTTCCGAGGTGCAGGCGATTGTGTAGACGCATTGCTTGGCCTTCAATCGGAGATGTCTGTGGTTCAGCTATATGAGGGAATGCCTGACTATCTCGAATCACTGTCGGTGTACCGTGCAGCAGGGTTCGAAGTCACCGGATTCTATCCCATTTATCGTATTAAAAATGAGTGGATTATTGGAGAATTTGATTGCGTAATGGTGAAGAGGGGTCTGAACCGAAAAAAGAGGACAGATCGATAATAAAAAAGAAGATGAAAATGTTTGATTAAAGGTTGAGGGATTTTCGTCGCGGTAGGAATACCGGTTGCCCGGCATCCCTCGCGCGAATTTTAAACGGATGGTCCAATGGATTCATACAAATTCGCATGCTATGCACTCGTTATATGACTTTGACTGTGTTACTGTTTTACTTTCCGGCCACTTCCTTCCCGCAGTGCTTACATACTTTGGCTCTTTTCTTTATTATTTCCGCACAAAAAGGACACTCTCGGGTGAAATATCGTTCATGAATCTTCTTTATAGATTCATCGACCTTTTTTTGGATAATCTCATTGCCGAATCTGGCACTTCTGATGGGATCTATGGCTTCCAGTTCGCCTATGTCACCAATCATTTCCGCCGCCTTTAACCGCACCCGTTGCGGTTCGGTGGCATCAAGAAGTAATCTGACCACAGTAACCGGGTCTTTGGATACATAAGCAGTTGCAAGAATCGAAAACCCTTTTTTTATTTTTTCTTTCAAAATTTCCTGTTCTGCCAGAACCTGATCGTCAATTATTTGCCCGGTGCCTCCCATGGGGCTGAATACCGGTATGTATTGAAATTGTTGGGTGCCGGGGTAACACATACACCTGACGGAAGCGTTATGGGCATAATTTTCCATTATATCATCCCATCCTTTTAAATACGGCGGGCAATCATCATTGAAACATACAAACAGGTAGGGTACTCCCCAGCCCAGGCCGTCGCTGAAGGAAAAAGGAGGAACCTCCCATAAACTCATTTCCTTGCCGCAATGGGGACACAAGGGTTTTTTCCGGGAAAGAATTTTTTCTAAAACTTGTTCTTTGGTTTCAACGGCCATTAATTATTCTCCATTTTTGATGATCTCGTAAAAGGTCGAATTCATCGCGTTTTAGGTTTTAAGATTTAGGTTTTAAGCAGCTATATTTTATTTTTTAACAGGCAGTTAACACCTAACCTCTTAACTTCTCAATAAATTATGGATCCAAGTCAATATCATCAATTAATGTACCAGAGCTTATTGAGAATTTACTTGGCACCCAAATTTCTATACTCAAATTTGGGTAGGTGGCTTAATATAGCCATTTAAAAACGGTTTGCAATAACTAAATAAAAGAATATTATGATGCAACATCATGGTTTATTTTGCTTTGAAAAACCTGGTCCTCTGGGCCAGGTCAGAGTTCTCTGGCTCTGTCTGAAGAATCGCTGCAAGAGTTTGAAGTGAACTAAAGTTTGAAGTGAGCTAAAGTTAAGGAATTCTGCCAATTATATAAAATCAGCGGAGCGAAGCGACACCATAATTTTAGGCACTTTAGATCACTTTAGGCATTTTTAACTTGTACGGCTTTAATTAAAACAGCCCCTTTCAGGGGCAAAGCAAAGCCTGGTCCTCTGAGCCAGGATTTTTACTCTTCAAGGAACGTTCGGCATAACTTCAGGAAATCCGTTTTTATGCCAGCCTCTAAGATTATAATACTCCTGCAGCATGGTTTCGAGTTCTTGTTTTTTAATCCTGTGTCCTGATTTAAGAGTTTCTTTATAAAAGCGTTTCGGGAGATTGTCATCTTCAGGCTTCAGGCCTTCCCGTAGATTAAAACAACGAATCAATGTCGATATTTCAGCAGCTCTTTTGCGCAACGCGGCTTTGTCCTGTTTTTGCCCGGTGGTCATTTCGATAATCTCTCCCAGACGCTCCCAGGGATACAAATCTCTGTAAAATCGGCACAGAATGAGTGTATCCATAAGCGTCAGACGGTCTTCGAAATCGACCAAAAGTTCGGCTTTCCCCTTAATCGTCTCCGGGGCGATCATGCCTTTTATCTCAGGGTTATGGAACGTTGCCCTTAAATGGCATGCGCCACGGTCGGCGGTGGCAAAGGCAAGCCCACATCCCTTGAGAACCCTGGGATCATAACCGGGCAGTTCAAGACCTTTAACATGCACAGCTATGTCTTCCATGTTCCAGGTCCGGGCCGCATGTCTGATCCCCCGGGCCAGAATGTCACCGATGCCCTGTCGGGTTGCGATCTTTTTGAGCAAACCGGCGATGGCATCCACATCTCCATATTCTATCTGAGAATCGATTTTTTTCCTTTTGGCAGCCTCAATGGTAAATCCACAGAGATTTCCTGCGGATATGGTATCCATGCCCAGACGGTCGCAGATATCATTTAAATAGGTTATTTCTTCAATACTGTCGATCATGCAAAGACCGCCAAAGGCGAAAATGGTCTCATACTCAGGCCCTTCGATTTTTAGGCCGGCATAGGGGCCGTTTTGCACCGTCGTCATCCTGCCGCAAGCGATAAAACATTTAGCGCATGCACGGGGTTGAACGTTGCACTGATTATGCAAGGCTTCAGCACTGATATTTTTCCATTTATCAAAAAAACCTTCAGACCAGTAACGAGTCGGGAATGCCTTTATCTTATTGACGGACTCGACCATCATGGGCGTACCCATCTTTTTGTATGCCTGAACAACAGGATTGTTTTTTGATTCTGCAGCCAGCTCCTTTGAAAACGTTTTCACCTGTTTTTCATTAAAAAGCGGACGTTTTTTATTTCCTTTAAAGACAATTGCTTTAAGATTTTTTGAACCCATGACCGTCCCTACGCCGGTCCTTCCGGCGGAACGCCAGTAGTCGTTTTCGATAACAGCAAATCGAACAAGGTTTTCTCCTGCCGGGCCGATGACCACGGCTCCGGATTTTGTTGCTCCTTTGCCGAATTTTTCGTTTACAGTATCTTCGGTTTCATAAGTATCCATTCCCCAAATATCGTCAGCGTCATGGAATTCTACCCCCTCAGGCTCTATAACAATGACGGCCGGGCGTTTGCTTTTACCCCTAATAACGATAGCGTCAAACCCGGCCGAATCGATGGCTTCAGGAACTTTTCCACCAGAGTAAGATTCAGAATAAAAACCGGTCTGGGGTGACTTGGTATAGACTCCGTACCGGCTTGAGCCCCATATCATGCTGTTGGTGATCGGACCGGTTGCGAAAATCAGGCAGTTGTCCGGTGAGAGCGGGTCAATGCCTTCCGGATTCATTGAATACAGGAGATATGAAGCCAGACCTTTGCCGCCGAGGTATTTCAACAGCACGGTATCCGGTAAGGTTACGATATCATATGTTCTATGGGTTAGATCGACTTTTAAAAATCTGCCGTAAAAGCCATACATTATTGATTCCCCAGCAAATGGTGAGTTGGGGTTAAGCTACCTGAGCGCTAAGTTGTTTTGTAAATGTTCACTGATTACATTTATGCCGTACAACGCTTATTTAGCGATATTACTACCAACAGATGCTAAGTGTGCCCAACCACTATCATCAGAAGAATTTTCAACAGCGCTTCTTAACAAATTAACTAACTTCGAATCTTGCTTTCATGCCGCCGCCTTAAAAACTGAAATGTACTGATATGAATAAACACTATAACCATTTAAAAATCAAGGGGAAAATTATGAATAATCCACAATTAAAATTATTCGACAGAGCCAGGCTACTTATTCGCATAAAACGTCATAATAAAAAATCCTGGCCCAAAGGACCAGGTTTTTCAGGGCAAAATAAAAGATATTTGATTACCTTTTAAAATTTGAAACGCTCATCTTAGGTTTAAAAATGTTTCGTCGCTCCATACCCCTGCATATGATATGATGCAAGGCACCCGGCGCATCTATTCCGGCTTGACATGGCATGTTAAAATGGTTTATGCAAAGCTCTCACTTAGCTGATTCTCCCTTATCTCTTTTTATCATCTTAATATCATGGAATCGAGAATGAAATACCAATCACGAAAGTTTATAATAAGCTGCTTTGTTGTTATTTTAATCCTTTCTGGTGTTTCAATCTGGATATCCGCTTCACTTGCACTTAATGGCACTTTAGAAGCTGAGTCGGCAGATACTGCACGATGGTTTCTTCGTTTAGGAGATTGGTCCATCAATCACATGAACGGAGCAGAGGACTATGACAAACCGCCCCTTGTATATTGGATTATTGGTTTTTTTAAGCTTGTAACCGGAGCTAATTGGGAGCTTGCCAGCCGTTTGCCGTCACTGGTCAGTTTTCTTTTAATAATGTTTTTATTTAGTAGTATAACCGGCAAGCCACTACCACGGACTCTTATTATGCTTTCCGGAGCCATTCTGGCAACAAGCCCAAAAGTGCTGTTTATGAGCCATACAGCCCGTGTTGATCTGTCTTTGGCGTTTTGCACATTTTCATCTATAGTATTCTTTAACCGTTACCTGGAGGAATATGCGTCAGGCAAATGGCGTCTTTGGTATTACCTTTTTTACATTTTTGCCGCTTTAGCAGTTATGATCAAAGGGCCTGTAGGTTTTATTATAATCGGAGGTTCCGTATTTATTTTTATGTTTTACAGAGGTACTTTCAAAGAGTTGCGAATGATTTTTCTTGGGCCTGGAATGTTGTTATTCCTAGCGCTTGCCATGCCTTGGTTTGTTGTTGCTAGTTTTAAAACCAATGGCAATTTCTTTCGCCAATTTATCCTGGAAGAAAATCTTTCCAGATTTGGAAATATATTCCATGTACTCCAATTCACTGATTTCAAAAGCAGGCCTTTTTGGTTGTATCTGCCCTATTTTTTAGCGGGATTTTTCCCCTGGGTTTTTTTTGTTCCTTCGGCAATCTTTCATATTCTAAAAAATAAATGGCGGAAGAGCGGGTATGATAGTCTGTTGCTAATTTATCTTATCTGGACATTTCTGTTTTTCTCTTTAGCAGGGATAAAGCGCAATGACTATATTCTTCCGATCTACCCTGCTGCTGTTTTGCTTGTAGCAGAATATCTCTGGAACACTATTTCCTTTATTGCATTTCGCCGTTTTTTTCTGGCTATAGGATTATTTTCTATACTTATAACGCTGATTTCTTTGGCGCTAACCTTTCCCGCTGTTAATGAATGGTTGACAACCCAATATCCTTCCTTAGCTGCATTGAAGCATGGACTTCCTCCTGATCTTCTTAACAGTCTTTTCCCCTATCTGTTATTCCTTCTTATTATTTTGGTGGGTGTCTGGGTTTATGGTTGGTTCGGCAGGGAGCGCGAGAAAATTGCGGCGGCCTGTTTGATTACACAGGCCGTAATGCTCTTCTTTGTCATATGTTTTGTATTACGTCCTATTGATGTAGATAAGGACACAAGACCTTATATTGCCGAAATGAATAAGATCATTGGGAACCGTCAAGTGTATTACTTTCCTTCCTGGGATGAAGAATACGGATTTTATCTGGATCGCGTTATTAAAAAAATGGATCAGACAACTTTGATTGAATGGCTGAAGGGCAATGGAGAAAAGGGGTTTCTGTTAATCCCCCCAAAAGATTTTAATAGATTATTCGACTACCAAGTTTCGATTCCGTTTCTGTTCAAAGAAAATATGCCTTCGGAAAGACCTATGTATTTGATTGCCAATTTCTGTGAGGAAGGTATGCCTGGCACAAAATGTCACCAGGTGAAATAAAGCAGATTACTTTATTTTTTCGACTCATTTAATGACGACCCCTTTCGTCCCTTTCGATATCGACGAAGCAATATTTGCCAGAATGCGCGGAAGGGCAAGTCCGCCCGGTGCAGCCAGATATTTTGGCTCCCATACCGGGTCAAATTTTTCTTAATACCAACGTAAACTCTGTAAATAAACGTAAATAAACTGGCCGGTTATGATTTCATGCGTTTTACTCAATTAGCTCAAACCGATTTTCTCTTTCAATTTTTTGGCCTCTCATGGATGAACGACTTACTGCTGATTGGCTTATATTTAGCCTTCTTCCAATTTCGATGGTTGTCATGCTAAGCTTTCGATGCGCCCAAAAACATAAAAGACTCCGTGCTTTAGGGTTTGCGGTGATTTCCCGAAGGACTTTACTTGCTCAATTTCCATGGCCATCACTTCGGCAACCCGCTGTGCTACTCGATCGAAATCATAGCCCTTGGCTTTTAAATCGTATTTCGTTTTTCCGCCAGGCTGATTAGATTCAACGTCAGCTGGTTATGTTCCTCGGCCAATTTAACTAGGGTATGCACAATCTTTGGAAATTTATCGTCCAGGCGGTCTTCAGACGTTTTGATACTCGTGACAAAAATCTTAATTAATTCTTCCGTTTCCTTTAAAATATCATTTAGTAGTTTAGGTTTTTTAATTCAACATTCGATGTTGGACGTTCGATGTTTACCCGCCTTCGGCGGCGCCAGAGGCGACCAGGGTTCGATGTTCATCTTTTTCAGTCCTTCCGGCGCAAAAAATAGCTCGGCGCTTATATGCGAAGCCCTTAAGTTCTTATGTCCAGCGGCCGGGGATAGCAGTCCGGCAATATTTGCATTGATTTCCGTCCAGGTTGTAAGTCGGTATGAAATAGCCGATCCGCTCAATTAGCAGCTTTTTGCAATTGTGGCAATAGGTGTTATTTCCCTCCGGATAAGAAGCGTTGCCCACATAAACATAGTGGATTCCTTCAGCCATGGCAAGCTTGCGAAACCGGACAAGGGTTGAGATTGGAGTGGAAGGCAGACGGTCGAGTTTGTATCTGGGGAAAAAACGTAAAAAGTGCAAGGGATAATCAGGCCCAAGGTTTGTAAGAATCCACCGGCACATCTGTTTTACCATTTCGGCATCATCCACATACCCTGGAACAATCAGGGTCGTCATCTCAAAATGGACTCCCTGTTCGTGCAGTGTTTTGAATGTATTTAAAACCGGTTGCAAACGGCCGCCGTTTAATTTCCGGTAAATGGCATCGCTGTAGGATTTGAGATTTACATTGGCAGCGTCCAGCACACCGCACAGTTCCAGGAGGGGTTTTGGATTAATGTAACCGTTTGAAATCCATAAATTAGATATGCCGTTATTTCTGGCCAGTCGGGCGGTATCTATCATATACTCAAAAAAAGTAGTGGCTTCGGAATAGGTGTAAGCGATGGACTCGCAGCCCGTGCTCTGTGCGGTTTTTACGACATCGGCTGGAAAAAGCTCGTAATGGCGGACTTGGTGAGGTTTGGCCTGGGAAATTTCCCAGTTCTGGCAATTCAAGCAGCGAAAGTTGCAGCCGGTGGTGGCGATGGAAAAGGCTTTTGACCGTGGTTTGAAATGATACAGCGGTTTTTTTTCAATGGGATCCACATTCATACTGCAAGGATTACCGTATGTCAGGCTGTACAGGGTGCCGTCCATATTGACCCTGGAACGACAGACACTGCGGTCACCGGGTGATAACAGACACCTGTTGGGGCAGATACCGCACATTACCAATTTGTTATCCAGCTTTGTATAATAATATCCCTCGTGAGACCATTTCCACAATTTTTCAGGTGCATCTCCTTTAAAAACATGGCCTCGGATATCTGCCGGTCCCGCTGCCGCATCCGCTTCTGCGGAAAAGGGCCAGAACGTATTGGCCTGAAGCGCGCTGCAAAGCAATCCCGCACTACAATAAAGAAAATGACGTCGGCTAATTTTTTTCATGACGCACAACCATAACAATTAAACTGCAAAGCTTAAGCCCGATCAAACCGGCCGCAGCCCAGATGATCCCGCAATAGGGGATCAATACGACGTTTGTGACCAGGGTTCCACATGCGGCTCCGATAAGATCGGCGGAAAAGATTCGGGTTACTGCCGGGGCGTCTCCGCCGCGTAAATAAAGAGCAACCGGAAACTGGAAACCGCAGATCAGCGAAATCACAAAACCGAAAACAAGAAAAAAAGCCACCGGCAGATAATCCCCGCCCTGTTTTAGAACCATAATCAACAGACCCATCAGGACAATCAGCAGGCCATCGGAAAATGCCAGGGTCTGTTTGCTTCTGTAACGAAGTCTATCGCCGAACCAAGCACCGGGCAAAAGGCCGGCAAGGAAAACGGTGACAATCATACCGATTTGCAGATAAATATAACCGAAGAAAATTTGAAATGCAAATATTACCAGGATTTCGTTTCCCATTACCGTGAAACCGGTAGAAAAAAGGACAAACTCTTCGGCACTAATGCGTATCAGGTAGATCAGGCTAAGTATCGCCAAAACCCCGATGAAACCGGTGGGTGAAGTGGAAAACTTTGCAAACCACTGTGTAAACATCAAACGCATCAACTGAGGAAAATAATCTCTGTTTTTAGATTCCGCCGGATCGATAAGAGCATTTAAGCGCTGGATTCTTTCAGGGGTCAGGTTCCCGTAATAATACCCTCTGATGTAGCGGGTATGGATGCCTTTTTTGTCCAGAAGTGCCGGAATATCCGTGCTCAGAGAATCGGAACTGCACAGGAAAAAGATCTTTTGACCCGGCAGTAATAGCACATGGTCAAAATAGTCGGATACGGTATTATACAGTGAGGAAAGTTTCCGGCGCTGCGGTTCGGCCAGGTAATTATCATACCCGTTCATTGCAAAACTCAACACCCCATGTTCGGCAAGATGACGTCTGGCCAGGGCAAAAAATCTGTCTGTAAAAAATCGGTTGAGTTGAAACGTATCGGGTTCACTCAGATTGACAATTATAGCGTCGTAGATTTTATCAGAACCTGCCAGGTAGGCCCGACCATCCTGATGAATAATATTCAGGTCGGGAATCTTTTTTATCAGCCCGAACCTGAATTGAACATTTGCAACCTGTGGATCGAGTTCCACATAATCCACCGAGGCCGGCTTATATTTTTCCAGTTCGACCATCATACCGCCTTGAGCGGAAATCAGAAGAATATTATTTGCCTGATGTAATTGAGCCAAAGGATAATGGATGGTCTCTTCGGCCATGCTCAAATTCTGACTCCCATACAGCGGGTCGCCGCTCACAAACAGTGTAAACTGGTCCTGATCCTGCTGGACTTGAATCCGGCCGTAACGAGATTCCTTGTAAAAAACCAGTTTGCCTTCCCGTGGAGTGAGAGATGCGGGTTCCAAAAAAATACCGGCAACCAGAATGGCAACCGTCACACCCGTGCCCAAATAAACCGACGGACGATGCCGGGAAGAGACACGAAACAAAAGGCAGGTTGACAGCACCAGCGGTAAATTTGCTAAACATACGGCCTGTAAAGGGCTAACCAGAAAAACAAGAGCAAAGGAAAACAAAGCGCCGCCGGACACATCGCCGAGATTGTCAATGATATATATACGGGTTCCCGGATAATCCGGATTTTCGGTTCTTATGACGAAAAGGCTGTAAGGGAGGACAAAGCCAAGCACAAGGCAATAGGGCGCAATGGTAAAAAAGGTAAAGGTTAGGGTAGGATAAAATCCCACCGAGCTTCCGTGAATAAAAAAAACATCACGAAACCGGCGAATAATTAGAATTTGCGCAGCAGGCAGGACTGCCAAAACAAAAGAGAGCCAGGCCAGACGGTTAACGGTAGCCTTCCACAAGCGTTTTGTGACCCCGCGGGCCAGGAGAGTGCCGATCCCGCCCAGGATCAGCCAGTTGAAAAGAATCAGGGCGATGACGAACTCGTTGCCCTGGAATTGTGCTAAAAATTCACGAATAACCAATAACTGGGTCACCACCGAGGAAATGCCCGTAGCAATGACCACCCGTGTTATGGCACGTTCATTTTTCCTCTTCAAAATATTGAACCTGATAGGTCATAATTTCAAGGTGACTTTTCTTCCAGTCATCGGCAGGCAGACCCGCCTTCATGCAAAGATGCGAAAGAAACTGCTCGGGCCGGGGCAGTTGCTCCCAGACCTGGGGCAAAAAAGTGGCGCTTGCCGACCCCTTGCTAAGGATAACGCCGTCCACATGGGCCCGAAGTTTGGAAAGTAAATCTTTGCTGTTCCCATATTCCAGGCGCTGCGGTTCCGTAAGGATGCTGACCTCAATATCCACCTGATCGAGTTCATGGGCTTTCAAAGGGGAGAAACGGGGATCATGGAAAGCGGCATTGACGGCGTTGCGCTTTATTCCGGCCAGGATCGATTCGGTGGAATCCAGGTTCCCGATACACCCTCGCAGCTGTTTGTTAATGGTAAGGGTTACAAAGGTGCCCCTGTGGTCCTGAAAAGCACTGTCGGCCATGGCATCGGGATCAACGGTAATTGATTTTTTACCCAGCCTTTCCGCGATGGTCTGCCGGGCCAGATTTACCAGTGCTTGACCCTGATGTTTTTTCAAAGTCTGAGAGGAATCAATACGGTTTTGCATGGATGAACCTCCATAAAAAGCGATGGCCGCGTAGCCGACAACCCGTGAGCGATCTCCTGCCGTGTCGCCGCTGTTTGAATAGTGGAGAAGCATGGGTTGCCATCCGTGTCGGCGAGCCATATTTATCACAACCAGAATCGGTATCCTGCCGCAGGCTGCATTTTCACGTGTCAGAAGTTTACCGGCGTTAAGATCTAATATCATTTTGATGGTTTCCCGGTCTCGTTCAACCGCTTCTGGGTACGAGAGATAGTGGGATAAATCCGAACTGGCCACCAGCAGTGTATTTTGATCCATTAAAGGATCGAGAGCAGAGGAAACCCGGTCCGCAAGATCACTACCCCGGCCCAGGACAATGGGTATGAGTTCGAAATTTTTTAGAAAATATTGAAGAAACGGGAGAACCACTTCCACGGAATGCTCAAGCCGGTCGGAAGCCGGAATTGCCTGAAACAGGTATTTATTGCCACGTAGCGTTGCCGCACCCTGATTCAGCGGAATCAGGCCCAGAGGCGTTTCATAGGCGGTCACATCGCTGATGGCTCCGCCTGTGAACCCCACGCGATGATCCGGCGCCATTACGATGACTTTTTTGAATTGATTTTCCTTTAATACTAGTGAGATATGCGCCGCTGTCAGCCCCGAATAAATATAACCGGCATGGGGCATAATCAAAGCTCTGAGGGAGGTATTAGGGGGAGAATTAATATGGCTCTGTTTGACCCCGCTGATGAGGTGTTTAATTAAAGCTGTTAACTCGGCATGTGTTTCAGGATAAAAACTTCCGGCATATGCAGGTTTTCGGATATTATCGGCATTGGCCGCGTTAACCTGGAAGAAAGTCGCCAGGCAGAGCACAAAAAGAATAGTGAAAATCAGGCTAAAAATTCGCTTCATGTCAGGGTCCGTTATTTTTATAAGTTAAGCAAATGGACCTTTAAATTTTAAATCTAATACAGAATTTTATCAAGTATTATCTTGTGCCTGGTATGCAACCCATCCTTCTCGGCCGCGAATCTTCCCAGGCACAAGGTTAGCATAGTCTGTGGGTATTTGTTCCTGAAGAAATGTTCCCAGAGGGATAAAGGATATTTTTCTTGACAGGGCTGTCTTTAAAAAGTGTTCGAACATTTCAGCACAGAATATCCCCTCGACTTCTGCATGAATAGTCAAAACATTCAATTTCTCCGGTTTCATCAGAGACAATATATATTCATTATAATTACTATCCGACACCCCTTTTCTTCCGATTACTTCATCATAGGTCGGCAATGTCACGGGAATCTGGGGTTGCGAGAGTTTCTTCCCATCAACCAGGGGGAAAAAAATACTTTCGCCCCTGCAATCACTGTTATAAACAAAAGGGAATTTCTCTTTTTCCATTAGTACACGGTCATTGCATTTCCATGCCGGGGAAGCCGAGCAAACCGGAATCTTGCCGAGAATAGGTGCAAGCTGATCAACTCCTTTGCGAAGGTGATGCCTTATGGCCTGTTGATCCATCCTGTCGATGTGAACCTGCCAGGCGTGATGATCCCAGGCGTGCAAACCGATTTCGTGACCCCGGTTCGTGGCAGAACGTATTATATTGGCCAGTCTTTTTCCGATAACCGGCCCCGGAAGAAAAGTCCCTTTAAGCAAAATATCCCAGCCATACAAGCTTGCCGCTTTTGAGCGCAGCATCTTTTTAAAAAAGGCGGGGCGTAGCAGACGCCACAGATGGCGCCCCATATTATCCGGACCCACGGAAAAAAAGAATGATGCCCGTATAGAGTATCTATCAAGAATCCTGCACAAATTCGGCACACCAATTTTGGTGCCCCTGAATGTGTCAACGTCAATACGTAAACCTGTCTTCATATATACCGATATAATGTTAGTTTATTTTGCCCTGAAAAACCTGGTTCTTTAGGCACGTTAGATCACTTCAAACTTTAGGCGCTTGTGAAAAGGTTTTGGTAACATTTCCATTGATAAGAGTTATGTCGAGCATCTAACTTACTTATTAGTAACTACACGTCACAGGGTCGGGTGGTGCCGCATTCTCCTGTCCGGATCGCTTCTTTTAAAAAGAAATCCAGGGTTTCTTCAACCGATTGCTCGATATTTATCTTGGGTTCCCAGTTTAAAAGACGCCGGGCATTATCGATACAAGGTTTTCTGTGCTTTACATCCTCGTAACCTGACCCGTAAAAGGTTTTGCTTTCCACCTTGCTGATACCTGCAAAGGGAGGGAATTCTTTGCACAAAGGATGTTGATGAAATTTTTCCACTAGAATGTCGGCCAGGTCCTTGATGCTCGCTTCA
>Ga0315537_1000413_pt1 | contig 32985 bp, 27 predicted proteins | sample SalMarSW160270MG_FD_203091 | JGI IMG/M metagenome (GOLD analysis project Ga0315537, IMG submission 203091) | Salt marsh sediment microbial communities from the Plum Island Ecosystem LTER, Massachusetts, United States - Salt Marsh Sediment SW1602-70 ... | reverse complement strand
GAATAGCATACCACGGCGTTAAAAGCCTCATCGGGGAGACCGGAATTTACAATATCGGTACACAGAAAGCTGATGTTACCGCTAAGCTTTTTCTCGCGGGCGATATTCAGCATACCCTCGGCGAAGTCGAGGCAAACAAGCCTGCCTTTACTCCCTATCTTTTTTAAAAGAAACGGCACGAAAACACCGGTACCCGTACCCACATCCAGAACGGTAACACCGGGTGATATTTCAATACGGGCCAGCATTGCCTCCAGCCTGGAGACATCCTTTTCCGCCACATTTTCATCCCAGGTGGCCGCCCTGGCATTAAAGAAGTCTTTACTCACGTTATAGTCTCCTGTACAGGTTTCTGCTGCCAGCGTTTTACCTTTCTCTTTGGCGAAAAAACAACCGCCGCCAGGAATATAAGTGAGGACGTTACGACGATAGTAGCGCCGCTGGGCAGGTTAAAGTAGTACGACAGGAAAAGCCCGACCAGACTGGACAGCACCCCAAACAAAGCCGAAAGGAGGAACATCTTTTTCATGCTGTAGGTAAGCTGGTAGGCCGCCGCGGCGGGATTGAGAATAAGGCTGAAAATAAGTATCCCCCCGATAGAGCGCAGCGTTGCCGTGATGGTGGCTCCGGTGAGGAACAGGATACCATAGAGGATAATCGTGGCGGGAATACCCACAGAAAGCGCCATGTCGCGGTTGAACACGGTGGCCTGAATCTCTTTGAAAAAGAGCAGCACCAGTGCGACGATAACCACAGCGACGATAGCCAGCAGGATAATATCGCCCCGGGTATTGGTTAAAATGCTGCCCCATAATATTTCCAGGGCGGTGGACTTGGTGCCCGGCATAAGGCCAATGAAAAGAAACGAAAGGCCGAGCATCAGCGAAAAGATAACCCCTACCGATGTTTCCGGATTAAGCTCACCGCGGTCAGCCAATGGCCCAACGATAGCCGCGGCCAGCAGGCTCATGACGAAAGCCCCGATTAAAGGGTCGAACCCGAGCCACAGCCCGAGCATGGCTCCGGCAAAAGCAGCGTGAGACATGCATACCCCGATAAAAGGCATATGCATCAGGACCACAAAAACACCGATAACAGAGCAGGCAATACCACCCAACACCCCGGTAAGGATGGCATTCTGCATGAACTGGTAGCCGAATATTGAAAAATCCACGGTCGTACTACCTCAGGCCGTTATTTCCTGTTCCCGCCGTCTTCTCACGATATCGATCGGGATATCATAGAGAGCGCTGAGTTTTTCATCCGTAAGCTGGGTAACGGTGGTGCCCTGGCTCCAGATAAGCCCTTCTTTCATCAGTACTATCCGGTCGCAGGCGACGGGTAAGGCACTGAGGTCGTGGGTCACGAAGAGAGAAGTCAGTCCGCGGGTATCATGTATCAGCCGGACCAGCTCCAGTATGTCGCTTTTGGCACGCCAGTCCAGTGAAGCGGTCGGCTCATCGAGGAGCAGTATCTCCGGTTTCTGCGCCAGGCAGCGGGCGATAGCCACTCTCTGCTGCTCGCCGCCGGAGAGATGACCGATTGGCCTGGAGCTAAGATGCGTCATACCCACCAGGTCCAGCATCTCGTCGACTATTTTCCAGTCGGCTTTACCGGGACGGCGGAAAATCCCCATGGCACCGTAGCGACCCATCATGACCACCTCGCGGACATTCACCGGCATCCTGGGGTCAATATTCTGCGCCTGGGCGACATAGCCTACCCTTTTCCTCAGAGAATGACCGTTGCCATTGCCATTCCCTATTAACTGACCCAGCACACGGACCCGACCGTGACGCAGTTTCCCGATGCCGTTCAACACAGTCAATATGGTAGTCTTGCCAGCGCCGTTGGGCCCGACGATGCCGACAAATTCGCCCGAATTTACCTCGAGGGATACCCCTCTCAGAGCTACATCCTCACGGTAGGAAACGACGGCATCCTTTATACTGATAATCGAATCGCTCATTCTCTAAACTTACTCCGAAAGTGCCTTTATCAGGAGTTCAACATTATAATCGATGGTATCTTCCCAGGTATCGGTATTATCATAGCCGCCGGGAAAATTGGAAAGTATCACGCGGGCGCATCCCAGGTCTTCGGCGACGGCGACGCCAGCGTCGGCACCGCTCTGCATATTATCAATCACCAGAGTAACGTTTTCGCTTCTCCCCAAATCGACCAGGTCCTGTACCACCTGCGGAGTCAGTGTATCCGGTCGGCCGAAGATGCCGACGATATTAAATCCTGCCCAGCCGATGAACCCCGCCTGCTGGTCAGCGCAGAGGACATTAATACTCGCAGGATTAATCACTGCCAGCTTATTCTTTACCTCGGTTTCCTTGGCGGTGATTATCGCCTTATAGTCGGTAGCGGCGGACTCGTATTCGCCGGCATTGGCCGCGTCCACCTGGCTTAACGCTTCGGCAATTTTATCCACAGCCGCCGCTTGCACGGCCGGTGTCATCCAGTTGTCGTTTTCACCGACCATTGCGTTGACCCGTATCACGGTTAGTTCATCGTTATCAGCGGTGGCGATAAGCTCCTCCGAGAACTGTTCACCCTGCCAGCCGTGGAGCAGAAAAAGGTCGGCATCAGCCAGCTGCTGGATATCGCCAGGCTTGACATCGAAATGGCCGGGGCACTGGCCGGGTGGGATAATATTAACGACACTAACATTATCGCCGCCGATGCGTTCGACTATCTGGGTAATCAGGGAGGTACTGGCGACAACATTAAGTTTGGGACCGGTGGTCTCTTCATCGGTACAGCCGGTCATAAGTGACATTGCTAAAATGCTAATAATAATTACGGCTAGAATAACAGAGAGCTTTTTCATATCTTCTTGTTTCCACCTTTCAATATTTCTGTTAATAAATGACTAGATGCAACTAGTTGCAATGTTTAGCGAAAAAAAATATATATCCGTTCTATCCGGACTTCTTCCGGCAAGCGGAACAAAGACCGGTTATCATTATGTGTTTTAAATCGGCCTGAAAATCATATTTATCCGCCAGGGTATGCTTGATATCTGAAAAGAGATTTTCATTACAGTCCCGGGTTTTACCACAGACACGGCAGACGAGATGGTGATGGTGACCTTCCTCGGCATGGTGATAGATAAAATGACCGTTGATTTCGCTTTTCACCACGCACCCAGATTCCTCCAGAAGGTCAAGGGTGCGATAAACGGTCGATTTATTGATGCCGGGCGCCCTCGTATCCAGGAAATTAATAAGCTCATCGGCGGTAAGATGAGACTGGTTATCGTGAATATATTCCACGATAAGCCGTCGCTGCGGGGTCATCTTGAAACCTTTTTGCTTGAGAACAGTAGAACAACTCATTGTAATTGCAACCAGTTGCTATTATATAGGCTTTATCAAGAAATGTCAACAGTGTTCCCGGGGATTTTTTACCGGTTACGGTAGAAGCAAATCGTCGCTCTCCATGCCAAGCCCGGCTAACGATGCGGCGAACAATGCCGTTAAACACGACCGCAACTGCTCCTGCTGCTCAGCGGTCAATGAAGCCATGATGCCATGAATCAGGTCCTCGCCCATTACTTTGCTGCACAGTTCACGTCCCTTGTCCGTGATGGAAAGCCTCACCATATTTCCCCTGTTTTTATCCTTTGCCTTGGTAACCAGTCCCTTTTTCTCCATCCTGACGATGAGCTCGGATACCGAGTGAGGTTCCAGAAAAAGCTGACGTGATAATTCCACGGGCGTTACCTGTCCCTTAAAAGCCCAGATGGTAACTAACGCGGCCGCCTGGTTGGGCGGAAGATACTGTCCCACTTTCCTGTGCCTGAGTTTAAATATTGCCGAACGCGTTTTATTAAGCAGCAACCAGAGTCGGTAGTCTTCGGTTATCTTTAAATTTTTCATAATAGTGTAATATGCGAGGCCAGATACTATCAGATAATAGCGTTAATACGGGCGGGCGTCAATATGATGGTGAATCAGTCACGTTTACACCCGAAAGGTCTGGCATACTCACCCCCTTAATCCCCCTCTCAAACAGTGACATCCTCAATGCGTATTTATTCCTTTGTTTGAGAGGGGGAAGAAATAGAAAGAGGGGCTGCGCCCCTCTTAGACGCCCCCGTTTTTACGGTGGATTATTTACAGCGAGTGAAAGTCTCACGGGAATTTCACCCCTCTTAAATACCCTCTTGGGGAGGTGTGGCGATTTCACGGACCGATTGCCTAATGCCCCAGGGCGGCTTGGGTGGGAATAGATTTTTAATACGGAGTGGGGATGCTTACGGACAAGACGAGGATGATACGAGGGCGGCCTGGGTGGGAAAAGATAACAACCATGGGGAGAGGTTAGGGGTGAGGTAAGCATCCCTACCAAATTTAATATTATTCATGTAAATTTTCACCGGCTTGACAGTGTTTTCTGGCAAATGGCATAATAACTGATAGTCGTAGTACGATATATTTTACAAATATCATAAATCTAAATCGTGCCTGACTAAAAAGGGGACGAAGATGGCTGATACAGCGCTGGAAAAAATCGTTGGCAGCAATAACATCACCACCGCAACAGAGGAGATGGCAGAATACGCTGACTCATCAGACCCCATTTCTTTAAAAACGCCCGGATACGCTGTCAGGCCGGAGAACGCCACCGAAGTAGAAGCAATCGTGAAGTGGGCCAATGAAACCCGGACACCCCTGGTACCGGTAAGCTCGGGACCACCACACGGACGCGGGGACACGACGCTCGCTGCCGACGGGGCGGTTATCGTCGACCTGAGCCGGATGAAGAGAATCATCAGGATAGACCGCCGGAATAAAATCGCCATGATAGAACCCGGCGTCACCTTCGGAGAGCTTCAGGAAGCGCTGGCAAAAGAAGGGCTGTGCGCTTATATGCCCCTGCTGCCGCGTCGTAATAAATCGGTAGTCGGCAGCGTGCTGGAAAGGGAGCCGATTACCCGACCCGGCCACCACTGGGACAGCACCGACCCGCTGCTCTGCGCCGAGGTCGTCTTCGGGAACGGCGACAGGTTCCGGACCGGCGAGGCATCGGGTCCCGATACCGTCGAGGAGCAGTGGGAGATGGACCGGGTGCAGATGAATCCCTTCGGCCACAGCCACGTCGATTTCCAGCGGCTGCTCTCCGGCGCCCAGGGCACGATGGGTATCGTTACCTGGATAACGCTGAAGTGCAGCTACCTGTCGGAAATAAACCGGGGGTACCTGGTGCCGTCGCCTGAAATCGAGCCTCTAATAGATTTATGCTATCAATTAGTAAAATTCAGGTTCGGCGGCAATATCTTCATCGTTAATAGCCTCGACCTGGCCTGTCTGCTGGGTAACAACACCCGCGAGATTGAGGAGATAAAGAAAGACCTGCCATCCTGGGTTATGTTAACCTCCTTCGAAGGCTACGGCATCCTTCCCGAGGATAAAGTAGCCAGTGAGGAAGCCGATTTTAAAGCCCTGGCCGCAGAATACAAATTAAAGCCGGTGATGGCTATCGACGGGGCGAGTGCCGAAAAGCTGTCGTGGCTGCTGGCCCAGCCCTCCCCCGAGCCCTACTGGAAGACTAGACATCGCGGGGGTAGTCAGGATATTTTCTTCCTGACTACCCTCGATAAGACCCCGGATTTTTCGGCGGAGATTATTAAGCTGGCTGAACCCTATAATTACCCATCCCAAGATATCGGGGTATATATACAACCGATTGTCCAGGGCACCAGCTGCCACTGCGAGTTTAACCTGTATTACGAACCCACCTCACCGACCGAGATTACCAAGACCCGGGAGCTTTTAATAACAGCTTGTCAAAAGATAGCCGGGATGGGAGGTTTCTTCTCACGTCCCTACCCTGCCTGGAAAGATATAGCCTACCGGCGGGCTGCGGGTACCGCCGGGATGCAGCGTAAGATTAAAAAGCTGTTCGACCCTGATGGGATTCTCAATCCGGGCAAGCTGTGTTTTTGATGATTTGATACTCCGGAGGACAAGTAATGGCATACCAGGACTACACACACGATATGCAGAGGTGCACCAGGTGCTCCTATTGCAAGTGGATACCCTATCGGTACATAAAAAGCACCGACTTCATGGAGGGGTGTCCATCGCTGGCGCGGTATAACTGGCATGCCTACTCGGCCAGCGGCAAGTTCAACATGGCTTACTCTCTTCTTAAAGATAGAATAGAAATCGACGAGACCTTCCTGGATGTCCTTTATCACTGCCACATGGACGGCAGCTGCGACGTTTCCTGTAAGATGCAGCAGGACCTGGAACCCCTACAGTTAATGCAGGAACTGAGAATTAAATGTGTCGAAGAGGGTCAGCTACTGCCCGTTCACATGCTGGTCATCGAAGGATTACGTAAAGAAGACAATATGATGCAGGCGTTGAAAGCCGACCGGGGTAAATGGGCGGAGGGACTTGATGTCAAAGACCTCGCCAAGGAAAGCGCCGAAGTCGTTTACCATGCCGGTTGCCGGTATTCCTACGATGAAGAACTACGGCCGATAGCCAGGGCGGGGCTGACTCTCCTGAGAGACGTAGGCGTCGACATCGGCATTATGGGCACCGATGAAGCCTGCTGCGGCGGGCGGGCTTACGAGCTGGGCTATGCCGGTGAGCTTACCAAGTACGCCGAACATCAAATAGAAAGTTTACGAACTGCGGGAGTCAAAGTATTGGTTACTCCATGTGCGGACTGCTACGCGGCTTTTAAAGTCCTCTATGACAAAATCGGCAAGAAACCGGAGATAGAGATATTTCATATTACCCAATACATCCACCGTTTGATTGAAGAGGGTAAAATCAGATTCACCAGGGAAGTGCCATTAACGGTGACCTACCACGACCCCTGCCACCTGGGAAGGTTGGGAGAACCCTGGATACACTGGCAGGGGAAAGAGACCAAAGCCATGGGCCCGATGATTATCCATGACCCCCCCAAGAAATTCCGGCGTGGCGCCAACGGCGTTTACGAGACACCAAGGGACATCCTTAAAGCTATTCCCGGTCTGCGCTTTATAGAGATGTACCGCATCAAGGAATACGCCTGGTGCTGCGGGGCCGGGGGCGGCGTTATCGACGCGCACCCTGATTTCGCCCTCTGGACCGGTACCGAGCGCCTCCGGGAAGCCCATGCCGTCGGGGCCGAGGCCATCGTCAGCGCCTGCGGGTGGTGCAAACGTAATTTCCTGGACGCCGCCGCGGAGAGCGGCGATAACATAGAGGTTTATGACATTATTGAGCTGGTGCAAAAAGCCATGTAGCACAACTCCTTAAATATTGAGAGGAAAGGTTATGAAACTGGCTGAAGAGGAATACAAAGCCCTTCAAAAAATAGTGGGTTCAGAGTACATCACCCGCGAGCCTGTAATACTCGATACCTATAACCAGGTGTGGGGCAACACCTTTTTCTTCGATGAAAAACACTCGGTACGCCCCGCCGCAGTGCTGCTGCCGGCCAATACCGCCGAAATATCGGAAATAGTTAAGGTATGCAATAAATACGGCATTCTGTTCAAGCCCTTTTCCTCGGGATTCGAGTACCTGTCTCTCTCGCTGGCCAACGCCAGGGGTATATTACTCGACTTGAAAAGGATGAACCGCATCCTGGAAATCGACGCGAAAAACATGAGAGCGGTCGTCGAACCCTACGTCTCGGTATACCGGCTGCAAATGGAAGCCGCCAAATACGGGCTCTACACGGGCCGCATCGGTGTCGGCTACAGCGCCGGGGTAATTGCCACCGAGTGCTGTCATCACGGCTGCCAGCACACCATGGTATTTACCAGCGGTTACGGACGCAATATACTGGGTGTCGAGTGGGTGCTGCCCACCGGAGAAATACTCAACATGGGCTCGGGCGAAAGCGGCGCCGACCGGTTCTCCGCCGACGGACCGGGGTTCAGCCTGCGGGGAATTTTACGAGGTAGAACCGGGGCTAACGGAGGACACGGAGTGGTCACCAAAGCCAGCGTGAAACTGTATCCCTGGTACGGCCCGGCGCAGTGGGAACAAACGAAAAAGCCGGGCGAACCGCCGTCTTTCGGACAGCTTCAGAAAGTACCGGACGGTTATAAGGTCTTTGTACCCTCCTTTGCCGACCTGGATACCACCCTGGAGGCTTCCGAAGACCTCTGCCGCGCCGAAATCCTCTGCGCGTTCGGCATCGGCATCATCGGCACGTACCAGATACAGGAAGGTAACGACGAGGAATGGGCGGTAATGCAGAAGATGATGCAGAAAACGGCACAGAGTTTCGACCCTGCCGGTGGAATTTCGGTAACCAACTCGGTGGTATGCGTTATCGGCGGCCGGTCTCCCGGAGAACTGGAATACAAGGAGAAATGCCTGCGGGCTATCACTGAAAAATGGGGTAGTGACTTTTCCGAGCAGTTCAACGAGCCGAGAGCGCTGGCACGGGCCTTTGCCGATATCATGTGGTCCAACGGCGTGAACCTGCGGGCTACCGGCGACTTTTTACCGTCGTCCTCCAGTCCTGACGGTTCACCGGCTATGCTGAAAAACCTGGCTCTCAAGGAAGGGGAAGTGAAAAAGCGTTACGAAGAAAGCGGGGTGTTCCTCTCGATGGGCGGCGGCAGGATGGTATCCTGGCGACCGGAAGAGCACCTGTCCATCGGGGCGCAGGGCATATCCACTGCCCAGTACGACCCCTATGACCCGGCTTCGCTGGCCGCCGCTCGCGAATTCATCGATGAGTTATTCGACCCCAGGAGTCCTTTCAACCGTTACGGCGTTCCCTCGCGGGGAGGCTGCCTTCAGATAGAACCGGTTACTCATATTCACCAGAACTGGGGACCGCTATACGATAACTATGACGTCTACCTGAGGAAGATAAAAAAGATGCTGGACCCCAATACCGTGGCCGACTGGACAGCCTATATCCCCCCGGAATACCCTGATTACGCTAAAGACGGCGACTACGTACTTCCTTCTTACGGAAAAGATGAAGATATTTAAGAATGCAGCCGTTTCACCAGCTTAATTTACCAGCTTCGCTACCGGGTAATTTCGGAATACGCACCAGACAGCTTAGCACTACCGCCGTCACCGCCAGCACCACAGCTGTGATGAAGGCATTATTATAACTGCCGGTCTTATCAAAAACCCATCCGTAAAAAACCGGAGCGAGCATTCCCAGCGGTGACAGGACAGCTACCGTCGTACCGAGTATGGAACCGAAAGACCTCCTCCCGAAATAACGTCCCAAGATGACAACCACTAGCGGCGTGACCGCACCGGAGCTCAAGCCGTGACAGGCCAGTAAAATATAGGCTGCGGGGATATTCTGAAACAAGAGATAGGTACTCAGTCCGATAACCTGGAAAAGGAAGGCTGCCGTTAAAAGAAACTGGATACGGTTCTTGGGGACACGGTCGGCAAACAATCCGCCGAAAAACCTGGAAGGTATGGTAAAAAATATCATAAATCCCATTAAGGCACTCGCCGTGGCATCAGTAAAGCCGACATCTGTTAAAAAAGGATGAATATGCAGGTTAAAACCCCCGGCAACGATATTATGCACGCTGAAAGTAGCAATCAGTAACCAGAATGTACCGGTCTTGACTGCCTGTTTGAAAGTATATTCTATCTCCTGATAGCTGGAGGCGTAGCCGGCACCCCTGGTTTCCATGTCCAGCTCCTCATCTTCCTTTCCGGCACCGGTATCGGCGCCGTCCGGCAGCATTCCGTAGTGTTCCGGACGATGGGGTCTTACCATGATATAGGCTAAGGGGATACTGGCTAACATGATTATACCGAAAAGAAGACAGGTAAACCGCCAGTCGCGTATCTCCACCAGCGGAGTTATCGCCTGCACGACGATGATTCCGAGAATACTGATGGAGGCAAACTTGATACCCTGAGCCAGCCCCCGCCGACGTATAAACCAGTCGTTGATGGTTTTATCAACGGCCACCGTCAGGCCGATGTTAAGTCCGAGCCCTATCATGGCACCCCAGGCGACGTAATACTGCCAGACTTCGGTGATATAATTCATCACTATCATACCGGTACCGGCCACGCAGATACCGAAAACAACAATCCATCTGGGACCGAATTTATCGGAGAGCCAGCCTACCAGCGGCGAAGTGAAACCCCCTTCCAGCCGTCCGATACCGGGTGCCCAAGAGGTAGCGGCCCGGTTCAGCCCCAGCTCCTTCGAAATCGGCAGAAATATAACCGAGATACCATAGGTATTAAAGCCGTGACCCACTCCGGATATGAGGCCGATAAACGCTACGGTCCACCATCCGAAGAATATGCGAGGACGGGATTTCTTCTTTTCCGACAATACATTACCTCTAATTCAGAATCATCTCATAGGTATGTGTAGGGAATTTTACCGGCTATTGACTCTTGCAGAGGGCTGCAATATCCAGATTATATTCCCAGGGACTCCGCGAAATATGCATCACGACGAATGTCCTCGTCCTGATAATCTCGGGGATGCTCGCAATCTCGTTTTTCACAAAATCGTCGAATTCTGACGGCCCGCGAAAGAGAAAAATACCGAAAATATCCATATCCCCGGTACAGCCGCAGAGATAGTATACGTTGGGGCATTTTATCAGGCGCGCTTCAACACTTTCGACAGTACCTACTTTGACCTCAATACCCATAATACACATAAAATCAAGGCCCAGCTGCGCGGGATTGGGTACGGCGCTTATCTTGATGGTATTGGTATTCAACATACCCCTCACCCTGTTACGTACGGTTCCCTCCGAAACCTTGAGCTTTCTTCCTATCTCGCGATAGCTCTGTCTGGCATCTGCCTGTAATTCCTGTACTATCTTCTGCCCGAGTTCGTCAAGCATAAAGCACCTCCCACGGAAAAGAATGACCGGATATATACCTATTAATATATGCAAATCCCTAAATAAATGCAAATATACAGCGACAATGCGTAAAATATCGCTGATAATAGGGGTTAGTAATACTCGCTCCGTTGAAGAAAGACTACCGATTGTCATGGCTACTATTTATCGCGAAAGTCACCATTACTTCACATATTTATACGTTGTTTATGTGTTTTTAACGGATATTTATTCTTTATATGCGATTAAAAAGGTAATCTGTGAATGATAGTACAAGTAATATGAATTACCTGTACTTCGTTACGTTGTAGTTATCTACAGTTACTGAATAAAAAGCTGCGGTTATGCCGTAAAAGAAAGGTAGAACGAATATGAGCAATGTCCTGATTCTATCTTGCAAGCCGATTCTGAAAAAAGAAGAAGAGGAAGCTCTGGCCAGGGATAACGTGCAAGTAACGACACTGACGAATTATAACCAGGATATGTCTAAGAACATTAACGGGGATTATGACTACATCTTGCTGGATAATGCCCTCGGTTCTACCGACATCTATCAGGTACGGCGTGTCGGCATTATCAGTGGTAAGTAACCTGAACAAAGATTGTTATATTCCGGTTAATACGATATCCAAGTCAGGATGAATACCGAAAAAACACCAGGTCAGGAGAAATAAACATGATATTCGGCAAGAAACTGAAAGAGAAAAGGAAGGAACAAAAGACAGTAATCGACGAGACTCTTCATGAAACGAAGAATGAGAAAACGCATGAGGTAATCGAAGAGGTGATATCGGTCAAACGCGGCACCTTTGATTTATGGAAGAATCCGAAAGCCGTCAAGCTGGCTGGCTGGCTGTTAAGCCGTAAAGACGCCCGGATAGAGCCCGATATTAATTTACAGAATAAAGACGGATACAGTTACCGCATTGCCGACGATATCATGGAAACATCCGGTAAGACAACCTGTTCGATACTTGAATCTCTGGCGGAAAAAGACATCTTATTACAGGATGACTTTGAAAGAATATTACTCACTCCCGACGGCTCTATTCAGTTAATCCCGGTGGAAAGATGCCCCAATTGCGATTCTTCTCATCTGGTCCGGGGTAAAATGATTGAACACTTTGCCTGCGGGCATGTCGGTTTTGAAGAAGAGTTTAATGCGGGACTGAAGGCGGTCTGTCCCAAATGTAAAAAGGAATTAAAGCTAATCGGTACGGATTACCGTAATCCGGGGCTACGTTATACCTGCAAGAGCTGCCAGGGAGTGTTTCCTCTACCTACCATTAAGTTCCGCTGTCTGAAAACAGGGGAAATATTCTCACTGGAGGAACTTGACCATGTCTGGCTATATTCCTACCGTCTCAACGAAGACTGCCGGAAACGACTGGAATTCGAACTGGAACCGAAAAAGAGGTTCGTGGACTACCTGCACAAACTGGGGTACAGCGTGCAGGAATCAGTGAAACTCCAGGGAAAATCCGGCGCCACCCATACCATCGACCTGCTGGCTACCATGGATGACCCCATAGCCAAGCATACCGTGGCAATAGGGATACTCGCCGCCCCACAAGGTGAGGAAACGGTTAATATCGATTCGCTTTTCAGTCTGGATAGCAAGATTTACGATATAGGCATTCAACACAGGATTGTCCTGGCCGTACCCGGGCTCGCATCGGATGCTAAAAAATTTGCCGAAAGACAGGGCATCAGGGTCTATGGACTTGTAGAGCTGGGGGCCCTATTATCCGGACAGGCTGACTTTCCCGCATTGGCTGACGATAAAAAACAGGAAAGTACAGGAGAGAGCGAAATCGAGCCGGGATTATCAAAACTCGGTCCTAAAGGTTTCCTCAAACATCTGTTGGAGAAAAAAGGTTACACGGTCACCGAAAACGCCAAAGTTACCGGAAGGTCCGGAGCCGAACATACCCTGGAATTGTACGCCCAGAAAGATGATGGCATTACATCCCACCAGGTAGCGGCTTGTGTCATATTTAGCAGTCATACCGACGGGAACGGTGTAAGTGAAGTTGTCCAGTTTGATACGGCGGCTTACGATGCCGGAATAACTGATAAGGTTATCATTACTATCCCCAGACTCGGTAAAGCCGCCAGACAGTTTGCCGAATACCAGCATATCAAAGTACTTGAGGCTAAAGACCTGATTGAATTTTCCAGTGAGTTCTTAGAACCGAAAACGAATAAGACCAGCATAGTTAACAATTAGTGAATCTTATTTAGATATCATGTTTAAAAGTGGAATCATCGGTGCCCTGATACTCGGTCTATTGGGCACGTTCCTGATATTAATGCCTTCGAAGCCGTCCCTACTCGCCTACGGAGTCGGCGCCGGCACCGCTTTATTCGTCATTACTCATTTTATGCTATCGGCGAATACGAGAAAACAGCGGGTAGGACGTGCCGCTTTCTGGATACCGGTGCTGAGTCTATCTTTACTCTTTATTTTTCTCCCGGCTATTTTCGCCGCCGCTCTGTATTTATGGGGTATTCTTTCCGTCTCCACCTGGCTTCTGCTGCTCAGTCTTACCATAATTTTCTATTATAACTTCCTGGCCGTCCCCCTGGCGATTTACCATAAACGCCGGGAGATGAAACTGGTATCTAATGTATATTCATTTCCATCAGTAAGTGTCCTGGTCCCGGCACATAACGAGGAGAAAGTCCTACGCAGGGCGATTGAGACCACCCTCGAAGCTTATTATCCCGGCAACAGGGAAGTTATCGTTATCGATGACGGCTCTACCGATATGACCTACTCGATAGCCCAGGAGTATATTAAAGAAGGCGTGAAAGTAATACACCGACCCAATGGCGGCAAAGCGGTTGCCATAAACCACGGTTTCCGGTTTGCCCAGGGTGAAATAATAATCATTCTCGATGCTGATAGCCTGGTGGGCAGGAATACACTGGTAGAGCTGGTCCAGCCTTTTAAAGACCCCGAGGTTGCTGCCGTAGCCGGGAATATCAAGGTCCTTAACCGGATGAACTGGCTGACGAGGTGCCAGGCACTGGAGTATATCGCCAGCATCAATATCTATCGCCGAGCACTGGATGTATTCGGCAGTGTCACCGTCATCCCCGGTGCTCTGGGCGCGTACCGGCGTGAAGCACTCGAAGGTAGCGGCGTATACGATCCTGATACCCTGGTCGAGGACTTCGATGCAACCATGAAAACCCTTAAAACAGGAAAAGTAGTCCAGGCTAGCGACGCTGCTATCGCCTACACCGAAGCCCCGCAAAAGGTCGGCGGCCTGCTCAAACAAAGATTGAGATGGTACCGGGGTAACTTCCAGTCCCTGTGGAAACACCGCGATGCAGCGTTCAATACCAGATTCGGTTTTTTACAAAAGCTGGCTTTCCCGTTTTTGATAATATCAATGGTATTTATGCCTATTGCCGGTCTGTTAACCCTGGCGATGGCTTTTTTGACTATATTGAGCGGTTCCGGGCTGATGTTATTGCCGACCGTTTTGTTTTTCTCTTTTCTTCAGTTTCTGATATGCTTGCTGGCCATCGAACTGGATGGAGAAGATAAAAAACTGCTCCTTTACGCACCGTTGTTCGTTTTCGGCTACAAGCAGCTTTGTGATTTTGTGATGATAAAGGGATTGCTGGACGTTATTTCCCGGAGGAACCTGAAATGGACAAGCGTGAAAAGGACCGGGGCAAAGGTATCGAGGAGTGCTTTAGCCTGATATCAAGCTGGATTTATGAAAATAAAAAATATCTTAATTATATTCTTGCTATCACTAGTTGCGATAACAGGCTGCCAGGAAGCTGCCATCACCGAAACGATGTCCGAGCCGATACCGTCAAATGCCAGGCTTGTCTGCCTGTTTTTTGACGATGGCTACCAAAACCAGTATGAAATAGCTTTGCCGGTACTGCGCGAGCATGGCTTTAAGGCAACCTTCGGCGTAATATCCGGCGATATCGGAGTAGGCAGCGGCCTCTGGCAAACCATGGGAGAAACGGAACTCAAAGAGCTGGCAGCGTATGGCATAGACATCGCCTGCCATACGAAAACCCATCCTCACCTGGCGGATAATCTCACCGATGAGCAACTGCATGAAGAAATCATCGAATCGAAAAAATACCTAGAGAGTCTGGGTTTTGAAATAAACACCATGGTCTACCCCTATTACGAATGGGATGACCGGGTCATCGAATACGTTAAAGAAGCCGGTTTTACCTGCGCCCGGGGCGGCTGGCCTGAAGAAGGCGTTTTCAAGATTAACCTGCCGGATAGCGAATCAAAGTATCACCTGCCTTCCCGGCAAATCACCAACCAGGACTTGGCGACGTTTAAATCATACCTGGATGAGCTCGACAGCGGTGATATAATCTGCCTGGTCTACCACTTCATCGCCGACGACGGGCCGGAAACAACATCCACGCCTGTAGCCAATTTCCACGAGCAGATGGCTTACCTTAAAGAAGCCGGATTTATCGTCGTTCTCCTGCCCGACCTTTTTGAGTAATGGCCCGAATCCCCAGGTAACTTAATCTCATTCCTATTTATATCAGCCATACCATCAAACCATCAGAAGGCAAACTTCACCACCAGAAATCCGATGAGAGACATAAAAGCAATCGGTGGCAACGCCGGCATGGGTTTACCCTTGAGCCAGATAAGCTGAATCAGGAAAGCACCCATCAAACCCACCAGGGCAAACGCCCCTATTACAATACCGCTGGCCAGACCCGTCTGGTAAAAAACAGATACGGCCAGCATCAGGGGGAAGCCGATGTCACCCCCGCCCAGTATGGAGTGTTCACGTTCTTCGGACTTCTTTCCGGACAAATCGCTTACTCTCACGCTGTGAAGCTTCAACACCCAGTCTCGTAATTTCTTCGGGAAAATAAAGGCGGGCAGACTCTCGGATTCGGAAAGCCGGTCAGCCATCCAGACCATGAAGCCAAAACGTACCGCCAGAATATCATAAACGGCGATAATCAGCATAAAAATCATAAACGTCAAGGGAGAAAACAGATAACCGAAAACCGAACCAGCCCCGGAAAGGGTAACCAGCAACAACACATTATGCAGCCAGACTCTTGCCCAGAACAGCCAGGCGATACCGCCGATAGCAGCGAGGGTATAGGCCACCGGCATCGGTAAAGAAAATCCCGCCATTATGAGTACTCCCCAGCCGAACATCAGGGCAAACAGCACCCTGAAAACCAGGCGCAGTTTGCTGAGGGGGATGAAGAAAAGAATCAGCGCCATGACGATGACAACACCGAAGAAATAGGCGATTATGGGCCCGATGGAGATATCCGGGGAAACAAAATCCTGCTCTTCAAAGAATACTTCACCCTGCCTGGCATTGGCCAGCGCTAGGACTAACGCCAGCACCATGACAAGGGCGCTCCAGAAAAAGGGACTCAGCTTAGATTTCATAGATATATATACGGTAGGTTCCTCTTCATTATATGTAAGGAAGCTATACGAAAGCAATGCGGCATCCTTGACACATAATAATCACTATGTTAATTTACTTTTATAAATCCCCCCTTAATTAACTCAATATCAATAGTACTAACGAAGGGAGAAGACAAATGGTCCGTATGGAAACGTTGAGCCCAGAAGAGCAGCAGATGCTGATGAGGCTCCCCAGTCCCTCTTTTGATACCAACCCATGGGTTACCGGCCCGCCGTTAAAAGAAAGGCGACTGGCTATTATCACCACGGCCGGACTGCATACACGGAACGACCGCCCTTTCCAGATAGACCCTAATGATTTTTACCGCGTTATCCCGGGTGATGTACAGGCGAATGACCTGGTAATGTCCCACCTGGCTGCCAGCTTCGACCGGAGCGGCTACCAGCGGGACTGGAACGTGGTCTTCCCCCTCGACCGTCTCCGCGAGATGGTGGAGGAAGGCACTATCAGCAGCCTGGCAAAATTTCATTACTCTGTGAGCGCCGTCCACACGCCGGAGGAGTTCGATGGTGCCGCCCGGGAAATTGCCCGCTTCCTTATGAAGGACGACGTCAACGCCGCCCTGCTTTTACCCGTCTGACCGGGCTGCACGTCCGCCGTTGGCGTACTGGCCCATTTTATCGAAGATGAAGGCGTGCCGACCACCGGCATCAGCCTTATCCGCCCTCACACCGAGGTAATAAAACCGCCCCGTGCTCTCTGGGTACCTTTCCAGCTCGGTCATCCGCTGGGTGCCCCGAATGACCCGGATTTTCAGAGACGGGTATTGCTGGCCGTACTAGGGCTGCTTGACGCACCTGCCGGACCGGTGCTGGAAGATTTCCCTGAAGAAGAACCGGAGAACGACGAAATAACCGTACTGGCGTGTCCGGTTAACTTCGCTCGTAATATTGATGAAAACGGGGAAACCGACGAAAAGAAGGTAGCCTTCCAGAGGGAAATGACCGCCATGCATCCGTGGTATGACATGGCCGTGTCCCAGCGAAAGCGTACCACCTACGGCGCCAGCGGCATCGAGCTGGATAAGCTGGCCGACTTCATCTACGCTTTCCTGGAAGGTAACGAACCAGAGAATCCCCGCGATGACGTGCCACTGTCCAACACCCTGAAACTGGCCGTTGAAGACCTCAAGTCGTACTACATCGAAGGGATTACGGCACAGCCCGGCCAGGAAAACGCCTCAAGTCGAGTACTTCAGGACTGGTTCTGGGACGAGACGGTGGCCGGAAAGGTACTTTTAGACTTGAAGAAAGTCTGCGAGGCAAGTACGGACAAAATGATGAGTATGATTGGCAGTCACTTTATCGTTCCGGGTGATGTCGTCCGCCGTCAGTCTGTCTGAAGATAGAAAATATTCGGATATTACCGCACTTTAACTCTGCCCCCGCATTTGGTACAGAGGACATCGGGGTCCGGGAAGTCGGGGGGTATTTTCCACTTGGTCCCGCAGGCGCATTGAACGATGCGGTACTTGTTTAACCGTAACATCACGTCCTCGACTTCTCTCGTCCGGTTCATCCTCTCGCGAGTCGGCTTTTCCGGCTGTTTCTCCTCCGCAGAAGCTTCGCGCAAGCCCACCACACCAGCCGTATACTGCGTTGCCGGGGAGATAACACCCTTACCACCGGGGTGGACCTGACGGAAAGCCTGGTCATATTCGGCAAAAGAAGCACCTCCGGCCATAGCCCGCAGGATGCGTATTCTTTCCATTACGGGCGGATGGGTGCTGGTGGCATTCGACAGGCTCATGCCCTTTTTACGAAAAGGATTGATAATGTACATCGGCGCCGTGGCTTTATTGGCGGTTTTTAGTTCTACCGTTGAGCCGGAGATTTTTTCCAGAGCCGATGCCAGTCCCTCCGGATATCTGGTATATAACGCCGAGGACGCGTCAGCCAGATACTCCCTCTTTCGGGAAATGGCATAGTATATCAACTGCGCCAGGATGGGCGCCAGAATCATGAAGACGATACCCACGATTAAAATTATCATCTGTGCCTGCCCTCCGCCGCCTCCTCGTGACGAACTGCGGGAACGGCCCATGCTGCCGAAAATGAGCAATCGGGATACATACCAGGCCAGTATCACTATTGTTCCCAGCATGACGGCGGTGATAGCCATGAGTAAAACATCACGGTTTTTTATATGCGATATCTCATGGCCAATAACCCCCTGCAACTCATCACGGTTGAGCCTCTCCAGCAATCCGGTGGTGATAGCCACCGACGCCTTATTGGGATCGCGTCCGGTGGCGAAAGCGTTCAGGGCTTTGTCGTCGATGATATATACATCCGGCATCTTCTCCAGACCCGATGCGATTTTCATCTCCTCGACGACGTTATAGAGACGGGGGTAATCGTTGGGGCCGATTTTCTTGGCTTTGGATAAAGAAAGCAGGATACTGTCGCCGCTATAAAAAGCAATCAGGGTCATGACAAACCAGATAACCAGGGCGATAAATAGCCCGGCAATACCGTTTTCAAAAATATAAAAACCCAGGAAATAACCAATTGCCAGCAGCATTACCGCCATTACAGTTACCAGTATAATAGACTTGGTTCTATTTGCCCGAATCTGTTCCCACATGATTACGCTGTCTCTTCTCTAAGTGAAACTGACTTTAGGTGCTTCTCTTTCTACGGGTACCTCAACTTCAAAAAACTCACCGAGTTGGAAATTGAACATACCGGCCACGATATTCGAAGGGACCATCTGTATCTTGTTGTTGAAACGGAGCACGGAGTCGTTATAATACTGTCGCGAGAAACTTATTTTATTTTCAGTTGAAGTAAGCTCCTCCTGTAACGCCAGGAAGTTCTGGTTCGCTTTAAGGTCGGGATAATTTTCAGCGACAGCCAGCAGCCGACCTAAAGCCGCACCTAATAAGCCTTCGGCCTTCCCCCGTTCTCCGGCACCGGCACCCGAAGCCTGTTGCGCCAGATTGCGAGCGTTGGTAACCGCTTCCATCGTCTCCCGCTCGTGTTTCATATAACCCTTAACCGTTTCCATGAGATTCGGGATAAGGTCAAAGCGTCTTTTAAGCTGAACATCTATCTGCGCCCAGGCGTTTTTAACCTGGTTACGCAGTCCTACCAGGCCGTTGTAGAGGCCGACAATAATTATTAACAGTATTACCACGATTCCTATAATAATCCAGACCCAATAATCCATAATATACCTCCCTAATTATTATATTATCACAGAATTATTCACCTATTGTTAACCGGAGTATATAATTAATACTTAAACACGTCACCGAGAAAGCTCATTACCTCTCCCCGAGAATCCACCTTCCCCGAACTGTCTGAGAGTATCTTTAACAGGTGTGCCACCTCCCCACCATCGAACCATATACCGTGCCCTTTTTTGCAGATATCGATGAGAAGTTCGTCATTCTCATCGATATAGGATTTTTTCATCTTCTTATTACAGATAGGACATTTGCGTTTCTTTTCCGGGGAACTTGCTTCTTGAGAATCAATAATCCGGTTCAAAAAAGCCTCGTAGTTTTCCAGCTCCGCCGCTTCAAGCAACAATTCAAGCTCGCCTGAATCGAACCAGACGCCTTTGCAGTTGGTACAATAGTCGAGTTCTATATTCTCATGCTCGACAATTACCATAGCATGGTTACATGCGGGACATATCATATTACCGGCACCCCAAATGAACTGATATTTAATTCTAGCTAGGTGTAAATGGGTTGTCAAGGATTCCAATTAGTTGCGAATGGCGTGGAAAGAATAAAAGAAAGGAGTTTTGGTCAGGATTAAAGAAATATAGCATGTTCGTATAGCTCATGTCCCGGGATGAACCAGTCACTTTACTGACGTTTTCGGTTTTACGGCTACCCTTTTTCGCTTCGGAACAGCCGCCGGAGAGCCGCTGGCGATATTGAAGAAGGCATTAACCACTACAGGGTCAAACATGTGCCGGGACTGTTTCTTAAGCTCGTCAATAGCTACATTCGGTTTCATGGCTTTACGATAGGGACGGTCAGATGTCATAGCATCGTAAATATCAGCCACAGCCAAAATCCTGGCACCCAAAGGTATATGTTGCCCGGTCAATCCATCGGGATATCCGGTGCCATTATATCTTTCGTGATGATGCCTGACTATTTTCAATATTTCTTCATCGTCTATTGCCGGTCTGAGTATGTGTTCTCCAATGACGCTATGAGCCATAATGTGGGAATATTCCTCATCCGTAAGCTCGTCTGTTTTCATGAGGATAGATTCCTTTATTCCTATTTTCCCTATGTCATGGACCAGACCGGCCAGCGTGACTTTCTCAGTATAGTCCTGCTTCAATCCGAGTCTGCGGCATATCAACAGGGCTACTTTTGAGACTCGCTGCGAGTGACCGCTGGTATACTTGTCCCTTGCCTCCAGAGCGAAAGCCAGCGATGTAATGGAATTAAGAAAGGTATCATGGATTTTCTCGGTCTGTTCTTTGACCTTATCTTCGAGGTGAAGTCTGTATTCTTTATTTTCCAGCATTAATTTTCGGCGGTCCAGAGCTTTACGTACTCTGATGGGTAGTTCGCTTAAATTCACCGGCTTAATAATGTAATCACAGGCTCCCATTTTCATCGTTTCAATTACTGTTCCGGCGTCGTCTCGCGAAGTGACCATTATCACCGAGGTATCCGGATATCGGGTGATGATTTGATTCAATACCTCTATACCGGATTTTCCAGGCATAGAAACATCAAGCAGCACCAGGTCATACTGAAAATCGGATATAGCTTCCAGGGCGGTATCGCCATCGGGTACTTCCGTGCATTTATACCCCTCACTGGTAAGCTTCCGATATACAATTTTCCTGATGGAAGCCAGGTCATCCACTATTAAAATATGTTCCATATAAATCTCTTTACCTGTTTCAATTTATCATCGATAACTAGACATCATGCCAAAGCTGATATCGCAGAAAGCCAGATTACATTCTTGACCGATCTTACGAGGTCATCGGCGGCGACAGGTCTTTGTAGAAAATCGTTTGCGTCACATTCAAAGGCTATGTTTATTTCCGGCGGTCCGACTGCATACGCACCTTTCTTCGAGTTTGTGTTTCCCTCGGCCCCGAGGAAAATAATGGGTATCTCAGATGTCTCATGGTCCTGCCTTAATTGATAACCCACTTCATAGCCATCAATACCGGGTATAATAACATCGAGAATGATTACATCCGGTTTTTCCTCTTTAGCCTTGTCATATCCATCGGCCCCGTTTAAAGCTGTGATAACCTCAAAGTCCTGCTTCTGTAAAATCCGTTCGGTCGCTGATGCCAGCGCCAGATTATCATCAATAACGAGAATGCGTTTCCGGTCTCCCATGTATAAAATCCTCCAAATTTATCAATTTTCCGCTGCTATTACCCGGTTTCTCAGTAACAGGTCATTCGATTAGAATTCGGCTGATTGAGAGTAATAATCTGCGAAGTGTTTTAATTCATCCTCTAGCTTGTTCGCCAATTCCCGGGCACCTTCGAGTTTACCCTCGCGGCCCAATTCTTCGAGGCGTAGAGCAATATCACCAAGTACCACACCACCTAAACTGCGTGCAGCCCCCTTAACCGAATGTGCAGCCGCTCGAACGGCATCGGCATCCTGGCGCTTAATCCCTTCTCTTAGCAGCTTTATCTGTTCCGGATAGTCCTCTTCCAAGAACAGGGCAACGGCTTCTCTTAAAAGATCGTCATCTCTACCGAATATCTGCATAGCAGCTTCAATGTCCACCACTGGTGTATCTTTGACCTTATCTTCTGAAATAGACTCTGAAGTACTGATTGAGTTTTCTTTATCCACGTATAATTCAGCTACTATGGCGTTTATTTCTTCAGGTTTGGCCGGTTTTGAAAGGTAGCCATCCATCCCCGCCTCCAGGCATTTCTTTTTATCCTCTTTCATAGCATAGGCAGTCATGGCAATAATCGGAATATGCCTGCCCGATACACTCTCGCTCTTTCGTATCAAACGTGTAGCTTCTAATCCATTCAAAATAGGCATTTCAGCATCCATTAATATAAGGTCGAAATTACCCTTTTCCGTCATTTTTACAGCTTCCGAACCGTTTTGAGCAATTTCCACATGATGCCCTATTTTCTCCAGAGTCTTCCTAGCGATTAATTGAGATGTAGCATTATCCTCAGCAACCAGTATATGTAGACTGGGCACATTTGTATGTTTAAGAATAATCTTTTTTGTCTTTTCCTTTGAATCCGGTGGCTTTCCTATTGCAATGAGCAGGGCTTTCTGCAGTTCGGACTCTTTGATTGGTTTGATAAGATAATTTGAGATTCCCAATTTTTGGCAACGAGAGAAATCATCGCTGACACTGTTGGGGGGTAACATCATAATGATATCTGATGGCATGGTAGAATTATTCAGCATCTGTTCGGCCACGGCAAAGCCATCCATATCATCCATAGTCTTGTCCAGCATTATTATGCGGTATTGTACAGACTTGGCCCCGGCATCCGCGATTACTTTCAATGCAGTCGAGCCACTTTCCACATCCGTTACATCGAATCCCCAGTTAACAAGAATATCTTTTACCATCAAGCGGTTGGTGGCGTTATCATCAACTAAGAGCAGCGGAAAGTTCTGAACACTGAGCATATTCTTTGAGCCATTGCCGGAATGCTTGCCATTGGTCTGCTTGGTAAATTTACCGGTAAAATGGAAGATACTGCCCTTATTAGAACCCCTTTCTACCCAGACACGTCCTCCCATTTGATCTATAAGATGGCGGGAAATGGTCAGCCCCAGACCGGTACCACCATATTTACGATTAATTGAACCGTCTGCCTGTTGGAATGGTTCAAAAATTATATCGAATTTGTTCTTGGGCACACCGATACCGGTATCGCGGACGGTGAAGTGTAGCTCCGTCTCTTTTTTACTATCAGCTATCGGCTCAACGTACAGCGCCACTTCGCCGTTCTCCGTGAATTTGATAGAGTTTCCGATGAGATTAATTAATACCTGGCGAAGATGCCTGGGATCACCAATCAAATCCGTGGTTACTCCACCTAACAGATGGCAGGTTAGTTCCAGACCCTTATTGTGGGCAGTCACCGCCATAGAGTCCAGAGTATCCTCCAGGGTTGTCCGCAGGTTAAATCCTTCATGTTCCGGCTCCAGTTGACCGGACTCAATCTTTGACAGGTCGAGAATATCATTAATGATATTTAACAACGCTTCAGCCGATGATATCGCCATCTTTAAATACTGGCGCTGGTCATGTTCCAATTTGCTATCCAGCACCAGATTAATTGTACCCATTACACCATGAATGGGCGTGCGAATTTCATGGCTGGTACGAGCCAGGAACTCACTCTTGGCCCGGTTGGCTGTCTCAGCTTCATCCTTGGCGGCGAGTAATGCTACCTCGGCTTTCTGGCGTTCCTTCAACTCGTGCTGCAGCCTTTTATTTAAATCGGTCAGCTCTACGGTCCTTTCGCGTACCAATTCCTCGAGATTGTCGCGATGTACCCTTAATTCATTCTCCATTTGTTTACGCCCGGTGATATCCAGCCAGTTTGACAGGCTGAAAACAAATTTGCCTCCACGTTTTACCGGAGCAGAAGTAACCTCAACCCAAAACTCATCGCCATTCTTTTTTTCAAAGAGCCTTTCCTTTCCACGCACTCCCTGAAGAATAGCCTTTTGATAATTGCCATGATTTTCCGGATCCGTTTCTTTAGTCCACCACGGCATCGGGGCTTTTTCGCCAACGACTTCAGCTGAGGTAAATCCTGTCAATTTTTCGAACGAAGGATTTACATATCTCACTGAAGTGTCCTCATTAATAACCAGTATCGGAATGGGTGAATTTTTCATCAGGCTCGAACTGAATTCCTCACTCTCTTTCAACGCCTCTTCAGCCCGTTTTTGCTCGGTGATGTCCATATTCATGGATATGTTGCATGGTTCGTTGCCAATGTCTATTAACTCGGCGGAGAATAACCAGGTGCGTATTTCACCAGACTTAATCCGGAAGTTATATTCATGATTGTGCACACCACCGTCTTTCTTAAGTATCCGCATCATCTTTTCTCGGTCTTTAATCTCCGCCCAGATATTGAGGTTCTCAGCAGTATTACCGATTACCTCTTCGCGGGTATAACCGGTAAGTTTAATGAAGCTGTCATTAACATCAATAAATCTACCTTCTTTGATAGTAGTAATAACAATTGCATTGGGACTGGAACGGAAAGCTTTGGAGAATTTCTCCTCGGACTCCTGCAGGGCTTCATCTATCTTCTTGTGTTCGGTAATATCGATTGAGTTAATCAGACAATACTGGAGTTCCTCCTCATGTTTCACCGCCACCCAGTTAAGGTCCAGCCAGTAGAGTTCCCCGTTCTTTTTGCGTGCCATGGTCTCAACCTGTCCGACATCCATTTTTATAGCTTCTTTAAACCCTTCTATTGCTTCCTCGGTCCTGAGTTCATCCGTCCACCAGGGATAGGGAGCTTTGACACCAACGATTTCTTCCAGAGTCCAGCCGTTCACCTCTTCAAACTTAGGATTCACGTATCGTATCGAAGTGTCCGGATTGATAACGACGATTTGATGCGGGGCGTTCTTCAGCAGGCTGGTGGTAAATTCCTGACTCACTTTGAGAGCCTCTTCCGCCTGCTTACGCTCGGTAATATCCGTGGTCACAGAAATCAAACACTCCTCGCCGAATACTGTAATTGGCTCGGCAGAGAATAATAAAGTATGTATCTCGCCTGACTTCGTACGGAGGAGGTACTCCAAGCTATCTACTCGGCCATCTTCTTTCACCCTCTTCAATATTCTTTCGTGGTCATCATGATTCACCCAGAAATTAAGATCCTTGGCACTACGGCCAATCACCTCATCACGGGTATAACCGGTAACGCGTGTGAAACTGTCGTTCACCTCAATAAACTTGGAGGTTTTTACAGAACTAATTGCCATCGGATGGGGACTGGAGCGGAAAGCAACCGAGAACTTTTCCTCTGATTCTCGCAGTGCATCCTCTGCCTGTTTACGCTCGGTAATATCTTCTCCAGAACTCAGGGTTCCGATGATTTTCCCTTTTTCATCTTTTATTAAAGAATTATGCCAGGCGATCAACTTCTCCTTACCACTTTTGGATACGACCGCATGACCTCCAACATATGCAAATTTACTGATATCTCCGCCCATTATTTTATTAAAAACCTCTTTGACTTCATGTTTCATTGTTTCGGGCAGAAAATTATCAAACCAGTCTTTGTTAATGATTTCCTTTTCATCGTATTCCAGAATTTCACAGCCCTTCTTGTTAACAAGAGAAACTTTACCATTTGAGTCAAGAGCCAGAAGCATAGTCCCTGTAATATCAAGATAGTTTTGAGCTCTTTGTTTTTCTTCCTGTAATATCGATTCCGCCCGCTTACGTTCGGTGATGTCTCTAGATATACTTTGTAAATAATCCTCGCCATTAATCATTACATGCCTGGATACAAATTCAATAGGTATAATCTCGTTATCTGGTCTACGAAATTCTAGTTCCGTAGAATTTCCCTCTCCATTTTTAACTACTTCGAGGAATTTTCTCTTGGCAGCTTCTACCTTCCCGGGAGGTCGTAACTCCCATATTCGCATTTCTTGTAGCTCTTTTTTATCTCTTCCAGTCTGCCTTTCAAACTCAGGATTACAGTCGACTATAAAACCAGTCTGTTGATCAATCAACACAATCCCATCCCGTGCATTATGGAAAATGGCTCTATGTTTCTCTTCACTTTCTCTCAATGCTTCCTCAGCCTCTCTTCGTCCGGTAATATCCGTGGTCACGGCAATTACGCAGGCTTCACCGGCCACACTGATTGCCCCGGCAGAGAACAGCATGTTGCGTATTTTGCCTGACTTCGTACGGGAAAGAAATTCTTCTTCAAAAACCCTACCCTCTTTTTTCAATTTCTTGATTATTCTTTTACGGTCATCGGGATTTACCCATATATTAAGATCGATTGAACTCTGACCAATCACTTCATCGCGGGTATAGCCGTTATCCCGGGTAAAACTGTCATTCACCTCGATAAATACACCATCTTCCACCCGGCTGATACACATGGCATTGGGACTGGAGCGGAAAGCGATCGAGAACTTCTCCTCAGACTTCTGGAGGGCTGCTTCAACCTTTTTACGTTCTGTAATTTCAGTGTTAAGATTATCAATCGAGGTCATAGTGTTCGTCAGCCCTTCAGTCATCTGGTCAAAAGCCCGTGATAGCTGGCCAATCTCATCGCTGGCTGTAGTACCTACTTTATAGCTGAGATTACCCTTGGCTATCATCTCCGTGCCTTTGCGTAACTTGTTCAGCGGCTTGATAATCGACCGTGTTGTCAAGATGGCAGCTACCAGAGCTACTAAGGTTATCAAGGCGATACTGGTAAGAATAGAGTGTAGACCGGTCATATAGGTATTATTGAAATCGGCTTTAGCTATACCCAGCTCTTCATTATTATGTAATTTTTGCACGGTGGTTGCCTGTTGTAGTGAAACCAGTGCCGGAAGACCGATTACTTGATCCATGACAATAAGGTCTTCTAAAGGAGCGCCGCTATCCTTGGCTGTGATTATATTGGTAGTGGCGAGATAATATTGGTCAATTGCGGTGAATAGTTGCTGGTCTATGTCATCATTATGCGAGGGATTGGTTTCCTCTATCTGTGCCAGAAGATCCAGAAGAGACAGGGTATTTAGCTTGGCTTCTTCTGAACCATGAAACATATAATCCAGAGTCCCGCGGTATGTCTCGCTGGCTAATTTTTCAACACTAGTAATAAATAGTGTTTCAGAGATAATCTCCTCTTCCACATTTAGGAACTGCTGGTTAAGATTCCGATAACTCGTACTGGCAAAAAAAGCTATCAACCAGAGGAGAACCACAATTACAGAAAATCCCATAATCAGCTTGGTTCTGACATTCATTTTTACATTATTCCTTAAATATCAAACCCTTTTCCTTTAATTAATCACCCGCATCGTTCCCATCAATTGTATATAGGCATAAATACGGCACATCAGCATTTAGAAAGCACTAAAAAACTAAAATACAAGTTACTTTCCGTATTCTGGCACCGTCAGCACATTATTGAGTTGAAGAGCCTGTTATATTACATCAACAAAATCTAGTGGCAAGCGTTGCCTTATTGTTACTGCCTTGATACTACTGTCAACGGGAATACATCTCAATAAAGTCGACGCCCAATTTGTTTGGGGGGCAGCACGGAGATTTCCCTGTAAACGGTTGTTACGTTTAGAGGAATCCCATATTTCACGGCAAATACGGAGATTTTAAGGAATAGGATAGCTACAGACATGCTTGAGTGAGGATAATTGCTGGAATAGACGAAACAGTGGACCGGTTATCAGTATATTTCCATATCTATTATATACGCCTGCTGCGCGGGGCTAACCGTAAACGCCGTATTCCCTGGTGAATTCAATCATGGCCATCAGGTTCTCCGGCTTTACTTCGTCGGTAGAGCTTCGCGGTGCTAGGATATACCCACCACCTTTACCTACCACGTCGATAAGTATCTTGCAGTGGTCTTTTACATCCTGAACAGTCCCCACCTGTAGCAACGAGGATGGGACATTACCCTCGATGCAGATATGGTCCTTGAGGATTTCCTTGGCCCGGAAGATATCGGTGGTATCCAGGCGGGCCAGGATACTGCCCTTGGGGAAGTCCAGCAGGTACTCCATGCGTGAATTACAGTTGCCCTCGAAGAAGATGCAGGGCGTGGCCCCGCGTTCGACGAGCGCCAGGACGAGCTTCTTGAAGGTGGGCCAGTAGAAGGTTTCCCATTGTTGCCGGGAGATGAAGTTATCCGAGCCGCGCGTTACCGTCATGAACATCCGGGTGTTGCCATACTCGTTGGGCGGCGGCATCGGCCTTCCCAGCGTCTGCTTGAGAATGAATTCGCAGAGCTCGATGAGCTTGTCCGGCTGGCGGAACATATCGGCCATGGTACCGTTCATCCCGCGCAGCGAGTGCGATATAACATCATAGGGCGGCATGGCGGCGCCCTGGAAATACTGGGGGAAGCCCAGATTCTGCACCATCCGGTTGAACCGCGCTATTTTACCCTGCCATCTTTTCATCTCCCGGCCGGCCTTCCGCAGGGTATCCACGGCAGCGCTCAGCTCCGGCTCGGCGAAGGCCATCGCCAAGGCCTGTATGCCGAATGGCCCGCCACCCAGGTCGGACAGTTTCGGCAGACGGGAAAGTCCGACCAGCTTGGGGCTCAAGCGCGACATGAACGTCCGCAGCATGTAGTCCGAGGTGTCATTCATGTAGTCGCCGAACTCATCGGCCTGCATGTTGTCAATCTCAATGGACTGGTGACCATGGTAGGGCTCAACCCCATAGCCTGGCCACCGTATTGTCCGCGGCTCCAGTATTTCCAGCGCCTTGCCCGGCGTAAAAGGCTGGACGAAAACCATATCCGCCGGGAAGTCGCGCAGGGTCTTTTCGTAGGCGGCGTACCAGGCGTCGAAGTCGTAATAGGCGGCGGAGCAGGGTATGCCGGCGTATTTTGCGGCAAAGTAGCCGATGGCGCTGATGACGGGCACCCGGTCCGGTATCTTCAGGCGGATGGCGTCCGTTATCCGTATTTCTCTTTCTTCGCGCAACTGCTTAGCGGTCTTACTCATGAAGAACTCCTTATTACGTTTTAATTGGCTGCACCGGATGCCGGCGCTGATTACGCATTCCGCCAGCGATCACCCGTGTAACTGCTCAATACGGGGGTAATCATCGTTTTTTATAAACTTCCGGCCCACAGGAATTATATCAGTTCATGATTGGTATTGTCATTTTCAGAAATAGCTGCTCCGTTAGTATTACATATGCTCTCCCCCCTTTGTCCCCCTCTCAAACAGGTTTATCCCTTTTACCCGTAGTAATTGATGTTTGAGAGGGGGAATTAATAGAAAGAGTGGGCGGGTGGGTCAGATAAAGAAAACGATATATCATGATTTTCCGGTTTTATGATATACTGAAAACCGATAAATCCCATATCAATCGAAGGAGATTACCTTCATGGAAAAAGAGTGGTCAACACTATCCAAGGAAGAAAAACGCGAGAAAAGACTACAGGACTATATCTCCGGAAAAGGGATCAATTTCCGCAACGCCAAAGCAGAAAAATTCTATAAAGAACGGGTAACCCGCACGTTAAAGGCACACCAGTGTGAAGAACCTGACCGCGTCCCGGTTTCACTGCCTACCGGTAACTACCCGGCTTACTACGCCGGGGTGAACCTAAAAAAAGTAATGTACGACTACAAAGCCCTGGTAAGCTCCTGGAAGCAGTTTATGGAGGACTTTTACGAGGACATGGACAACTTCATGGGGCCGGGCCTGATATGGTCGGGAAAGGTGCTGGAGACCCTGCAGTATAAACCTTATAAATGGCCCGGACACGGGCTGGGAGACGACGTCACGACCTACCAGTTCGTCGAGCAGTCCTACATGCAGCCCGATGAATACGATGCCCTGATGAAAGACCCCTCGGACTTCTCTTTCCGGGTACTGGTACCCCGCACCATACTGGCAGCTGATCAGCTAAAAAACTTTCCACCACTTCATAATTTCATGGGTATGCCCATGATTATGGCCTACCCCTTTGCCCGGCCGGAGATGAGAGAAGTCTTTAAAAAGCTCATCGAGGCCGGGGAGGAACTGGAGCGTTGGCAACAAGAACTGATGTCTTTCAACATCGAAATGACAGCAGCCGGTTTCCCTATGGGCAGGGGCGGTCTGGCGGTAGCACCGTTCGACGTCATCGGCGACTTTCTCAGGGGCACCGAGGGGGTGTTCGTTGATATGTTCCGCCAGCCGGAAAAACTCCTCGAGTGCATTGACATGATTACGGAACTGACCATACCCAGGCTGATAGACTCCGTTAATATGGCCAACGGCCATTCGGTAGCCTTCCCGCTGCATAAGGGCGATGATACTTTTATGTCCCGAAAGCAGTTTGAGAAATTCTACTGGCCCAGCTTAAAGAAGGTCATGGACGCTCTCATTGAGGAAGGCATCTCGGTATCGCTGTTCGCCGAGGGATCTTATAACCAGAGGCTGGAGTACATCGGTGACTTCCCCAAAGGCTGGGTAACCTGGATGTTCGACCAGACCGATATGGCTAATGCTAAGAAGATGGTCGGCAAGACCTGTTGTATTACCGGTAATGTTCCCGCCTCACTGATGGTTACCGGCACCCCCAAAGACGTCAAGGAATGCTGTCGCAAACTCATCGAAACCTGCGCCCCCGGGGGCGGGTATGTTCTGTCCGGCGGCTGCACGGCTACCGAAACCAAGAACCCGGCTAACTTCCGCGTTTTTATGGAAGCTGCTATCGAATACGGAACCTACTAAAAACAGGGTACGCTAATAACAGAAAGCCTCCCGATTTCAGAGGAGGCTTTCTTATATCCTGTTATTTCACGTCCGGTAACATTCATTACCGACCGGATTTTTTCCCGGGCTAATCTGCACCCATTGGTTTTAAACGGGCGTTCCGCACCGCTTCGTTGGTCTCTTTACCGGTAACCGGGTGTTTGAAATGGAAAGGAAAGATATAACCCGAGACATAACGCAGGTCATCCGGGTCTACGGGTATATCCGGCACCGGCATAGGAGCTTCAGGTCGAGGCCCCTGGGTCTGAGGACCCGAGGCTTTATCTTTGATAAAGCGCCCCCCGATATCCTCCGGCATAGCCCACCCCTCCGGAATCCTCACACCGTAAGGGATTACCCATTTTATCGATAGTATCTTCCATATGCCATCTTCCTTAATGTATCCCATCTCGTAGATGCCACTGGTTAAGGAGCCGCCATTAACCTTACCTCTATCCGACCAGAAGATGCCCCCGAAACCGTACCATCTCCCTTTAGCTTTCTTGCCTTCGGCGTCAACAGTGATAAGACCGCCGGTGGGCATCAGCTGATGGGAAAATCCGGAAGGACCCTCGCCGCTGGCAATACGCCCGAAATATTTCTTGACTCCCTCTTTCCCCAGCCATTTACCTTCGAGCCAGTCCAGGACTACATCGGGACTATCCGAAAAACAGTCGATGATGGCGTCGCCCAGCATATGTTCAACGTAATAATTATAGGCTTTTTGCAGCCTTTTTATAGCCTCGATGTCTTCCAGCAGGGTGATCTTTCTCTCCTGAGCTTTTACCTGCTCTTCCAGAGCTTTAAGCCTGGATTCCATTGCCGCCATATCCATTTTCAGTCTCCTTCTCCCGCATTATTTAGTTATCGTTTAAAGATAATAATGGATTATTTCTTATTCCTTTCCCGTTAACCTCGTATAGGAGGTCCCGTTTCCCACGGTGAAAAATAGTACCGGACTGCCGGTTCTCCTGAAGTACAACGGCAGGTGTTTCATTCCCCGGGGAACGAAAATAAGGGCGGTTTTATCGATAATATACTGTTCATCCTCAAGCCAGAGCTCTATTTCTGCATTTAATTCCCGGGGATTTTCTTTATTACTGCCGAAAAATCCCAGTATTTCATCGAAATCATGGGAATGCTGGATTTCCACCCGGACACCGTGAGTGCCGTGCAGGTCCATCATCCAGACGGCGTCATAATATAAAGCCCCGTTGGCAACACTATCATTCAAGCTCAAGAGGTGAAAAGAATCCAGATAGTCACCCGCTTCTCTCTGCATCTGCATTCTCTTAAGGAATCCCTCCGGTGGTGGCTCCGAAGGACGGATATCCTGGGTTACTACCAGATGGGCATATTTTCTATCGGACATTACATCAATTCTCCCCAAATATATTCCATTATCCCCATAAAACTTGGATTATATAATACCTTCAGGTTTTGAAATCACCTGTGAAACTGTCAGTACTGTGTACCTTTACTGGAAACAGGTAATCGATTTATTTACGAAGAATAGAATATAGAATTGTTGTATATTACTGAAAATTGGAACCTGTGAAGGTAATATAATAAATCTCGCCTGATTTCACCACGCCGACGGCACCGTATAGGGCATCTTCATCCAGGATATTTGCTTCATATGATAACGCGTGACTCTGCCAGATAGCCATGGTAGCGTTTACAAGTCTATCCAGCGAGCTGTATCCCGTGGCTATAAAAACCCTCTGGAAGGGAACCCAATAATCAGTGTAATACTCGGTTTCTTTGGATACCGCCATTCTCTCGCTATTGATTGCCGCCCAAGCTTCCAGATTATGACCTATTTCTAATGCATTCAAACCGTGGCTAATTCTTTCCTGGTTGATTAGGTCAAATAAGGCTTGCTCGATATTTTCTTCGGTAATTTCCATGGCCGAGCCTACCATAGCATCATATTGCGCTTTCAGTTCATCGTAATCGTATGCCAAGTCGGCTATTTCATTAGTTTTCATTTCAATCTCATCCGTTAACTCATCAAGTTCATTTCTCAGATCATCTATCTGAGCCCCTAACGACGCAATTTCATCAAGATTGGTATCATTCTGGTCTGTTAACTCGTCATATTGAACCAATAAATCGTCGTACTGAGTTTGCACAATCTGAGCTTCAAACAACCTTTCCTGTAATTCACCAAGCTGCTCGTTAGCTTCAGCATATTGCGCCGCCAGGATATCATATTCCGCCTGTATGTCTCCCTGACCGCACGAAA
>Ga0315537_1000412_pt1 | contig 33071 bp, 30 predicted proteins | sample SalMarSW160270MG_FD_203091 | JGI IMG/M metagenome (GOLD analysis project Ga0315537, IMG submission 203091) | Salt marsh sediment microbial communities from the Plum Island Ecosystem LTER, Massachusetts, United States - Salt Marsh Sediment SW1602-70 ... | reverse complement strand
ACACCTGCTGGAGATGAAACGCTATATCAAAGACCACTTCCAGAGTTTTGGTATAAAAATCAGGGGATTTGGCAGGATACGAAGTACCAACCTGGTGTCGAGTCGGGGCTGCCCTTATAGCTGTACATTCTGCTTTAAAGATATGTGGGGTCATAAATGGCGGGGCAGGAGTCCGGGGAATATTATCCGGGAAATGGAATTGCTGTACGATACCTATAATGTCAACGGTTTCTTCTTCAACGATGATACCTTTGTCCTCGACCGGGAGAGAGTTCTGGAGTTCTGCCGACAGCTTGTCGATAAAAAGCTGAAGATAGTCTGGTACTGCAACGGACGGGTGAATTTGATGACTGAAGAAATGCTGGCGGCAATGTACGAGGCCGGGTGTCGCGGTATTGCCTATGGCATAGAATCGGGCAACCAGCAGGTACTGGACTCGATGAAAAAGAACGAAACACTTGACCAGATGCGTGAAGTTGTCGCCTGGACTAAACAGGCGGGAATACACGTGACTGGTTATTTCATGCTTGGAATGCTTGGTGAGACCAGAGCCACCATCCATGAAACGATGGCTTTCGCCCGCGAACTGGCACTGGATTTTCACGGTTTTTCGTTGACCACCCCCATCCCTGGAACGGAGTTGTACGATTCTGCCCTCAAGGCCGGATTGATATCCGGGGATAAAATCGACCTGGGTGAATGGAGCCTGCACACCAACGCCAATCTCACCCAGGACTGTTCTGACGATGAACTCCTTGATTTTGCCAACGAGGCTTTCCGGGAATTCTACCTCAGGAAAAGGTTCGGGAAATACTATTTCTTAAATCCGGCTCTTATAAAAGAGCAGATAAAAGTCGTTGCTACACTGCGAAACCGCGAGCAGGCCCGCGAGCTGTTTAAAAAAGCCAGGGGAGTTATCGGGTCTTACCGAAATCGAGAATAATTAAGGGTTAACCCCCTTGTTGCCAGACAGGGGATATGACATAATTTACCAAACCTGATGAAACGGGGGCAGCTTTCTAGGCAGCCTATAAACTGCTATGAATAGACTCTCACCGAATATGCTTACCGGTATATTTATCACACTATTTTGCGGTTTATCCTTTCTTATCAGAACGATTCTCCCCTTTGACAAGATTTTCACCGGTGGCTGGATAAAATTTTCCAGTATCGATGCCTATTACCACATGTACCTCGTTGATAATATGGCCCACAATTTCCCGCATCTTACCAGCTTCAATCCGTATTTCATCTACCCGGATGGTGTCACCATCGGCGGTGCCCATTTCTTTAACTGGCTTCTGGGCGGTATCACCTGGGTGGTCGGTCTGGGTTCTCCCTCCCAGTATACGGTAGATGTTGTCGGCGTATACTTTCCGGCTATTCTGGGCGCACTAATCGTAATTCCAGTTTTCTTCATCGGCAAGGCATTATTCAATAAGTGGGTAGGTATTATCGCGGCTGCCTTAATCGCTGTTATGCCCGGAGAGTTCCTGGGGCGGTCTATACTCGGCTTCACCGACCAGCACGTCGCCGAGGCGCTGTTCAGCGTCGTGGCGGTTCTCTTTCTTATTCTGGCAATAAAACAAGCCCGCAAAAATGAACTCACCTTCGGCAGTGTCATACAGCGTGACTGGAAAGTAATACGTAAGCCGCTGATTTATACCATCCTGGCAGGATTATTCCTGGGGATTTACCTCATTACCTGGCAGGGCGGTCTCCTTTTTGTTTTCATCATCGCCCTGTATTTTGTGATTCAATTTATCATCGACCATCTGAAACGGAAATCCACTGAATACCTTGGTATCATCGGCTTTTTAGTATTTCTTATTGCTGCCGCTATCTTTTTACCCTTTTCACCGTCCCGGGATATCACTCTGGCTATAATTGCCGCAGTGCTGATTCCACCGATTCTCGCGGTAATTTCCTGGTTTATCAGTAGTCATAAATTCAAACCCGCCTATTTCCCCGCGGTACTGGTATTAATCGGCGTGGTGATTATTATTATCTTTTCGCTGGCTGCCCCGGGCCTTTACGATACGATGATGGAGAGATTTACCATATTCAATCCCGGAGGAGCTTCAGCTGAGACTACTGTAGAAATGCAGTCTTTCTTTACTCAGAACGGAGAATTTACCATCGGGAAAGCCTGGGGCAATTTCACCACCGGATTATTCCTGACCAGGGATATAGCCATACCCGGTTTCGGTATAATAGCGTTCGTAGTATTGTTATGGCTGTATATCCGTCATCGCGGCAAAGAAAACCACTGGCTGCTTTTTATTATCTGGACACTGGTAGTGCTGGTGGCCACTATCGGGCAGCAACGTTTTGCTTATTATATGGCGATTAATATCGCCCTTCTTACCGCTTTTATTTCCTGGCAGATTATATGGGTGGCTGGCCTGAAAAACCTGATAAAAAGTCCTGAACCTGATTTTAATACGCCCGCCGATACGGGTGGAAAAAATAAAGCGGTTAAAAAGAGAAGTCAAACCTATGAACATAGCTTTAGGGTTGTTAGTGTAGTTATTGTTACGGTAGCTGTATTATTTTCAGTATTTTTCTGGAATATCGGTAAAGCGGTATCCCAGGCTGAGCCGGTGCCATACGCGCCTTCCGACGGCTGGCAGGAATCCCTCCTGTGGATGAAAGATAACACTCCGGAGCCGTTTGATGACCCCGATGCTTATTATGCTCTCTACGAAAATCCGCCCCCGGGGGAATCATTCGAATACCCTGAATCGGCTTACGGTGTAACGTCCTGGTGGGACTACGGATACTGGATTACACGTATCGCGCAGCGCATCCCCAATGCCAATCCGTCTCAGGCTCAGGGACCGATTAAAAAGGCGGCTGCTTACCTGTTATCCACCGATGTACCCCATAACCAGGAAATACTGGATATATTACATGAATTTAATACCAGGTATGTCATCATTGATTATGATATGACATTATCTAAATTCCCTGCCATAGCTAACTGGGCGGGTGTGCCAGTAGAGCAATATTTTGAAATCTACCTGATTCCTTATAATGACCAATTGATCCCGAAAATAATCTATTATCCGGAATATTACCGGATGACCTGTGTCAGGCTGTTCTACTTCTACGGTGAGGCTGTTACCGATGAAAAACCCGTGGTGATAGATTATGAAGAGGTAAGTGGCTACAAGCGGATAACGAAAATCACCACGTTTTCTAGCTATGAGGAAGCTTTAGAATACCTTCAGACGGAGGGTGCAGAAAACCGGAAAATTGTTGGTCTTTATCCGTTTATCAGCCCGATACCCCTGGAAGCGATGGAAGACTACCAGATGGTTTATATGTCCGAGGGAGAAGTCGAACACTTTGACTGGGATCTCATACCGGAGGTTAGTCCTGTCCAGTTTGTACTTCCTGATGTAAGGATATTCGAATATATCGGAGACTAGAAAGCTACCGGTTTAATTTTACGATTCAACTTGTATAAAATATCCTGTCTCTGGATTTATCTTATTCATATTTCAACTTTTTAATCCGCTCTTAGATTTATCTGATATTTATAGCTGATTTTGTATGTGTTGTGACTCCCTTCTGCTATAATGGTGAAAGTGAATATTTTACAAGTCTTTGATTTCTTCTCATTATCTCATGGTGGCGGGACAGTCGACCTCCTGTATTATCTGTCGCGGGACTTGAGTAACCGCAGTCACAATGTCGTTTTATATACCAGCGATTATAAACTGGACAGGGATTACATTAAGTCTTTAGAGGGAGTAAAAGTCTACCCGTTTCACAGCCAGCTGGATATAGCGGGATTACACGTGATGCCGGGTATTATTTCTCAATCGAGGAAAAGCATCAAAGAATTCGACGTAATTCATATGCATTGCTTTCGCAGCTTTCAGAACCTGGTATTGCACCATTACGCGACCAAATACGGCATTCCATATATCGTGGATGCGCATGGTTCCGCTCCCAGAATTATTGCTGGCAGAAAAAGCCCCATGGTTTTTTTCAAGTGGTTGTACGATGTCCTTGTCGGCTACAGGATTTTAAGAGATGCCGGTATGCTGGTGGCCGAAACGCAGGTGGGCGCTGATGAATACATCAAGCTGGGTGCCAGGCCGGAAAGAATCACACTGATACATCCACCCGTTGATGCCGATGAGTTCTCTGAATTACCTGCCCCTGGAGTGTTCCGGCAGAAACACAAAATCGGCGATAGAAAAGTGGTTATGTTTTTAGGGAGAATCAACTGGATAAAGGGAATTGATTTTCTCGTAGAGTCCTTTGCTCTGCTGGCAAAGCAAAAGCAGGACGTTGTCCTGATAATCGTCGGGACCGATGATGGTTATAAACAGGTTTTAGAAAAACACATTAACGATTTGGGAATACAGGACAGGGTATTATTTACCGGCTTTTTAGGCGGTACAGACAAGCTCTCGGCTCTGGTTGATGCCGATGTTCTTGTCCAGCCTTCGGTCTACGAACAGGGTGCCCGACCTTCACTGGAGGCTATCCTGTGTAACACTCCGGTAATTGTCAGCAGAAATACGGGTGCCGGTGAGGATATACGTAAAATGGACGCCGGATATCTGGTTGAACATGGCGATGTAAATGGATTGAGAGGCGCCATCCAGCATATATTCGATAACCCGGATGAAGCCAGAATAAAGACGCAAAAGGCAAAGGAGTATATCAAAACAAACCTGTCGTTAACCACCCAGACGGAAAAGTACGAAAAACTCTACGAAGAGGTTATTGAAAATAATAAGGGTAAAAAGAGCTAAAGTGGGGGGAATCCATCAGGTGAAATAAGGGTTAACCATCACAAATTCGCTTGGAAAAACAGGATTGGCGGTGTATCATTTTGACGGGAATAGCCCGAGATAATATTTATGTGTTGCGATAGATAGTCTATCATGACGAGAAGAAGTCTGGTATGAATATTCTGGTTACCGGTGCCACCGGTTTTATAGGCTCTCACCTCTGCCGGGAAATGGTGCGGCGGGGCAATAGTATATTTGCCCTATCTCATTCCGGGAAAACGGATAAGGTACAGCAGCTGCTTCAGGAAAAGAGATTCCACTTACTCACCGGGGATATTCTTGACGCGGATATGATAACCGATATCATCAGAGATAATGGTATCACGGATGTTTTCCATCTGGCGGCGCGACTCCCCGATGGCGATAGCATTGATGATTTTCAAGCATTCTTTGATACCAATACCCGGGGTACGTTCAACCTGTTGCAGGCGGCCAGCCGAAGTAAGGTTGATTCCTTCGTGTACGCATCAACAATAGATGTTTACTCTGAACCCCCAGGGTATTTGCCAGTGGACGAGAAACATCCGGCTAAACCATCCACGATTTATGGAGTTACCAAGCTAACCGGCGAGCTTTATACCAGTCTTTATGCTGATAAGATGAGTATGATGATATTACGTTATGCGGTAGTTTACGGAAAATTCGGGCCTGAAAAGAATGCTATTCCTGTTTTTACGAAGCAAGCTTTACATAATGACCATATAACGATACATGGGGATGGTAATCAATCCAACGACTTCATTCATGTTGATGATGTAGTGACTGGGACGATTCTAGCCTGGGAAAAAGATATGCCAGGTATTTATAATATCGGTTCTGGGCAGGAAACCAAGGTTATCGATTTGGCGGAGAAAATAAAGTCTATTACCGGTTCGAAATCGGAGATGACGTTTACCGGTGATAATACTGAAAAGCCTTTCCGCTTTGTCCTGGATATCGGTAAATCACGTAAAATTTTAGGGTGGTCGCCTCGTTCACTCGATGAAGGTCTGTCCCAATATATTAAAGAATATAAGGCTGAGGTATAAATGATAAAAGATAAGAAAGTCCTAATAACCGGTGGCGGCGGATTTCTCGGTGTTTCCCTGGCAGAAAGGCTGGTGAAGGACAATCAGGTAGTCCTTCTGGATACGAATTTTGAGAAAAATACTTTTGCTTATTCCAGCTTGAAAGGAAATAAAAATATTGAGCTGGCTCAAGTGGATATCCTGAACGCACCGGAAGTTTCCAGGAATGCCCAGGACGCTCAAATCGTCGTGCATATGGCGGCGATGGTAGGCGTCCAGGAGGTTCTCAGCAATGCCCTGTACACCCTCGATGTAAATTACATCGGCACTTCTAATCTGCTTAAAGCCGTGGCTCAGAATCCTGATTGCCAGCGCGTTGTCTGCTTCTCCACCAGCGAGGTTTTCGGCGCGGGGGCTTTCGGCATCGCTGAGGACGGTAATACCGTTCTTTCTTCGGTGCAGGATGTCCGCTGGTGTTATTGCATCAGCAAGCTGGCATCGGAGCACCTTGCCCTCAGTTACTATCGACAGAAAAACGTTCCCAGTGTTGTTATCCGTCCCTTCAATATTTTTGGTCCGAAGAGAGTCGGCGACCATGTCGTACTCAGGTTTATCCTCAAAGCCCTGAAAAACGAAGACCTGGAGGTTTACGGCGACGGCACGCAAATCAGGGCGTGGTGTTATGTTGATGACTTTATCGACGCTTTAGTTAGGTGCTTGGAAGTGAAAGAAGCGGTCGGGCAGGCTTTTAACATCGGTAACGCCCGGAATACTCTGACGATATACGAACTGGCGAGAAAGATAATTGCACTCTGTAACTCGAAATCGAAAATTATTTTCAAGGCACTCGATTTCACCGACATTGATATCCGGGTGCCTAATATTGATAAGGCCCGGAAGTTTTTGGGATATGAACCACAAATCGACCTTGAAGAAGGCCTGTCCCGTACCATCGACTGGATTCGTCAGAATGCCGATGAGCTGGAGTCTCGCGTACGTACGGAACGAAGGACTTATACTCTTAAAGAAGGTAAATAATGACTGATTACCCAGAACTGGCAACCCGCATCCGCGCTCATATTTTAAGAATGGTCCACCGGGCTAAGAGCGGTCATCTCGGCAGTTCGCTCTCGATAGCCGATATACTGGCGGTTCTGTACGGTCGCATACTGAATGTCGACCCGGCACAGCCGGATTGGCCCGAGCGCGACCGGTTTATTTTAAGCAAGGGCCACGGCGCCTCCGCTGTCTATGCAGTCCTCGCCGAACGCGGTTTTTTTCCTCGGGATTGGTTGCAGAATTTTTATCAGAACGATTCGCACCTTCCCGGTCATATTACTCACAGCGTGCCCGGCGTTGAGGCATCCACCGGTGCTCTGGGTCACGGTCTGCCCATCGGCTGCGGTATGGCGCTGGCGGCTAAGTATGATGATAAGAAGTACCGCGTTTACCTCATCCTCAGCGACGGGGATTGTGACGAAGGCTCTACCTGGGAAGCGGCATTATTCGCTCACCAGCACAGGCTGGATAATATCGTGGCTATAGTGGACTACAACAAAATCCAGGGCTTCGGCAGAACGACGGAAGTCCTCGACCTGGAGCCGCTGGCTGATAAATGGCGGTCTTTCGGATGGTCGGCGCGGGAAATAGATGGCCATGACCATGAGCAAATTGAAAAAGCTTTACTAGAGGCACCGTTCGAGCCGGCAAGACCGAGCTGCATTGTCGCTCATACGGTCAAGGGCAAGGGAGTCAGCTTTATGGAGGACCAGGTAGCCTGGCATTACCGTTCGCCGGATGATAAGCAGTTGCGGGAAGCACTGGATGAACTGGGGGTATCCGATTGAGAAAAGCATTTGTTCAGGCCCTGATGGATATGGCTGGCGATGACGAATGCATCCACCTTCTTGCCGGTGACCTCGGTTTTTCTCTCCTCGAGCCCTTTATGGAGAAATACCCGTCCCGTTTCGTTAATATGGGTGTCGCCGAGCAGAATATGATTGGCGTGGCCACCGGGATGGCTTTAAGCGGCAAGATTGTCTTCGTTTATTCTATTGCTAATTTCCCGACGTTCCGCTGTCTGGAGCAGATTCGCAACGATGTGTGCTACCACAACGTTAATGTAAATATCGTCATGGGGGGTGGGGGACTGGCTTACGGCGCTCTGGGTATAACTCACCATGCCACCGAGGATATGGCCATAATGCGCGCCCTGCCCAACATGGCTGTTATCGCTCCCGGTGACCCACTGGAAGCGGCTCAGGCAACCAAGGCCTGCGTCGCCTGGCCGGGACCGTGCTATCTGCGTCTCGGTAAAACCAGTGAGCCGGTTGTCCATGAGTCTGTGCCTGCCTTCAGTATCGGCAAGGCTATCGAGGTACAAGATGGTAAAGACGCCACGATAATTTCCACCGGGTGTATGCTGAGCAACACCGTTCAGGCAGCTAAGTTGTTATCAGAACAGGGTATTTCCACCCGCGTACTCAGTATGCCCACGGTTAAGCCACTAGACAGGGATGCAGTATTGACCGCCGCTGGGGAAACGGAAGTTATCGTAACTATAGAAGAGCATAGTATCATCGGCGGGTTGGGAAGCGCCGTCGCCGAGGTTCTTTCCGAGACATCTGATATCAAATGTAAATTCCGCCGAATGGGGATAAAAGATACCTTCAGCCATGAAGTTGGGAACCAGGAATACCTGCTTAAAGCTCATTCGCTGTCGGTGGATGATATTGTCAGGACGGTACTCGATTTGAAAAGGGAAGGTCACTGATGCCTTTAATCCGGGGGTAGTATTATTATTGATGACTGCGAATCTTGTATCGGGGCCAAAAAGGCCACCGAAGAATTCATTAACAAACGGGATATCAATCCAGAATTAAGCTTTGACGGTCGGGGTGGCTGTTACTTTCTCAAGCCATAAACCGGCACTCGCAAACCTCGAAAGGGGGGAGACCGGGCGGTTGAACAAGGTCTTGATTATAGCACGCTATTTTGGTACTCGTATACCGGGCTTAATTAAGTACCTGCCGGAGTTCGGGTGGCAACCCGTTCTACTCACTACGGATATACCTGTGGATAACCCGTTGCCACCCGGGATTTCAGCTATCGAGACACCATACCGAGATGCCTCGGGCTTCTGGAGGAAGTTATTCAGGCAAAAAGCTGATTTAGACTCGAAAAGCCGGCTAGAAAATTACTTTACCACTACCTCCAGAAAGTCTCTGATAGGCCGTGTTCTCTCTCTCGGTGGAGAAATTATCAATTACCCCGACTCGTATAAAGGCTGGAAATCCTTGGCTGTAACGGCAGGAGATGATTTGTTTTCCAGAGAAAATATAAACGCCATCATCAGTAGTTCTTCGCCGGTGACCGGCCATCTCGTTGCCCGGGAACTGAAAAACAGGCACCAAATTCCCTGGATTGCCGACCTCCGCGACCTCTGGTCGCAGAACCATAACTACTACTACAGCCCTTTAAGAAGAATGTTTGATAGAAGGATTGAGCGTAAAACCCTGTCAGTATCTGGCGCTCTGGTAACTGTTTCCCAGCCGTGGGCAGACAGACTGGGCACACTCCATAGAGGTAAAGCAATATATGCCGTCACTAACGGCTTCGATCCGGAGAAAACCGATATAACCCCATCCAGGCTGACCTCCAAATTCACCATCACTTACACCGGCACTATCTATGGTAGAAAGCAAGACCCCGCCAAGCTTCTGATTTCTCTCCGTAGTCTTATTTCTGAAGGCGTCATGGACCCGGATAACGTTGAGGTCAGGTTCTATGGAGCCAGACTGGCATGGCTGGATAAAGAGATAAGCAAATACGGGCTATCCGGTGTGGTAAAACAGTACGGCACGGTGCCGCAGCAGGCCGCTATCGAAAAACAAAAGGAGTCGCAGTTGTTATGGCTCATGGACTGGGATGACTCTGCTGAAAACGGGTGGTATCCGCTTAAAATTTTCGAATATCTGGGTTCAGGAAGACCCGTACTGGCTACGGGAGGAGTAGCCGGCAATGTTGTTGATGTACTGCTGACAAAGACTAAAGGCGGCATACACGCTGTCACGACGGATAGCATCAAGGATTCTTTGCGAGACCTCTATGGCGAATACAAGCTGAAGGGAGAAGTACCCTATCACGGTCTCAGGGAGGAAATCGACAGGTACACCCACCGTAAAATGACCGGAGAATTTGTCGCCATCCTCGATGGCCTGGTCAAGCGCTAGCGGGAAACGGAGCCACTATTATCGGTTAAAGAATATTGATTGCCTTGCTGGCAGGGAAGTAATACTATAGAATGATATCACCACGAACCGATACCGAATAGCACTGAGAACGTTGGACTCGGATACATGAAGACCTGGTAAAAGACAGATGGCATTAAGAGATAGTATCCACGTAATACGGTATTTATTAGGAAATAACAAGCTGCGATTTCTGGGGATACTAATACTTTCCCTGGTTACGGGTATATTGGAAGCTGCCAACGTGGCGGCTATCTATCCGATACTTACCTCGGCGTTCGCCGGTGGTACCGGACAAAATAGCTTCATTATCAGCCTGTTTGATAGAATAGCCGGGCTTTTACCTATAGATGACAGGTTTATAGGCTATTGTATAGTATTTCTTATCATCGCCGTACTAACCTTTACATCGAAGGTTATATTTATTAACTTTCGAACCAGGTTTGCTACCAAATTGGTACGGAAGAATCAGGAAGCAATATTCGATAAGTATATCAGAGCTGATTACCAGCACTTCATCGACCACCAGCAGGGTGAGTTAATCTACAATGTAGTTACCGGCCCCAATCAAATCGCCCTGTTATTAAACTCGATAGCCGAACTGGTACAGCTTGCAATACTATCTATATCTGTACTTGTTCTTTTATTTTCGTTATCTTGGCTGGGTACAATTGCTGTTATAGCGATAACGATAGGATATCATCTTCTCACCCGTTTCATCGGAAAAAGGGTAGCCTATTACTCTGCCGCAGGCGAGAGAGAAGCCAACCGGGAAACCAATGTAATCCTCAACGAAGTGATAACCGGTATTAAACAGGTGAAGGTCTACAATACAGGGGCAGACTGGATAAAAAGATTTGGTAGCGTAATCAAGAGACGCTGGGCATATTATGTAAGACGAAACATATGGCAGAACGTTCCGGTTCCTTTCCTTTTTCTGGTCCTTTATCTTGCCATTGGAATTATAGCCCTGCTTATAAAAATCACCGCTCCGTTGTCCTTCGTGGATTTGGTGCCTGTATACGGCACCTTTGGCTTTGCGATTTTCCGATTGTTTACCATGGTTGGTAACATTGGCACATATTACCTGCAGATTATGAGTACGCTTCCCGATTGCGAAGCTATCTATTCAATCCAGCGTGAAAAAATCAGTACCATCGAAGACGGGAGTAAAAAATTCGGCTCATTTAACTCGGGCATCCGGTTCAAAGACGTTAACTTCTCATACCAGGGTCGAACCAAAACCCTAAAAGACATTTCGGTGAATTTTGAAAAGGGTAAAACAACCGCTATCGTCGGGCGTTCCGGTTCGGGCAAGACAACGATAGTCAGTCTGATACTGCGTTTGTTTCAACCGGATGCCGGCGAGGTATTGATTGACGGTGTCGATATCAAGGAATATCAGTTATCTTCATGGTTGGACAGGATAGGATATGTAGACCAGGATACGTTTATCTTTAATGACACGGTAAAGAATAATATCACCCTGCGTTCTGAAAAATATACCGACGAGGACGTTATCAGGGCTGCCGGTTATGCTGATGCCCACGATTTTGTCACCGATTTACCGGAGGGATATGATACTCAGGTAGGTGATAAGGGAGTAAGACTCTCGGGCGGACAGAAGCAGCGTATCGCGGTTGCCCGGGCGATGATACGGCAACCGGATATTCTGATTTTCGATGAAGCCACCAATGCTCTCGATAGCGTGTCCGAGGAGGCCGTTCAGAAGGCTATCGATGAGATATCTAAAGACCACACTGTTATTATTATTGCCCACCGTCTTTCAACCATCGTTAACGCTGATAAGATAATCGTCATGACGCGGGGTAGAGTAGCTGAAGAGGGTGCGCACGACGAGTTGATGGACAATCAAAAAGACTACTGGCAGCTTTACCAGGGTCAGGCTCGATAAGTGTATATAAGAGTCCCGTACTCGACTGTTATCTTGAAGTTATTACCAACATACCCCTTCGTATATCCGGGCTTCTCTGGCTTTCTCGATTCTTCTGCCGTCAATGACTATTTTCCCTCGATAATCGAGTTCTTTGAATTCCTCCCATTCGGTCAGAATCATCACCGCGTCACAGTCCATGACTTCTTCTCTAGTGGCTCGGGTTACTTTCGGGAACGTCTTAATAAAATAATCAAGAGCCAGCGGGTCGTAGGCTTTTACGGTGGCTCCCCTGGCCAATAAAACCTCCGCTATTTTTATCGCTCTGGAGTCTCTGATATCATCGGTGCCGGGCTTAAATGCCACCCCCAGAATCCCTACCGTAGCGCCCTTTAACGTAATGTGTTTCTTGAGCAGTTCCACCGGTTTTAACGCCTGGGTTTCGTTCAGGGTGGACACGTCCTGCAGTAAATCTGGCTGGTATCCGACTTCTCTCGCTCCCGATATTAATATTCGTAAATCTTTAGGCAGACAGGAACCGCCGAATCCGATACCGGCATTAAGAAATTTATGGCCGATGCGGTCGTCCATTCCCATACCGCGGGCGACATCGTAGGTATCTATACCCAGCTGTTTGCAGATATTGCCTATCTCATTGATAAACGAGATTTTGGTCGCCAGAAACGAATTTGAAGCGAGCTTTATCATTTCCGCCGTCCGGAGATTGGTGCGCATTACGGGTGCTTTGAGGCCCTGGTGCAGGCGTTCCAGCGTGTCTCCCGACTTCCTATCGTATTCGCCGATGATGATGCGGGAAGGATTCATGAAGTGATAAATACCCCGCCCTTCCTGCAGGAATTCGGGGGACATACATACACCGAAACCCTTCCCTGCCTTTTTGCCCGATTTTTCCAGTAAGGGTATTAACAGGTTTTCCGTCATGCCGGGCCCGACGGTGCTTTTCACGGCAATAACACAATAGCCTCTCTGCTTTTTCAGGACCTCGGCTATTTTCCCCGCGGCGTTAATAAGATATTCCGAAAAAATCGCGCCGTTCTCATCGGCGGTCGTGCCGACGCAGATGAAAATCACGTCCGATTCGATGGTCTTATCGTAATCGCTGCTGGTCTCGATATGTACTTCCTCAAGGAGCTCTTGCAGGCCTTCCTCGTAAATGGGCAGGACTTCTTTATTGGCGATAACCGCCAGTTTCTCTTCGTCGATATCTATCAGGACCACATCGTGTCCCAGCTTGGCAAAGCAGACACTACTAATGAGGCCGACGTAACCTGCACCGATTACAGAAATTTTCATTGTGCACTCCGTCATTCGTAAAAAATCTATCCGGGCCTTTTCGCTACAAAGAACTTGCTTTGATTATACAGGCAGTAAAACATGAAGTAAATATAAAAACAGCCAGATCTGTGACGTTTAAAATCGTGGTTGTTTGCCTAGTAAGTAACCGAAATAAAACCTATTCCTGCCGCCCGAACGACCACATAGCCAGAATAATCATGATTAATCCGAAAGCCGCCATGACGGCGATGTTCTCCCAGATGCCCATGGTGTGGCCGAAGAGATAGATGGTAAACGGTGAGTCCGGTGGATTTCCCAGGACTACCTGCCGGATAGCGGCGACACCATAGGAAGCCGGATTTATTTTCACGATAACGCTCATCCAGGCGGGCAGGTCCTGTAAGGGGAAAAAGACTCCGGAGAGAAACATCATCGGGAACATCAGCATCTGCATAATCGCCTGAAAAGCCTCGGTGGACTTGATACGGGATGCCAGCAAGATGCCCAGCGAACCCATCGAAGCCGCCAGCAGGAAGGAAAGCGGTATTAGCGCCACCACCATCCAGACGGTAAGAGAAACATTTACGATGGGTGCCAGTACCAGTATCATTATTCCCTGGATGGTAGCCACCGTGGCTGAACCCAGCGTTCTCCCCACCGCCACGGATATACGGCTGATGGGCGCTACCAGTACCTCTTTCAGGAAACCGTATTCGCGGTCCCAGACGATGGATACACCCGACATGAACGCCCCCATCAGGACGGACATGGCGATAATACCGGGGTACATGAACTGTATAAAATCGACTCCCTCCGCCATCGGGCCGATACTTCGGGAAAGCCCGGCGCCGAAGATAACCAGAAAGAAAATCGGGAACAGCAGGGCGCTGAACATACGCGCCTTGTCGTACCAGAAGCGCAGTACGTCCCGGTACCAGATGGTATATACGCCGATAAGATTTCTCATTATCTTCCCTAGTGTCTCATGGGACCGCCGTGTCGGATGGCCTCTTTTAAAGAATTGCCCACTTCCTCGTCGCGGATTTCATGGCCGGTTATTTCAAGAAAGACATCCTCGAGGGTCGGATGACGCAGGCTGATACTGGTCACTTTGATTCCCGACTCACTGATGAAGCCGGGGAGGAATTCTTCGCCGTTATCGACGTCGAAAACAAGGGCGTCTCCGTCTTTTTTGACATCCGTCTGGTAGCGTGTCCTGATATTTTCGGCGGCTTTATCGTTGTCTTCGGTTTTAACGGTGACGATATCTCTGGCGACCATTCGCTTTAATTTCGCCGGAGTATCCATCGCTACCAGCTTACCGTGGTCGATGATGGCAATACGGTTGGCTTTTTCGGCTTCGTCCATGTAGTGAGTGGTAAGAAAAATAGTGGTTCCCTCACGCTTACGTAAGTCCATGATGTAGTCCCAGATGTAGTTCCGTGTTTGGGGGTCCAGTCCCAGCGTAGGTTCGTCAAGAAAAAGTACCTTGGGATAATGAAGTAGTCCCCTGGCAAGCTCCAGGCGGCGTTTCATACCTCCGGAATAGGTACGAACGAAATTGTTGCGTTTATCCCAGAGGTCAACCATCTTGAGCACCTGCTCGATGCGTTCATCGCGGACGGATTTCGCTACGTTATAGACCATGGCGTGAAAACGCAGGTTGTGCATTCCGGTAAGCCTGTCGTCAAGGCTCGAGTCCTGGAAGACCAGACCGATGGATTGACGCACCCGGTTTTGCTGTCGAACGACGTCGAAGCCGTTAAGGGTAGCTTTCCCCGAGGTTGGCCGGGCGAGGGTGCAGAGGATATTGATAGTGGTCGTCTTCCCCGCGCCGTTGGGTCCCAGGAAACCGAAAATTTCTCCTGCTTCGACGCCGAAGCTAATATCGTTAACGGCCGCTAGCTGGCCGTATTTTTTTACCAGGTTTTCTACCTGGATGATATACTCGGACACTTCTTTGTAATTATATCATTATTTCAGGTATGCCATCAAAGTTAAGACATATTATCAACCGCCGTGGCGTTGTGTGAGTTGGATAGGATTCTTTGACACGACTGACGGTGTAGCTTAAAATAATACGGAAGGGAAACCGTCATCAAAGGATCCAGATTTCGCTCCATTTTTAAGGGATTTCTTCCCCTTTTTGTGCTGGCGCACTTTGTTCATCATGTTATCACGGCATTACCGGTGCCTTTATCGCCGTTTATCCGTGACGAGTTCAATCTGAGCAATGCCGGAACGCTACTCATTTACTCGGTCTTCTCATGGTCGTACGCTGTGGCACAGATACCCGCGGGCTGGCTGGCTGACCGTATCGGGACTCGTATTCTCCTGATTGTCGGCATCTCCGGTCTGGCTGTGGCGGGAATCCTGATAGGTATTTCGCAGACCTATACTATGTTATTGGTTTTCATGGTCCTCATGGGGATACTGGGAGGTGGCTATCATCCGTCCGCAGCGCCGATGGTTTCCACGGCGGTCTCACCGGAAGACCGTGGGCGGGCACTGGGTTTTCACGAGATTGGCGCCAGTGCCAGTTTCCTGGTAGCACCGATGGTAGCAGCGGGTATAGCCACGGCCTGGGGCTGGCGTGTTTCTTATATCGGGCTGTCGGTCCCGATTTTAATATTCGGTATAATCATAGCCATATATGTAAACAGGGGAGCCAGGGCAGCTGGCGGCGCTTCGGATGTTTCTGATGCTTATAACGAGTCGGCACGTCCCGGAGTTAATTACCTGCGGCTGGTTATGTTCCTGGTGCTGAGCATCTTCACCGGCGGAGTGGTTAGCTCGGTCACGGCTTTGATGCCGCTGTATGTTGTTGATAACTTTCAGGCCAGCGAGTTCGCGGGGTCGGTCTATTTCACCGTATTCGCCTCGGCCGGGCTCTGGTCAAGTCCCCTGGGCGGTTATATTTCCGACCGACTGGGACGCGTGCCGCTGATAATCACATTGTGCCTGGTCTCCGGTGGGGCCGTCTATCTGATGAAGGTCGCTCCTATTGGGATTGGAATCGGGGCGGTGATGCTGGTATTGGGGATAACCACCTTCATGCGTATGCCGGTATCCGAGGCGTATATCATCGGCGAGACCACGGGGCGTAACCGCTCTTTCGTCTACGGTTTTTACTATTCTACCATGACGGGGACCGGCGCTGTCTTCGCTCCGATAATGGGCTATCTCAGCGAACACTACGGCTACGCCAACAGCTTTACCTGGGCGAGTATCGCCATCATCGCCATGACGCTACTGTGTTCCTTCTTCCTGAGGGGCAGCCGAAATTAGCTATCCTCTGGTGTAGCAGCATTCGATTTGTAAATTTATCTAGTACTATATATAATTATCCTGAATCCAATATTCCCATCTTCGTAATGCGATTGTCTATCAATCTGCGATTTAAAAGAAAAGACAATGTGTCGTATTTAGATACGGCTAATATTTTTGAAAGGCTACTTTGGCAACACCACCGGAACCTAAAAAGCGTTCGTTTATATTTTCATCGCTCCCGTTTTTTATCATTGCGCATGCTGCCCATCACTTCTTGATGGCCCTCCAGCAGCCACTATTCCCGGCTATACGGGATTTTTTCAAGATAGGGACCTATTTCGAGGCTGGAGCCGTACCGGCAGCCTTCGCCTTTGCCAGCGCCACGGGGCAGTTACCAGCCGGCTGGTTCGCCGACCGCTTCGGGCCGACTCCTCTGATAATCATCGGCACCCTTGGCGTGGCTGTGGCCGGCATCCTCGTCGGGATTTCACCCAACTTCGTGATGTTTATAGTATTCCTGATACTGATGGGCCTGTTGTCCGGGGGTTATCACCCTGCGGCGACACCCCTTATTTCTGCCTCGGTTCCCCCGCAGCAGCGCGGGCGGGCCCTGGGACTTCACCTGGTGGGGGGCAACGCCGCCTTTTTCGTCGCACCGATTATCGCCGGGGCTATCCTTAGCGCTTTCGGGGAGGAGAGCGGGTGGCGGTATTCGTATCTTATACTGGCCGTACCGACAGTCATTTTCGGTCTGATTTTCCTGATTTATCTAACCAAGCGCGGCGGTAGTGCTCATGTAAAGGCGGTGAAACAACAGATTATGGTGGAGAAACCGCCGCAACCGGGATACAAGCGGCGACTGATTGCCTTTCTCACGATGATGGTCATCGGCGGCGGTATCGGTATGTCGGTCTTGCCTTTTCTTACCCTGTATATGACCGATATACTGGGAGCCTCCAATGCAACGGCTGGGGGGCTGATGTCTATCGTGTTTTCCTCGGGGCTTTGGGCTGGCCCGGTCGGCGGCTATATCTCCGATAAAATCGGCAGTGTTAAGGTTATTATCGTCACCGGTATTTTATCCGGGGTATTGATATACGTTTTTAAACTGGTCACGCTGGGACCCACTCTCTACCTCATGCTGTTTGTCCATGGTCTTAACATGGCGCTACGGATGCCGGTAACCGAGGTGTTTATCATGACCCAGGCTCCCCCTAAGCACCGTTCCAAGATTTTCGGCGTTTACTACTCCACCATGCAGTATACCGGCGCGATATTCGCGATACCCGGTGGGTATTTTATCGAGAGGTTCGGCTTCGATATGATGTTTACCGTGGCGGCAATCGGGGTGACGTCGGTGGCGATAATTACGGCATTCTTCATATATGATGCCAAAGACCACTACCATGCTGCAACGGATGACGTTGATATCGGCTAGCTTTCTCTAAGGTCTTCTATCAGCTTCTCACCGTATTCCAGCAATACCTTCTGTCTCTCCGGGGGAATGTTTTTCGATTCCAGGTAAGCCTTCAGGGCATCGCCCGGCATTATCTCTTCGGCGGTACGGTTCCCCATCCTCAGGCGGGTCTCGCGCTGCACGTCCTGGGCCACCGTATAATAGTGAGCTTCCTTCAGGGCTTCCCGGATAGCGGTGTCACTGACCTGGTTTTCTATCTGTGCCGGCACGTTGATATTCAAACGAACGATGGCGTCTTTGACCTTCTCCCGCTGTGCCGTGATGGTGTTCAGCAGAGTCGCTGAAGGATTAATATCATCCGGTTCCAGCGTAACGTTAACGGTGAGAAAGCGGCGGATATTTACGGGATGAAATTCGAAAGATACTTCCCTTTTACCACTGGCAATATCGGTCTTTATTTCAACTATATAAAATCCTTTTTCATCGTTCTCCTCACCGAAGTCGACGCGTTCCAGGCTGCCCGCATAGACTACCGGAGGGCTTTCGGAGAGAACCTGGCGCTTGTGGATATGCCCCAGCGCCACGTAATCGTAAGATGGCAGAGCAACATTGCTGAGTAGCAATGTATGCTCCTGGCCGATAGACATCATGCTCTCCGAGCCGACCTTGGCGCCGGTTACCCAGACATGCGCCGCCAGTATTGACGGCAGCGACGGGTCGAGCTTGGCGGTTATGTTGTCGATGATATTCATCAAGGTCTCCTGGAGTTTCCGGTTTATCTGCTCCAGGTTGAGGTTTCTGGTGTCGTCGCGACTGAGCAGGGCGCTCCGTCTCAGCCAGGGTAGCGATACGATTTGTACGGTGCCGCTGGCAGTCTCGATAGAATGGATATCCGGTCGGTCGGCCACGTAGACGTTTTTTACCGCCAGCGTATCGAATATCTCGGTGGCGGTAGCGCGCCCGATGGCGTTGGGCATGTCATGGTTGCCGGTAAGCAGAAACACCGGTATGTCGTTGCTTGCCAGCCTGCTGATGCGTTTGGCAAATTCCCGCTGCTGTGTCTGGGTCGGTTCGCGCGTTTTGTAGGCGTCACCGCAAAACAGGACGAGGTCTACCCTGTTCTCCAACGCGTAGTCAACAAGCTGGTCGAAAGCCGAGAGAAAGTCGTTCAGGCGTGAGGAAAGTCCGGTGGATGGGTCTATCCTTCCGTAGTTCTCCACGCCAAGATGCAGGTCGGCAAAGTGGATGATTTTCACGTTTCAATTATAGCCGGATGAAAATCCTGCGGCAACCGGACACTCCTTTGAAAAAACATTCAGAGATAATGGTTTGATTTACAGGTTTTATTCGTATATCATGGCATTATAAATTTGATAGCGGCTGGACGTGAATTACGAGATAGCAAATACGATTAACAAAAAAAGGGTCTGGGGCTTCTGGTCAACAGCTGGCTTCGGCCTGGCGCTATTGGTAATCAGTTTCATTATCCAGGTGATAATCGCCGTAATATTCATTGTTGTTAATATTATTAACAATAGGACGGCCGACTTTTCGGAAGTTGATTATTGGGAACTGTACGAGACTATTGACCTGGGGTTACTGATTTCCCTTTCGGTAATTATCTCCGCAGTTATCTGCACCGGTATCCTGTTGCTTTTTATCAAAACCCGACGAGGCGCTACGATTGCCGATTACCTCGGGTTAAAACCATTTGGGATCTGGACACTGCTGGTAGCGCTGGCGGTATCGATTGCTTACATCGCCATATCTTCCCTGGTACACTCGCTCTTGGAAAGCTCGGTTGATACGGATGTTATGGTGGAAGCATATACCACTACAGCCTGGTCGGCGCTATTCTGGATGGCGGTAGTCGTCTTTGCCCCGGTTTTTGAGGAAGTCCTGTTTCGCGGCTTCCTATTCGAAGGTTTCAGGAATTCCCGGGCCGGCGTTACCGGCGCCGTCATATTGACCTCGCTGCTCTGGGCGGGATCTCACCTGCAGTATCAGATCTTTGATATAACATCAATATTTGCACTGGGGATAATATTGGGCATCGTCAGGTACAGGACAGGGTCGTTATGGATTCCCTTGATAATGCATGGGTTCAACAACCTGCTGGCGGTGCTTTTTCTAGCCCTTTAATTCGGTATTGCTGTCGGCATGATTCAGAGCTCGATTGGTAGCCTGATGCGAGGGTTTGCTTTCATCGTAATCACCGATAATACCGATGTCTAGTGTCTGGTTCATCTTTCCCCTTAAGGATTATTTTACCAGATTCAGCACTTCTCGCAAGTGAGCAATCCTGGGGCCGTCCCAGTTATCCTCCCGTTCCATAGATATCATGTCGTATTCTTCGGCAGGGTCGCGGAGTAATACAGGGGACATTCCTATTTCCCGCGCACCGGTAAGCTCACCGCTGCCGCCGTCACCGACGTAGAGGCAGTCCGGCGGTTTAACCTCCAGACGGTCAGCAGCAATATGGTAAATACGAGGCTCAGGTTTCTTGATACCCACCTCGCATGAAAAAACGGTGGTGTTAAACAGGGCGGCGAAAAGGGTCTTTCCCCAAACCATTGGTATATCTCCCGTACAGTCGCTGAGAAGTCCCGTTTTGTATCCCAATGATTGTAATTTCTTAATGGTGGCGATAGAGTCCGGACGTGGTGTCAAGGAATGCAGTGTGTAGTCCAGCCGGATTCGGGCAGCGTTTTCTACCTGTGCCTTGGTAGCTCTTATCTTGAGACGCTTACAGATATATTCTATGCTGTATTGGGGGGTCGGGTGAACGCCGGTATTACGCTCCTGGAAAGATTCCAGCCAGATACGCTGGAATTCCACCGCTGGAACGTTTACAATTTGAGCCATTTCCGACAGGACGCTTTCGTATTCGGAACGTGAAAAATTATCAACCAGCGTCCCGAAAAGGTCAAAAATGACAGCCTGATATTTCATTCTATCAATCCAATAAATTTAACAATTCCGGCAGCCTATTTATCGTTAAAACATCGGTTTGGATATAATCTCTTTTAATAATATCCGGCGGCGTGGCGGTTGTTTCTCTTTGTATCAGTATGGGTACAATTCCGGCCGCCTGCGCTCCCACGATATCTTCTTCAGAATCGCCGAGGTAGACGGCATCTTCCGGTTTTAGTCCGAGTTTCTCCAGTGCTAGGTGAAAAATCCTGGGGTCAGGTTTCTTGAAATCGTAATCTCCGGAAATCACTACCGTGCTGAAATATTTTTTCAAATTCAGGTCGTTCAGGACGCGGCGTATATAGGGCGGATGGTCGTAGTTTGATATAACTCCCAGGGTATACTGCTGACTGAGTTCCCGCAGCAAGGGGTGACAATCTGGGTCGATAACCGCGTAATCATTCCAGACTTTCAATAGCGTTACGGATGTCTGCCTGATATCGGCGGGATTTACTTGGAGTCCGGCGCTGGAGAAGACGGCCTGTATCCGGCGTTCAAAAATGGTGAAATCCTCTTTACCCGGGGGAGGTGGTTCCTGCCTGATATGATGTAAGCACCACTCATTAAAAGATTCTCTGGGGATATCAAGTCCGTGTGGTTTCAGGCAGTCGTAGAAACGTCCCAGCCAGGTATCTAACTCGGCTTCCATGTCCTCAATAACAACCAGCGTCCCGAAAAGGTCAAAAATGACAGCCTGGTATTTCATGCCGTTCCATCCAGCAGCTCATCACCGAGAGTGTCCAGTATTATCCGGCTCAGGACTGATTTTTTTACGAACTTGTATCTCGACCTCTCCTCTTCCGTTCGACCCGAAAACAGGGATTTATTGGTAGGTATTACATCCGATACTAAAAGGAGAGCGGCAGCCGCGATGCCCACCAGTCGGGAGCAGTTGAATACCGCCGATGTTTCCATCTCGATGCCGGCACAGCCGTATCTATTACTTATCTCGTCCAGGTGAAAGAACTGGGCGACGATAGTATCGGAGGAGAAAATCCTGCCTTTATGAATGACGACGCCATTCTCAGTAGCCAGAGTAGTTGCATATTCTTCGAGTAGCCCGTTAAGCCCGGCATCGGGCTTGGCCGGTTTCAGGAAAGCGTGGGGAGATAGCTCCCCCTCTTTCAAATAGCTGGAATAGCCGTCGCCGCCGATGGACTCGGTAATAGTCAGTAAATCACCTATGGCTAAATACCCGGTAAGCCCGCCGAACGAGCCGGTAAATATCAGATGACGACAGGGTGTACAGCCCAGAGCCAGGACGACATCTCCCGCCTGGGACGCCCCGATACCGGAACGTACCAGCGAGATAGGCTGGTTTTGGTAGGAGAGTGTATAGACACAGGGTGCGAAATCACTTTCGGTAATGGTTTCGATGCCATCTACCGCCTCCGAAAGGAAATCTTCCTTGCTCCAGATGGGCGTAAGTATCACCTTTTCCTGGATGTTTTCCGGTTCGCAGCGCAGGATTAATCTGGTGATGTCTTCGGAGCAGATATTGTATTTCTTATGAGCAAAATACTCCGGGATACCTTTACTCATCGCCTACCCGCTGCTCTCCTGCTTCCATATCTGACCGCCTTCGGGCAGCACGAAAAGGTCTTCACCGGCCAGCTTGGCCTGCAATGTATCCCTCAGAGCGGGGATGGGGACTCGTATCTGGTTCAGCGTGTCACGCTCGCGGATGGTAGCCATTTTGTCTTCCAGCGACTGGAAGTCGATGGTGACGGAGAAGGGCGTGCCCAGCTCGTCCTGCCGGCGGTAGCGGCGACCGATAGCCTGAGTGTCGTCGTACTGCGTCGCAAAGCAGGGGCGCAGGTCGGCGTGGACGTCTTTCGCCAGCGCTGCCAGGTTTTCCTTGCGACTCAGCGGCAGTACGGCGACCTTGACGGGAGCGATATCGGGGTGGAAGTGGAAAAGTACCCTTAAATCGTCATTGACTATTTCCTCGTCATAGGCGTCGCAGAGGAAGGCCAAAACGGCCCGGTCGACGCCTGCCGAGGGCTCAACAATATAGGGCACGTAATGCTCGTTTGTCTCGTTATCGAAGTATTCCACAGATTTCCCGCTGGCGGCGCCATGCTGCTTGAGGTCGAAATCGGTACGGTTGGCGATACCCTCGAGCTCTGCCTGGCCGTGGGGGAAAAGATAGGTAATATCGGTACAGTTTCGGGCGTAATGCGCCAGATTCTCCCTGGGGTGCTCGTATAACCCGAGGTGTTCTTTTTTTATACCGAGTTTTACGTACCAGTTGAAACGTTCCTCTACCCAGTAGTCGAACCATTCCTTGTCTGTCCCCGGTTTGACGAAATATTCGAACTCCATTATCTCGAATTCGCGACTGCGGAAGATGAAATTCCCGGTGGTGATTTCGTTGCGGAAGGCTTTACCCTGCTGGGCAACACCGAAGGGCAGACGCTTGCGGCTGGTGTTTAATGCGTTCTGGAAGTTGACGAACATACCTTGGGCCGTTTCCGGACGCAGGTAGACCACACTGGCTTCTTCTTCCACGGGACCGATGAATGTCTTGAACATGGTATTGAACATACGTTCCTCGGTAAGCTCACCGCCGCAGGCAGGACACTTGTTTTCGACAAGGTCATCGGCTTTCCATCTCAGGTGGCAGACCTTGCACTCCACCAGAGGGTCGGAAAAACTGGAAACATGGCCGCTGGCTTCCCAGACACTGGAATTCATCAATATGCTGGTGTCCAGTCCCACCATGTCGTCACGCTCCTGGACGATGCTGCGCCACCAGGCTTCCTTGATATTACGCTTGAGTTCCACTCCTACCGGCCCGTAGTCCCAGCAGCCTGACAGCCCACCGTAAATATCACTGCTGGGGAAGATAAAACCCCGTCTCTGGCAAAGTGAAACGAGTTTTTCCATGGTGAGTTTACCCGGGACAGGGTTGGCCATTTTTCATCACTCCTGATTTTGTTTAATGTTTGACCTGTGGTATTGCCTTAGGGTTTGGAAGAAAAATATACCCAGAACGATGGTACCCAGTAACAAAATAATGACGATGACAATCCACAGGGGTATGAGACGTATATCGTATGCATTGTATAGGAAAATATCGAGCATTGCAAAGATAAGGATAATCTGCGGGAGGGCTACCATGTTGCCCATTGCCATCAGCATTCTCTTGATATGATTACTGTCTGAAAGCTCGTATTTCTTACTGATAATAGAACCGATACCGCTGATGGCTACCCCGATAAACGCCAGGAAGAACTGGGGAATCAGCAGCCAGGCGATGATGGCGACGCGGCTAACTTCTCTATCGGGTATATCCCCTGAAAAATGATAGTATACCTCCGGTGGCAGCTTGTTATAAAAAACTACAGCCAGGATTACTGAGAACAGAAAGAATACCACCGGCAGCATAATATACGACCAGCGGAAGTATTTACCGCGTTTGATATTCGTTATCTTTGTATCTTCGCTGTCGTTGATGGCGACCCCCGGTAACATCAAGAATAGTTATTTCAGATTACCAGCTTTAAGGCAGGGGTGTCAAAAAGAACAGTATTGAGTGCGGTTATATCGTTTCAGGCTCGAATAAATAGTCGTGGTGTGGTATTGTATATAGGTATTCACGAAAAGGTCTCTATATGATTTCACGTCCTCGGTTTTTTTACGGCTGGTATCTCGTTGGCTTGATGGTCGTGGGTATGATGCTGGCCTACGGCATCAGAAACGCTTTTTCCGTCTTCTTCGACCCGATTCTGGATGAGTTCCAATGGTACCGCGGCGCTACGGCTATCATGCTGTCGCTGAATATCCTCGTCTACGGACTAACGGCGCCTGTCGCTGGCAGCCTCGTCGACCGATGGAAACCCCGGAAAGTGGTTTTCATCGGTATTTTCACCCTTTCTCTGGCGACGTTTTGCTGCGCTTTTGCCAGTCAGCTCTGGCATTTTTACCTGCTTTTCGGTATCCTGGCGCCTATCGGCACCGCTTTTTGTGCCGCACCCGCGTTGAATCCGACTCTGATGAACTGGTTTGCCAAAAAACGCGGACTGGCTATAGGCCTGGGCCAGATTGGCGGTGGCTTGAGTTTTGCCTATGGCATGCTCGTGGAGACGGTTATTAGTCACTGGGGGTGGCGTCCCTCTTTCTATGTCATGGCTGGTCTCCTGCTGGTTGTTTTATTACCGTTGTATTGGATATTGTTTTATTACCGCCCGGAGGATAAGGGATTAAAGCCTTACGGTACGGACGAACCTTCGTTGGATGGTAACGGAGATGAGATAGAGCAAACTGCTACCCGTGACTGGACTCTGAGAAAAGCTGTCAGGACTCACAATCTATGGCTGCTGGTGTTTTCACAGTTCTGCTACTGGGGCACGGGTAACTACCTGGTAATCGCCCACCAGATAAAATTCGCGGTTGATGTCGGTTATACCAGCGTCCTGGCGGCTTCGGTTTTCGCCTTGTTCGGGATAGCTTCTATCGGCGGTCAACTCTGCGCTTCGATATCCGATGTTATCGGTCGGGAAAAGACGGTTACGATAGCTTCGGTTCTGTCTATCGGTGCTATGGTCGCTTTGCTTTCAGTTACGGATAACTCCCAACCATGGCTGCTGTATATGTACGCTACAGTCTCCGGTTTTGCCACCGGGCTGTTTTCGCCGACTATCTTCGTCGGCCTGGCTGACATCTTTCACGGCAGGAATATCGGTGCGATATCCGCCCTGGTGCTGACGGGAACGGGAATAGGCGGCGCTCTCGGTCCCTGGCTGGGGGGTTATATCTACGATATCTCCGGCAGCTATTCTACCGCTTTCATTATCAGCCTGGCGTCTTTTGCCGTGGCCGGTGTTTCATTCTGGATAGCCGCCCCGCGCAACGCGGAGAAGCTGCGAGCCAGGATGGAGTCCTCAGGAACCTGAGCGATTAAATATTGTAGTTAAAGAAGCCCTTATCGAGGTCGCCTTCGTTGGAATAGCCGCGGCTCTCCCAGTAGCCCTCGTAGTTAACGTCATCGGAAAGCTCAATCTGGGTTATCCATTTAATCCATTTATAGCCCCACTTGCTTTCGGCGACCAGCTGGAAGGGGTAGCCCCTTTCCGGCGGCAGGGTGACATCGTTCATCTTGTAGGCCATGATGATGTCGTTATCCAGGACGTATTCTATGGGGAAAGAGGTCGTATAGCCGTCATAGGCGTGAAAAATCACTGTCTTGGCTTCGGGTAAGGGCCCGGCTTTTTCCAGGATATCTCTGACCAGGATGCCTTCCCAGAGTATGTTCACTGCCCAGCCTTCGACGCAGTTTAGCCTGACCACTTTCTTATAGTTATCGAAGTCTCCGATAGCATCATCATAGGTATATTCGGTCGGGTTTTCCACCAGCCCGGTAACCTGTAACTGATAATTCTCTATTTCTACGTACTGGGGTCCCTTAATTGAATTTTCACGGAAATCGTTGATAGAGGAAAGGTTTTCACCTTGATATTCTCTCACCTCGACGCCCTCTAATTCTTCGACATTGCTACTTTTAGGACCGAAAACAAATATGCCCACCAGGAATGCGACGACGACCAGGGCGATTATTATCAGTCCCGGGATTGACTTTCTCTTCACGGCACCACCTCCGCTGTAGTACTGGGGTAAATATCAAGTCCTGTATTTACCTCTGTTTCAAGAGTATGACGGACAGCAGAGGTTGTCTGCGACTTTTATCGCATCCGCAGTCGGTCCAGCCTCCGGAAAGCCTGCTGTTTCTCGCTCAGGCTGATTTTAGTGCGGTTGATTGCCCTGGAGAGTAGCTCTATGCTTTTATCGTAAGTCTGCCTGTCCACCGGATAGGGGATGCCGTCCTTGCCGCCGTGGGCAAAGCTGTAGCGGGCCGGGTCGCGGTAGCTGGGCTCGACACCGTGGACCAGCTCGGCAATCAGGCTCAGGGCGCGTATCGTCTTGGCTCCCACCCCCGATAGTCCCAGCAGCCTTTCGAAGTCCTGGGGCTGGCGTTCGTAGGTGCTCAGGATAATCCGGCTCAGGCTGTCGGGGTGGAGGTCGCGGGTATATATCTGATGTCGGGCGGGCAGGTCCAGCGTTTTCAACCTTTTAAGTTCGGCAATGACTTTTTCCGGCTGTTCTCCGGTAATAATACCGGTAATGGTTGTCCTCGCTGGCAGGCTTTCACCGGCGGTGAGGTCGAGGGTCTGTCCTCTGGTTTCGGATAAAATGGCCGCGTGAGGTTCATTGACAAAATCGGCGACCGTTTCACCCAGCCAGTGGTAGCGGCGGGCGTAGCGGTTGGACTCGTTCATACCCTGCTGGATAACCGTCCACGAGCCTCTGGCGGTAAAGAGGAAGCTGTAGTGGTAGAGCTGATAACCGTCCTGAACAGCGGCGCTGTCCACCTTGGCTGACATGCGGCTGGCGTAGACGAGAGGGGCGGGTTCTATACCGATTTTTTCTCCCCATTGTTCAATCTCGGCAGGCGTCTTACGGGAGGTCTTGCCCTTGCCTCCGGCAGCGAAAAGGCCCAGGTCACGTTCGATTCCCCTGATGCCCTCTTTCAAAGCCCCGCAGAGGGTAGTCGTCACGCCGCTGGAATGCCAGTCGAAGCCCAGGACGCACCCGAAAGCCTGGAACCAGTAGGGATGGGAAAGCCGGCGCAGCATCTCGTCCGGTCCGTAATCGGCGACGATAGCGATGGTGATTTCGCGGGCCAGCGGTACCATGCGGTCGAAGAGCCACCGCGGTGCTTTACCGCCGTGCAGCGGCAGGTTGGCGATACCGGTCCTTAAAGAAGGCAAATTTCACTCCGGGTTTCTTACCGGTTTACGATGCGCAGGTGCTGCAATCACCGGAGCTGCAGCTGGAGCAGGAACTCCCCCCGGTGCCGGCGATTGTCTTGGGAACACCGCCGGGGGTGGCGCTGAAACAGGCGAAGGTGCTCATTTTCGGCTTGGATTTCTTCTGGCATTTGGGGCAATCAGCCGTATTATCGGCCTTACTTAGCGGACGTAGTTGCTCGAACTGGCAACCGCATTCCGTACATATATATTCGTATATTGGCATGATAGTTCTCCTGCATATAGTTTAATCCGTTTCAGCCTGGCGGTCAAGAGAAAACATGCAAATCTTGCCCGCAGGACGATTCGGGTGTAGGATAGGGAATATAAAAACGGAGGATTTTGTGATTCATAAAGTAGACATAAAGACATCTTCGAGGGTGGATTTTCAGGATATCACCTCGGTGGTGAATGACATCGTAGCTAAAAGCGGTGTCCAAAGCGGTATCTGCTATATTTTCGTACCTCATACCACGGCCGGGGTGATGGTTAATGAGCACGCCGACCCTGATGTCGTTAAGGACATCATCGCGCAACTCGATGCCATGGTGCCGCAGCATGACGGATACCGACACCGTGAAGGAAACTCACCCGCGCACATCAAGGCAACGCTTATCGGCGATTCCGAAACGCTGTTCATCGAAGAGGGCAGGCTGGTGCTGGGGACATGGCAGGGGATTTTTTTCGGTGAGTTCGATGGACCCAGGAACCGTCGTATCTACGTCAAGATAATCACGGATAACTAATTTCTCCAACATGGATATGTGCCGGTTATCGATGCTATAATTGGTGGAACATGACAGTTGTAGTTACCGGCGCGTGCGGGCACATTGGAACCAACCTGGTACGCACCTTAATCGATAGCGGTCGCCCGGTACGTTCCCTGGTGCATGTGCATAACCGGGGGATTGATGGACTCGATACCGAACTGGTTAAGGGTGATATTCGTGACCCTGAATCGTTATATCGGGCATTCCGTGACGCTGAGATTGTCTATCACCTGGCTGCCTGCATTTCGCTGTCGATGAGAGGCTGGCCACAGCTGGAATCGATAAACGTTATCGGCACGAGAAACGTGGTCGAAGCCTGCCTTCGGGCCGGTGTCAAACGTCTCGTTCATTTCAGTTCCATCCACGCTCTGCAGGAGAAGCCGCTTTCGGCACCGGTCGATGAATCGCGTCCGTTAACTGACTCACCGGATTTCCCACCATATAACCGCTCCAAAGCCCTCGGCGAAAATGAGGTCCGGCGCGGGATAGAGAAGGGGCTGGACGCCGTTATTTTAAATCCCACGGCGATAATCGGTCCTCATGATTACGAGCCTTCCTATTTAGGCAGGGCATTGCTGGATATGGCGCAGCATAAGCTGCCGGCCCTGGTGACGGGGGGATATGACTGGGTGGACGTGCGTGACGTCGTTCAGGGTGCTATCACCGCCGAGAAGAAAGCGACTTCCGGGGAGCGATATATCCTCTCCGGACACTGGCTATCCATAAGCGGCATTACGGATATCATCTCAGAAATCACCGGTACGCCGCCGCCGCGTCTCACCGTTCCGCTATGGCTGGCCCGCCTGGGCGTTCCCGTGGTGGCGGCAGTAAGCAAATTAACGGGGAAGAACCCGCTTTACACCAGCTTCTCGCTCAAGGCTTTGAACAGTAACCGGAACATGAGTCACGAAAAAGCCTCCCGGGAACTTGGCTATCAGCCCCGTCCTTTACGAGAAACCATCACGGATGCTTTACAGTGGTTTAGAGACACCGGTCAGCTTACCGGTTCCGCAACCAAGGAAAGCGGGAAGTCCGCATGAGTGAGTCGGTCATTTTCGACGGACTGCTGATAGGCTGGTTCGTCCTGGCGGCGGTTGTCTTTATTCTGCTGTTCTTCGTCGTAGCCCCTTACGGTCGTCATATACGCGGCGGGTGGGGCTATACAGTCGGGAATAAACTGGGCTGGGTGCTGATGGAAGCCGCGTCTCCCGTGGTTTTCGGCTTATGCTTCTTTCGGGGCGGCAGCCTTTCTGCTGCCACGGTGGTATTTCTCGTTATTTGGGAAGCGCATTACCTTCACCGTGCCTTTATTTATCCCTTCAGTTTGCGCGGCAGAGAACGGCGTATGCCGCTGGCAGTGGTAAGTTTCGGCTTGCTTTTCAACGTAATGAACGGCTATCTCAACGGCCGCTATATCTCCGTGTTTTCCGGGGGCTATGCCAACGAATGGCTGACCGACCCCAGATTCATCATCGGGGTGATATTGTTTATAGCCGGATATGCCATCAACCGTCAGGCGGACAGTATTTTAAGGAGTCTGCGTGAGCCGGGTGAGTCGGGATACAAGGTAGCGTTCCGCGGTTTCTACCGCTGGGTGTCCTGCCCGAATTATCTCGGCGAGGTGGTTATCTGGCTGGGGTGGGCGCTGGCAACCTGGTCCCTGCCGGGTCTGGCTTTTGCCGTGTGGGCCATCGCCAACCTCGTACCCCGGGCGAGAGCGCACCATGCTTGGTATCGGAAAAACTTTCCTGATTATCCCGCGGGAAGGAAGGCTCTGTTGCCGGGTATATGGTAGTTAGAATCCTCTATATATAGGGTGATTATTATTCGTTTACTAGCTCTACCATAATCAGCGTGGCCGCCTCTTTACCTGTGGCTTTGGTCTTTCCGTTGATTTCTATAGTCAACGTACCGTCATAGGGTGATTTCTCGAGTACTTTAAATATCGTCCCCGGTATCATCCCCAGACTGGTAAGGTAACGGAGAAATTCGATATTATACTCGTTGACGACGCTCAGCATTCTGGCAGACTGCCCGGGTTCGAGTCTGGATAGAACTATTCCCGGACTTTTGATATTCTTAAAATCCTTACCCGGTATGGGATTACCATGAGGGCAGACGTCGGGATTGCCTAAAAAATCCGCCAGCTTTTCCTCCACCAGGTCGGAGGTGGTATGTTCTAGGGCGCAGGCGTCACTATAAACATCTTCCCAGCCGATATTGAGGTGCTTGTGAAGAAATACCTCCCAGAGGCGATGCCGTCGGGTGAGTCTGATATAGCGTTTCTGGCCTTCATCGGTTAATCTGGCGCCCCCGTACGGCGTATACTCTACCAGTCCCTTTTCGGATAACCGTCGTACCATTTCGCTGACGGATGCTAGCGAGATTCCCATGCTTTGCGCTATAGACGTGGTACTGACCGGATTTTCCGATTCTTCCAAAGTGCCGATAGACTCTAAATACTCCTCTGTTGTACGCTGGCTCAAAATACGCTCCTCATTTATTAATTATAAAAGAAAAATTAGGATATGTCAAGATATTATCAAGGGTATTCTAATAATATTATTAGGAATACCTTGACTTTTCATCGTGGGCTTTGCTATAATATATCTTGAGGGATTGTACAGATGATGGTGAAATCGTTGGGCGAACTGGTACCCCGCGAAAAAGCGATGATTGTAAAAGTCGGCGGCGGTAAAGGCATACGACGGCGTCTGCTTGATATGGGAGTGGTGGCCGGCGCTGAAGTTGAAATGCAGAGGGTGGCTCCGTTGGGAGACCCGGTGGAAATCAGGATAAAAGGGTATGACCTTGCCTTGCGGAGAGAAGAAGCTGCCAATATTCAGGTTGAATTAACTCAGGGAATGTTAAGCCGGGCTAAAGCCGGTGAAACGGTTACCGTGATAGCCCTCGGAGCCGGATGGGGTTTACAGAGAAGACTGGCCGATATGGGACTGACCCCGGGAGTTAAATTAAAAGTCATCAGCAGCGGCCGGCCCGGTCAGGTCGTTATTGAGGTGCGTGGCTCCCGGATGGCTCTGGGACACGGCGTTGCCGCCAAAATACTGGTTGCCTACATATAATCGTATCGTATGGAAAAGAAGAGACTGACTATAGCCCTGGCGGGCAATCCCAATTCGGGAAAAACCACCGTTTTCAATAATATGACCGGTACCAGGCAGCGGGTAGGTAACTGGCCGGGAGTAACGGTTGAGAAAAAAGAAGGAAATCTTACTTTTAAAAAACGCAACATCAAGGTTGTCGACCTTCCCGGTGTCTACAGCCTGACCGCCTATTCGCTGGATGAGGTGATAGCCAGGAACTATATCGTCGATGAGAAACCCGATGTCGTCGTTGACGTTGTTGACGCTTCCAGTCTGGAAAGAAACCTCTATCTGACCGTGCAATTACTGGAAATGAAGACCAGTCTGGTCATCGCTCTCAATATGATGGATGTGGCGGAGTCGAGGAACTATCGTATTGATGTTGCCGGACTCTCCGAGCTTCTGGGGGCACCGGTCGTACCGATGGTAGCCGCGCGGAATCAGGGAACTGAGGAGCTGTTGCAGACCATTATCGATGCCGCCGAGGGCAGCATTCGGGTGAAGGGTATAAACCTGCACTATGGTCATGATGTCGAGGAAGAGATTGAGAAGCTGGAAAAGTCAATATCCGGCAGTGCTCTGGCCGGTAGCTACTCTCCCCGGTGGCTGGCGGTGAAATTATTGGAAGAGGATAAAGAGATTGAGCAAAAGGTCGGGCAGGCGTAACGGTGGATTATAACGAATTAATCAAGACCAGAGATGAAAGCCTGGCGCATCTGCGGAGAATTCACGGTGATGATGCCGAGACGATGATTGCCGATGCCAGGTACGGCTTCATCAGCGGGTTGATGAAGGACGTCCTCGAAAAGCCGCTGGTAGAAAAGGTGACGATAACCGACCGCATCGACCGCCTGATGTTGAATCGCTGGCTGGGTATTCCCCTTTTCCTGCTTATCCTTTTCGGTGTCTTCCAGTTCACTTTTTCCGCATCCACACCTTTAATAGGCTGGATAACCCAGGGAATGGACTGGCTGGCGGAACAGGCGGCGGTGATATCACCGGCATGGCTGAGTTCGCTGCTTTCCGATGGGATTATCGGCGGTGTCGGCGCGGTGCTTTCCTTCATCCCGATTATCTTCTTGCTGTATATCGCCATGTCCGTCCTCGAAGATACCGGCTACCTGGCGCGGGCGGCTTTCGTTATGGATCGGTTGATGCACCGACTCGGCCTGCACGGGCGTTCTTTCGTTACCTTGATGCTGGGCTTCGGGTGCACTGTCGCGGCGATAATGTCCAGCCGTACTATCGAGAATCCTAAAGACAGACTGGCTACTATTCTGGTTACGCCCCTGATGTCCTGCGGTGGCAGGCTTCCCATCTATGTATTTCTAGCCGCCGCCTTTTTTACCGCCTACCAGGGACTGGTTGTCTTTGCGATGTATGCCATCGGCGTTATCCTGGCGATTCTTCTCGCCTGGCTCTTCCGTAAGAAGCTGCTGCCCGGTGAAAGCGGACACTTTGTTATGG
>Ga0315537_1000408_pt1 | contig 33365 bp, 24 predicted proteins | sample SalMarSW160270MG_FD_203091 | JGI IMG/M metagenome (GOLD analysis project Ga0315537, IMG submission 203091) | Salt marsh sediment microbial communities from the Plum Island Ecosystem LTER, Massachusetts, United States - Salt Marsh Sediment SW1602-70 ... | reverse complement strand
TGAGGGCAAAGCCGGCCCGCAACGGCGTGGACCGAAACAACGTCAAGTTAAACTCTTTGAAGCAAGAACGATCTTGGGCAAAGTCGTGGCGCAGATGGTGCAGAACAAAGGATGGAAGCTTTCTCAATTGGCTGCGCAGATGAACACTAATTATGCAGCTGTTTATTCGTTACTGAAGCATGAGCATCCCAGGGCATCGACGGTCGATGAGATCGCCAGGGGTTTGGGCGTTCCTGCAGAAGAGATCATGGCGCAGATGGCCGTGCTGCAGGCCCAGGTCCCGGCCGTTGAAACAAGGCCCGGTTATTTCGATATTTTCGATATGAGGCGCCTGGCCAAAATAAAATATCGGCAGAAGGAATGGAGCCGGAGGACAAAAGACCTCTTTGCCCTGCTGGATGTGCTCGAGAACTTTGGCGTGTCCGTCGGACGTGAAAAGGATCTGAGATTATCGCAAGAAGGAAGTCAGGCTTTGATGTCCGTTGATCCCGCCACGCTGATGGAGATCATGACCGAAGAGGAACGTAAACCGAGGCAAGGGGCCTTGGGGAAGACAAGGGCCAGGTTCCTGTTCCATGAGGATCAACAATGGGATTATAGAACTTTTCAAGGAGAGGATAGGGATAACATCGTCAAGGGAAGTTTTGAGGGTCCCATTGTTTTGCCGGTGTACACGGATAACAAGGGCCGGTTTGATGTGGGCAATTATGATCCGATAAGTTTGTTGCATGAATACAGAGAGTTTGCCGGGTTAAGGGTGGTCAAGAATGGCGTGACCGTGGCGGTCAGGCTTTTGTCGAGGGAACAAGGCGGCGAAGATATCCTGTTTCTGATCGACCGGGATGGACGGACCGCGCAGGTCACGGGCTATGAGATCTTTGCCGGCGGGAAAAAGATAGGGGAGCATAAGTGTTCATTGATCTACAGCCTCGCCGACAGTTGGCCGGGACAATGTGCGTTTTCAAGCATGTATTTCAAAAAATTATCGTATATCCTGCCCGAATTGTCCGAAAAAGTGACGTGGGTCGTGGGATTGCCCCTTAGCGATTACGGCATTGCGTCGGTAGCCTTGAGGCCGGAATTTTCCTACAGGATCGTGATCAATTCAATGACGGGGTTAGAATCCGAGGAATTCAAAGACCGGACCGTTTACGTGGGCATTAGGGACGGGCGCTTGACGGATGCGGTCGTTCCCGATATGGATGAAAACGGCAATGAGGTCTTTGATAGACCGTTCGTGGAGATCAAGGGGTTGGTTTCTCCAGTTGAAACATGGGAAGGGGCGAAGACAAGGAACGTCAATGGCTTTCAGGCGTTGTTTATCCGGGGAGAAGAACAAACCGGGGTCGTCAAGGTCTATGAGGACAGGGGAGGGGAGAGGAATTTTCTCTTTGCCGTCAACACTTTGGCGAGAGGTAATCAGGCGGGCAAAATGCAGAGCTGTTTCCCGGAGGTCAAGGCTGAGGATGTTGTCGTCGTGGATGAGCGGGAAAAAAGGATATCCGAGACCTGGAAGGATTTTGAGCGGGATGTGAGGGCTGCCGGCGGGGAAGAGGCCGTCTTTTACGAGGGGCGGTGGATCGTGTCGCCCAAGCAGATCTACGGGCATCTCGGCTACACGAATCCGGCACAGTATTTCATGAAGACGAAAGCGTTCTTTGATGTCACGAAAAAGACCGTTGCGGATGTTTTGAAAGACGAGGGGATCGATTATGTTGTGCTGAAAGGACGGCTCGCGGTGAAGATGAATAGCACGATAGAGGTTTTACAAGCGGGGCAGCGCGCACTGGGCGTGCGTTTTACCCCGCGTGCCGGTAGTATCAAAAAAGCCGATGACGGCACCGCCTCCTCGCCGGCGGTCGCGACGTCCGAACGGTCGAACGAAGACAATGCTTTGCCATCAAGTTTGTTGATAGACCCTGTTCCGTCGCCGGTGCTGGCGAGGGAATCGCGGCGGTATAGGGCTTCCATGTCCGCTGTCGTCAAGGTTGAAGTCTTTCACGTTATGTCGGCAGTCACGTTCTTGATGTCGACGATAGGATTAAAAAACGATAAGGATTTGTCCTTTGAGGTCACTTATTCGTTCGGACGACGTTGCAAGCGGTTTCCATTCACCGTGAAGGGCTTGGCGCAGAACGCTCCTCGCCTGAGGAACGGAAGAAAAATAATCATATACGCAGAAAGCGATTCAATCTCGACGGAAGTTTTGCAGGTGATCGTCGGCCACGTGGCTTACGTGGTTAGGACATATGATGAGTTGCCGTCCCGCCAGCCCAACATGGAGATCGAACGGAAGATTTACGAAAGACGAACAAAATGGGAGCAAAGTCTGCGCGATGCGGGGTTGGATCTGGTTCGTTTTGATAGGTATGCCGATAAGCAAGTTTTGCGCAGCGACAAAGACAAGCCGAAGGGGGATGACTCGGACGCAAAAGAGATTTCCTCGCCATTGAGCGAAAGAGTCCATCCTGTTCAGCCGCCGGTGCTGGCGGCAGAGGACAGGAGAAAGGAGGACGCGGAAAACAATTTGGCTTTATCGGCCACGGGCGCGATGGGGGTCGGGGGGAGTGTCCCGGCGCCGGTCGTGCCGTAGCCGTTTCATTGTTCGTCGGCACCGCGAAAAGGGCGCCGATTTCGATAGATTAAATTCGATGTGGGGAGTACAGTGGGAAAGGAGGATGAAATGGGCAAAGCAAAGAGGAAGCGGACAAATCCGATGCCCGAGGCGCCGATAGCGGAACACGAGCGCAGGGTCTTTTGTCGCTTCAACCTCAACGATGTCCCCGTCCGGTTCAAGGACCTGAAGGTCGGGGAGCACGGGGAGGCACGGTGCCACGACATCAGCGGCAGCGGAGCCGGGTTCTCGAGTGCCCGCGGGTTACAACCGCGGACGCCGCTGGAGATGTGGTTCGACCTGCCGGATAAGTTCGAGCCCATGCACCTTTTGGGCAAGGTATCGTGGACACGGCAGGAGCAGGCAGGCTGGCGCATCGGTGTAGCGTTCGACCGCCAGCGGTTGGTGAGTCTGGCGCGCGTCTTGAAGCTGGAACAGTAAATCAGCGGGAAAACAAAAGGAGGCATATCATGGACGAGAGAAGAGGGGCGACCCGATGGGAGATCGTTCTCCCGGTCCGCTACTTGAACCACCCCAGCCACAAGGAGGGGTATGCTCACACGCGGGATTTGAGCACGCGGGGCGCCCTGTTGGAGAGTATAGAGAGGCACACGTCAGGGGATAAGATCGACATGATGTTCCAGACGGGTGAGGGACTGGAGAACAACGTCTCCGTCGAGGCCAAGGTCGTCTGGCAGGCGCCGGCCCTGGATTCATTTCAGGAGTGTAACTTCTTGACCGGCATAGAGTTTACGAAAATCCGGGACAGCTTCAAACAGAAAATCCTGGACTACGTTATCGACACCAAGCCGGAGCAGGTGAGGAAGCGCTGGTGGGGTAACTCAAGGTAAACAGAAAAAACGTCGCGGGGGTCTACGGAGGAACCAATAATCTTGCGGAGGAGTCCATGGTAAGGTAAAAGATTCTGGAGAGAAAGTCTTGACAATTTGCCTTGTTATGATAGACTTTTAAAATCTATTTTACTATAATTGCAACGGGTTATGTCAACTCAGAGAGGAAAAGTCTTGCGCATGAAGTATGGTCATTTCTCATCCGATGGGCTGGAGTTTATCGTCACGCAACCTGAGACCCCCACCCCTTGGATCAACTATCTGACGAACGACAGGTATTGTGCCATTATCTCGCAGACCGCCGGCGGCTACAGCTTCTACCGCGACTGCCGCACGGACCGCATCCTGCGATGGGCGCCCGATTACAAGAACTTTGACCGGCCGGGACGCTATATCTACGCCCGCGAGGTCAAGCCGAGCGCGAGGGGCAAGAAGGCGGCCGCCTGGTCGCTCACCTACCAGCCCCTGCGCGTCAAGCCCGACTCCTTCGAGTGCCGCCACGGCCTGGGCTACACCGTCATCACGACCGTTTACTCCGGCATCACCTCCGAGATCACCTATTTCGTCCCGCCCCATGAAGACTGCGAGCTGTGGCTCGTCCGGTTGACCAACGGGACCAACCGCGAGCGCAGGCTTGAGCTTTATCCCTACGTCGAGTGGCTGATGGGCGATTACCACGAAGAGTTGCGCTACCGCAACATCATGAATTTGTACAACCGGATGTGGTTTGACGAGACGCACCGGCTTATCTGGGGGTGGAAGACGGCTTTCTGGCAGGGGATGGACATCAAGGAGTTCAAGAATTACGGCTTTTTCGCGACGGACCTCGACGTCAAGGGTTACGCCACGCAGAAGGCGGCGTTTCTCGGCCGCTACAACACCGAAGAGAGGCCCGAGGGCGTCCTGGAAGGTACGTTCACGAACACGGCGCTGTGTTCCGGCGAAGACGGCATCGGCTGTTTTAAGCATGTCGTCAAGCTTGACGCCAGGCAGTCCAAAGAATTCGTCGTCATCCTCGGCGAGACCGAGGGCCAGGCGCAGGCGCTGAAGCTGGTGAATAAGTACCGCGACCTCACGCACGTCAAAAAGGCGTTTGAAGAGACGAAGGCCCTCTGGAGAGAGCGCATCTGTGAGAATATCGTCGTCAAGACGCCCGACAAAGATTTCGACACGATGGTCAATGCCTGGGTCAAGTACCAGGTCTATATCTGCAACCTCTGGTCGCGTTCGCCGTCTTTCTATCACGAAGGGTCCGGCGGCCGCGGCTACCGCGACTCCTGCCAGGACTCCGAAGCCATCTGTTCCATCAATCCCGACACGACGCGCAAGCGCATCCTCTACCTCGCCTCCCTGATCCGGCGCGACGGCACCTCAGCGCCGGGCTGGTCCGACACATCGGGCGCGGCAGGGCACCGTCCGAACAAGGACCACCAGATATGGCTGACGGCGACGGTGCGCTCTTATATCCAGGAGACGGGCGATGTCTCGATCTTGAAAGAGTACGTGCCCTATCTCAAAGACAAGTGGGTCGGCGGATGGGAGATCGACCCGAATTTCAAAGAAGGCGCGCAGGCCGACGGGGAAGGGACGCTCTTCGAGCATCTGGAGAAAAATCTGAATTTCTGCTTCAACGACGTCGGCGACAAGGGGCTGCCGCTTATCGGCCACGCCGACTGGAACGACGCCATCGACGCCGCCGGCAAGCAGCACAGGGGCCAGAGCGTTTGGCTGGCGCAGGCCCTGGTGCGCTCTTTGAAATACTTCGCGGAGCTCGCCGGCTTGCTGGAGGACGGCGAAAAACGGCAGGAGTTTTTGAACAAGGCCAAGACCATGACCGAGCGCGTCAACGAGGTCGGGTGGGACGGCGATTGGTATATCCGCGGCTTCACGGACGACGGCCGGGCCTACGGCAGCAAGGCGTATGATGAGGGCAAGATCTTTCTCAACGCCCAGGCCTGGGCGCTCCTGAGCGGCGTGGCGCAGGCCGGTGACCGCGAGGACAAGGTCCTGAAGGCCGTCGACCGTTTCCTTGACGGCAAACACGGCCTGGCGCTCTTTTATCCGGCCTTTACGAAATTCCGTTCGGAGCTGGGCCGCATCAGCATGTTTTCCGAGGGCACCAAGGAGAACGCGGCCGTCTTCTGCCACGCCGCCCACTTCATGATCGTGGCCTACTGCATGGCCGGCAAGGGCCAGCGCGCCTACGAATCGCTGTCTAAGATCATGCCCAACAAGCAAAAAGATTATGACGTCTACAAGGCCGAGCCCTACGTCTACGCCGAATACCTCGTCGGCCCGGAGAGCCCTTATCGTTACGGCGAAGGGCAGTTCACGTGGGTCACCGGCACCTCGGGGTGGGCCTTCATGGCCGCCACCGAGTGGCTGCTCGGCGTGCGCGGCGATTACGAGGGCCTGTGCATCGACCCCTGTCTGCCGCCTGACTGGAAGAGGTGTTCGGTGCGCCGGCCGTTCCGCGGCGATATCTATGAGGTCGAGATCGAGAATCCGAACGGCGTCGAGAAGGGCGTCGTGGAGCTGACCCTCGACGGCCACCCCGTCAAGGGCAACCTGATCAAGCCCGTGGGCGACGGCAAGACCCACAAGGTCCGCGCCGTCCTCGGCTAAAACTGAGACTCATGAGCCAGGCTCTTTAAGTCCCGGAGAGTGGGACTAAAAGAGCCTGGCTGGAAAGTTCCACTTTGAGGAGAGAAGGGGGATTGGTTTGATGCGATACGCCAGGCATATATTGGGGGGATTGATGATAGCGGCGCTGGCGGCCGGATGCGGCGAGATGCCTGCAGGTACGGGCGGCTCCGCAACGTCCGCCGGCCAGAAGATCATCGTCTGGCACTGGATGACGGACCGGCAGGACGCCCTGCAGGAATTGGCCAAACGCTATGAGGCCAAGACAGGAGTCAAGATCGTTTTTGAGCTTTATGCTCCGTCGGACGCCTATTCACAGAAAGTCCGCGCAGCGGCGCAGGCGCGCGCGTTGCCTGATATTTTCGGCATCTTGGGGGAGAAGCGGGACTTCGCGGCATTTATCAAGGCCGGCTGTGTCGCGAATTTGACCCGTGCGATGGAGGCCGACAATCACGCCTGGGAAGATCTTTTGCTTAAAAAGGCGGTCGCGATCAATGAATTCAAGGCCGGTAATCCTTACGGCGTTGAGCCTGGTATTTACGGCGTGCCCATCGATTTCATGACGATCGAGATGCTTTACAATAAAGATTTATTTAAAGAATTGGGGTTGGATCCTGATCGCCCCCCGGCGACCTTCCGGGAATTTATTGAAATGGCTGGTGCGCTCAAGGCCAAGAACATGCCGGGCCTGGTTTCCGGATGGGCCGAGGACTGGATGATCGAATGCCTTGCTCTTAATTACGCCTTTAACATCATGGGCGAAGATAAGGTTTTGGCCACCATGAGGGGGGATGTGCCGTATACCGACCCGGACTGGATCAAGGTTTTCAGCCTTTTTAGTGAAATGCGGGAATCGGGCGTTTTGGCCGAAGGCGTCGTGACCATGGTCAATAAGACGGCCGAACAGCTTTTCGCAAACGGGAAAGCCGTTTTTGCCTTTAACGGGTCCTGGTGCGTTAATGTTTATCAAGGCATGAACCCGACCCTCGATTATGCGGTGATGCTGCCTCCCGAAGCCTCCGATAAAAATCCGATGAGCATCTGGGGTAACGCGAGTTCTTTTATGGTCAATGCCCGTTCAAAAAATAAAGAAGAGGCCGTGACATTCCTTCAATGGCTGACCCGTCGTGATCAGCAGGCCTATTTGGCTCAAAGGACCTCCAATTTACCGGTCAATATTGAATGCCTGGGAAATATTTCTCCTATTCTGGCGCAGTTTGCCGATGATGTGGAGCTGGCCACTCACCCGAATCTTTGGGGAGTTTCCGAATTTCCCTTGGTCACGGAAACATTAGGAAGAGGGATCCAGTCCATCGTTATCGGTGAGAAGACTCCCGAACAAGCGGCTGCGGAAGTGCAAAAAGTCAAAGAAAGAGAATCGTTGAAAAAGAGAAAATAGGCATGGGATCACGTGGTTTGGTCAGGGTAAGGATGCCTAGGACAAAATGAAACTCGCATCACCTCTCAAATCTACCTTAGAAAACTACGGGTTTATCTTCCCGGCCGTTTTGATTTTTTCCATATTCTATATCTATCCTTTCATTCAGATCTTCCATTTAAGTTTTTTTGAGTGGGACGGCATCGTTCCCTTTAAGGATGCCATTCCTGTGGGGTGGAGCAACTTCAAAGAAATATCTTTTCAGGACTCCAGCTGGTGGCAGGCCGTGCGTAATGCCGGTTTTATCACGGTCGTTGCCCTGACCCTTCAGAATATCCTGGCGTTCCTGTTGGCCTTGGCATGCGACCGCGAGATCCGCATGAAGAATTTTTACTGCCTGATATTTTTTATTCCGGTGGTCCTCTCGGAGATCGTCGTCGGCATGACGGCGCGTTTTCTCATCAGCGGCCTTGAGGGCGCCGATGTGGTGAACCGGATGCTGGGTTCCCTGGGACTGTCGCACCTGGCGCATCACTGGTTGTCTGATCCCCATACCGCGCTGACGACAGTGGCCCTTGTCCATTGCTGGAAAGGCTTTGGCTGGGGATTCCTTATTTTCTTGGCCGGCCTGCAGACGATCCCGCGCGAGCTTTATGAAGCAGCGCGCGTGGACGGGGCCAGTGCCTGGGAAACTTTGCGCAAGATCACCATTCCCTTGATGATGCCGGTCATAGGGCTGGTAGCGATCCTGACCGTATTAGGGACCATGCAGATCTTTGCTTTGATCATCGGGCTTGTGGGGGGAGAATTTGCCGGGCATACGTCCGTGCCGGTATTGCGGATCTTGGCCTCGATGCAAGGCTCATCGCGTTTTGGTTATGCCTGTGCCCAAGGGATCACTTTTGGCATGATCCTGATAGCTGTTTCTTTCTTCCAATATAGATTATCCAGAAGGGCAAAGGCTTAAAAGATGTTAGGGACACCCCCCATAAGAAGCAATGGTTATTATAAGGCCAAAAGGGTGACCTTGAATGGCGTGATCCACCTTTTTCTTATCGGCGTGGCCATCACGTGCCTGTATCCGTTATTATGGATGGCTTCTTCAAGCCTGAAGACCCAGCAGACGATCTTTACGGATATTTCTCTCATTCCGCATCCGGCCCATTTTGAAAATTACATCCATGCCTGGCACACAGGAGGGTTTGGCCGCTATTTTTTAAACAGCATTTTTTATACAGCGTCCGTCGTGGTCGGCATCCTCGTTGTTGCGTCCCTGGCCGCGTATGCTTTTTCGCGTTTCCGGTTTCGGGGAAGGACGGTGTTATTTATCATGTTCATGGCGGCGATGATGATCCCTGTCCCGGGGAGCTTTGTGGCTTTGTTCGTCCTGTTGAATAAATTACATCTGCGCAATACCCCGCTGGGCTATATCTTGTGCATGATCAACGTCGGACTTCCCATGAGCATATTTTTGCTCAAGACCTTTTTTGATACGATGCCAAGAGAGCTTGAAGATGCGGCGCGCATCGATGGCTGTTCCAAGATAGGCATGTGGCGGCATGTGGCCTTGCCCCTGGCCCGGCCCGTGCTGGCGGTGGTGGTCGTTTTTAACGCCCTGAACGTCTGGAACGAATATTTGCTGGCCCTGATCGTATTCGACGACAAAAATCTGATGCCCCTTCAACGGGCGTTGATGGTGTTCCGGGGAGAGTTCCTGACGAATTACCCGCTTTTGATGGCCGGGTTGACGATAACGGCCCTGCCCATCATCATCGTGTATCTGTTGATGCAAAAGCATATCGTCAGGGGCGTCACAGCGGTATTTGGATGATCTTCCGAGGTTTGGAAGGTGCCCGGCGACCCATATTGCCCCTGACAAATATATTTGATATAATGCATCACTTTTATTGTCTGTGATTTGATCCTTGGGGAAGAAGTCCCCGGGGGCTTCGCAGGAAAAGACGGAGGTCAATGAATGGAACAGTCAACGGATCAGTCAAAGCATCATGTGACAGCCCCTAAAGACCGCGTTTCTTTTTTTGAAAAGGCCATATACAGCATAGGCGGGCTCGTTAACAGCCTTCAGGCCGCGGCGATCGGAGCGATGGTCATTGTTTTAAACATCGGATTAGGCGTGAATCCCGCTCTCGTGGGCCTGTTGGGAGCCATCCCCCGCCTTATCGATGCCATATCGGACCCCGTCACCGGTTACATTTCCGACAATATTCGGACCCGTTGGGGCCGTCGCAAGCCCGTCATCTTCATAGGTGCGATCCTGGGGGGCATCTTCTACGCATTGATGTTCCAGCTTCATAAAGGACATAGCGAAATCTTCTATTTCTGGTATTTCGCGGCGTTCCAGACCCTCTATTTTCTCGGATTTACCTGTTTTTCCATCCCCTGGATCGCGCTCGGGTATGAAATGACGCCCGATTATCATGAACGAACGCGGCTGCAGGCGGCCAGCAATTTCATCGGTCAAATCGCCTGGGTCGTCGCTCCCTGGTTCTTTAAGATCATGGACAATAAGAGCATGTTTACCGATATTGTCCAGGGAGCAAGGGTCCTTTCGATCGTCCTCGGCGCCTTTATCGTCGTGGGCGGCATCCTCCCGGCCCTTTTTATCAAAGAGCGTTTTGCCGACATACCGAGACCCAAGAGAGGAGCAGGTCTTTGGAATATTTCGAAAGACTTCTTCGGTGGTTTTGCGACGGCTTTCAAGTGCCGGCCGTTTGTCAAGCTTTGCGCGGCAACGTTTTTGATCTTCAACGGATTTATGCTGGCCTCCGCCTTCTCGGCCTATGTGATTTTCTTCTATGTGTTTGGCGGTGATTATGCCAAGGGCGGCACATTGCTTGGTTGGTTTGGTTCATTGAGCTCCGTCTGCACATTCGGCGTTATCTTCCTGGCCTCATGGCTCTCCACAAAGATCGGCAAGCGCAAGACCTTTCTCATCACGATCTCTATTTCCATAGTCGGTTACGCGTTGAAATGGGTCGGGTATAACCCGCAGGAACCCTACATGCTTTTGATCGCGGCTCCGTTTATCGCCTTCGGCCTGGGGTCGCTCTTCACCCTGGTTAGCTCCATGGTGGCCGATGTCACCGATTTCGATGAACTTCTGACCGGCACGCGCCGGGAGGGTCTGTTTGGGGCCATTTACTGGTGGATGGTGAAGTTGGGGTTGGCCGTCTCCTCGCTCCTCTCCGGGATCCTTCTGAACCTGACCGGATTCGATATAGCCTTAGGCGCCGACCAGACGCCTCAAGCTTTGTTGTATATGCGGCTTTTCGATATCGGTATTCCGATAGTGACCTCTCTGGCCGCTCTCTTCATCATCAAGACCTTCAGCATCACGGAAGCGAAGGCATTCGAGATTCGTCGGCAGGTCGAGCAAAGGAGAGGCGAAAGACGAAGCGCAGAAAAACGCGTAGAAGAAGAAAGGCGCAGGGCGGAAAGACGCGAAAAGGAATAGGAGTGATCCCAGAATGAAATTATACAAGGTCCGTGCGAAGCGAAGCGAAGCCTCCCCGGAGGGGACAAGGCTATCCCTCGACTTCGCGTGGGGACCCCTTCGGGCGCGAGGTCCGTGCGAAGCGAAGCGGAGCCTCCCCCGAGGGGACAAGGTCGCAGGTTTTCTGTTTATAATGGCGACTTATGTCCTGGCGACCTTGTGTCTTGGTGATCTTGTGCATGCTCAAGAAGGCAAACCCACGTCAACAGAGCTCATCACAAAAGCACGGGCGGCACAAGCGCAGAAGAAGTACGAAGAAGTTTTTATGGTCACCCAAGAGGTTATCGATACCTACATTGATCAGGCAGAAAAAGAACAGGCTTCTTTAAAAGAGTTTCCCAAGAGCAAGCAGGAAATTGAAACGGTGCAACGTCTTAATGATGTGGCGACCGCTTTCTTTATCCAAGCGGAATCTTATCGGGATCAAGGGAAAATTCAAGAGGCGATCGAGAATTTTAAGACGGTTGTGGAAAAATATGGTTATGCCCAGGCCTGGGACCCGCGCGGCTGGTATTACAAGAGCGCGGAGGTGGCTCAGGAAGGCATCGACCGCCTCGAGGGCCGCGACCCCGAGGCCGAGAAGTGCGGCGCCATCCCGTCGACGAAGATCGACCTTCACGACCCGGGCACCGAAGAGATCGTGGACTACGAGAAGTACGGCATCTTCACGGGCATCGGCACGAAGGACTACAAGTATACGGTGACCGACCAGGCGGGCCTTGCCGATGCCGTCGGCGAAGGGATCCACCCGAACACGACGAGTTTGCGTTTCGACCCGCAGTTCCAGGCGGTGCGCAAGGAGAAGCGCATCGCCGGCAGTCCCTGGGACTTCGTGCGCTCCCCCGATCTGCAGGCGGCCTTCATCAAGTGGGCCGTCGCCTCGGAGCCGCCGGGCATCAAGCTCTTCTACACGGGCCTCATTCTTGAGAAGTCAGGGCTCATCAAGCATGCGATCAAGGCATATTACGCCATCGTCATCCATTATCCGCACACCGTCGGCTGGACGTACTGGCACACGCCGTGGTACGTCGGTCAGGCCGCGATCGCCCGCATCAAATACCTGATGAAGAAGTACCCGCAGGTCAACATGAAGCTGGAGGGCGCCTCGATCCGCGTCCTGAACGGCTACGACAACGACATCTCCAACGACGCCTTCATCGTGACCCCGGGCCGCATCGTCAAGGACCACATGCCCGAGACGCTCTCCGACCGCCTGAAGAGGTTCTTCCACGTCCGCCAACAGAAGAGCCAGGTCAAGCGCACGCTGGGCAGGGGCAAGGTCTGTTTCGTGCAATACGCCAACGGCGACTGGGAGCTTTTGGTCGACGGCCGGCCCTATGTCATCAAGGGCATCACCTACGCCGTCGTCAAGGTCGGCCAGAGCCCGGACGACGGGTCGCTGAAGAACTGGATGAAGTACGACTACGACGGCAACGGCCGCTGCGACGGCCCGTACGACTCCTTCGTCGACAAGAACCTGAACAACCGGCAGGACGCGGGAGAGCGGCCCGTCGGTGACTTCGAGATCCTCAAGCGCATGGGCGTCAATACCGTCCGCCTGTACCACCAGCCGCATACGCCTGACAAGGAGATCCTGCGCGACATGTACAAGCGCACGGGCATCCGCGTGATCCTGGGCGATTTTTTGGGCAAGTACGCCCATGGCTCCGGCGCGAGCTGGCACGAGGGCACGGACTACGAGAACGAGCAGCATAAGAAGACGATGCTCGAATCCGTCAAGAAGATGGTCCTCGAGTTCAAGGACGAGCCCTACATCCTGATGTGGCTGTTGGGTAACGAGAACGTCTACGGGGTCGCCTGCAACGCCGACAAGAAGCCGGACGCCTTTTTTAAATTCGTCAACGAGGCGGCGCTCCTGATCAAGTCCCTGGATCCGGAGCACCCGGTCGCGGTGGCCAGCGGCGACACGCTCTATCTTGAGTCTTTCGGCAAGCACGCGCCCGACGTCGACATGTTCGGCGCCAATGTGTATCGTGGCGACTTCGGCTTTGGTTCTTACTGGGAGTCGGTGCAGCAGGAGACGGATCGCCCCGCCTTCATCAGCGAGTACGGATGCCCCGCTTATACCTATTGTTTCACCCGCGATGAGGCCGAGCAGGCCCAGGCGGATTACCTAAAAGGGTGCTGGGAGGACATCGAGGCGAACATGGCTTTTGTGGACGGCGCCGGCAACGCGATCGGCGGCGTCCTGTTTGAATACCTGGACGAGTGGTGGAAGAGCTACGAGCCCGCGGTCCACGATACCAAAGGGTTATGGGTCGGGTCGTTCCCCGACGGGTTTATGCACGAAGAGTGGCTGGGCGTCGCAGGTCAAGGCGACGGTTCCCTCAGCCCCTTCCTGCGGCAGTTGCGCAAGAGTTACTACGCGTATCAACGGTTATGGAAGCGTTAAGGACCGGGATCCGAGAGCCGAAATCCGAGGTCCGAATGATCCTTGCCGGGTTTCGGTCTTCGGACCTTGGGACACAGCGGACACAGAAGAAGGCTAATGAAAGAGATCCGGGATCGGTGGACCTGAAGTCGGGTTTTGTTTTTTCGGACTTCGTCCTTCGGACATCGGACCTCGGTATTTACAAAACGGAGGTGCACCATGAAGAAGGTATCAAGCATGCTCCTGCTGGCGGCGCTCGTCGCGTTCGGCCTGCAGGGCCTGTGCGGCGCCGCGGAGACGAAGTCCTTCCCGCTCTACACGGACAGCAAGTCTCCGGACAACCATTACGCCGCGTCGGGCTGGATGGGCGATTCCGGAGACCTCTCGATGGACGACAAGTACATGGGCGAGGTCCACGGCGGGGCGACCTGTATCAAGTTCGTCTATACCGCCAAGAAGTCGGGGGGTCAGGGTTGGGCCGGCGTCTACTGGCAGAACCCGGCCAATAACTGGGGCTCCAAGAAGGGCGGTTTTGACCTGACGGGCCTCAACAAGCTCACGTTCTGGGCCCGCGGCGAGAAGGGCGGCGAGATCATCGACAAGTTCTGCGTCGGCGGCCTCAAGGGGACGTATCCGGACACGACGGAAGCGTCGATGGGTCCTCTCGAATTGACGTCCACGTGGCAGAAGTACACCATCAACCTGACGGGCAAGGATCTCTCCTACATCGTCGGGGGGTTCTGCTGGGTCGCGAACGCCGACTCCAATCCCGAGGGGCTGACGTTCTATCTGGACGACATCCGTTTTGAGGAGGATCTGACGCTGAAGCCCGAGACGAAGAAAACGCAAAGCATGCCGTTTTACGTCTACGCCGACAGGGGTGCCATGGTCAACCACTTCATCCCCTCGGGATGGATGGGGGATTATAGCGACCTGAAGATAAATATGGGCTCGACCGAGAGCCCTTATTTCGGCGAGACCTGCATCCGCATCGCCTACGCCAACGCGGCCTCCAACGGCGCGCGCTGGGCGGGGATCTACTGGCAGCACCCGGCCAACAACTGGGGAGGCATGGACACGGGCTTCGACCTGTCCAGGGCCACCAAGCTTACCTTCTGGGCCCGCGGTGAGAAGGGCGGCGAGCGCATCGAGGAGGTCAAGGTCGGCGGGATCATGGGCGAGTATTCCGATTCGGATACGGCTGGCATCGGTCCTATTGTCCTGGACAAGGAGTGGAAGCAGTACACCATCGACCTGACGGGCAAGGACATGTCCTATATTATCGGCGGTTTGGCCGTGACGACCAACCTCGACGTGAATCCGGACGGCGCGACGTTCTACCTGGACGAGATCCGGTACGAATAGGCGCTCGCTGGAAAGTGAGACCAATAGGCCTGACCTATTAGTCTCATTTTCCCCGCACAAACTTGAGACACATGAGCCTGGCTCATGTGTCTCAGGAAGGAATGTATGCTGAAGAGGGCTTGGGCGGTGGCGTTCCTGGCGGGGGTCTTTGTCGCCACCGTCGGCATGGCCAAGGTGCCCAAGGGCAAGGTCTTTGTCAAGACGCTCAAGGGGCGCCACTACCGGTTGATGGTGGAGGGCCGGCCGTATGTCATCCGCGGCGTCTGTTACAACCCGGTTCCGATCGGTGAGTCGCACGACTACGACTTCTGGAATGACGCCGGTGAGCCCTGGCTCATCGACGGCGCGCTGATGCAGAAGATGGGCATCAACACCGTGCGTTTTTATCAGTCCGGCGACGACCTCGAGGCGACGCGCAAGGTCGTCGGCGCCCTCTACGAGAAGTTCGGCATCCGCACGATCATGGGCCACTGGCTGGGGTTCTGGAATTACCCCGCGCCCCGTTACGACGAGGAGGCGTTTCGCAGTGAGATCAAAAAGGATGTCCTGGCGATGGTCGAGGCGCTCAAGGGCGAAGAGGGCATCCTCTTCTGGTGCCTGGGCAACGAGAACAATTATTCTTTCGGCGGCAAGGTCAACGCCTGGTCGAGTGAACGCATCGACCGGATGACGGACCCGCGGCAGTGCCTGTTGACCCGCGCCGAGGTCTACTACACCTTCGTCAACGACGTCGCCCGGGCGATCCATAAGGCGGACCCCGATCATCCGGTGGTGATGGGCAACGGCGAGACCGTGTGCCTCGACGTCGCGCGGACGTTCGCGCCGGACGTGGATATCCTGGGCGTCATCATGTATCGCGGCAAGACGTTCGGCAACATCTTCCATGCCCTGCGCCGCACCTATGACAAGCCGCTCGTCTTCGTCGAGTTCGGCGCCGACGCCTACAACGCCTATGAGGGCAGACAAGACGAGGACATGCAGGCGTTCTTCCTGAAAGGGCAGTGGACACAGATCCTCGCCAACCTTGCCGGCGATCCGCAGGGCGCGGGCAATTGTCTGGGCGGGGCGATGTTCGAGTGGACGGACGAATGGTGGAAGCACAATGAGTGGGACGCCGCCGCCGCGTCGCGTCACGACACGGAGTCCAACTGGTCCAACGGCGCCTACTACCTGGACATCAAGGCCGAGCGCAACATGAACATGAACGAGGAGTGGTTCGGCATCGTGCGGCTCTCGGAGGAAAAAGAGGACGGCATCGACAAGCGCACGCCCCGCAAGGCGTATTACGAGATCCGCGAGCTGTGGAAGGGCAAGGAGATATGACATATCCTCCTCAGGCGTCAGCCATCCGTCGTGGGGCGTTGACCATCCGTCGTGGGGCGTTGACCATCCGTCGTCAAAATGTTTTGGGGGCTGTCACGGCCCTTTTATTTTTTGTCGTTGCGGCAAACGCTTTCGCGGCCGGCGGCGGGACGCAGGAGGCCGTCGGCAGGACGCAGCAGGCCGGCGACGAGATGCAGGAAGCCCAGCCCCAGCCCCAGGAGGTCTCCTTAAAAGATCGGGCGGCGGTCTATTTTTCCGCCCACGACTACGACGCCTTTTATAACTCCCTGAGCGGTCTCATCGAAAAAGACAAAACGAACGCCGCGGCGTACTTCTACCGGGCCCTGGCGCGCATCGAACAGATCGCCCATTGGAAGAAGATCAAGAACTGGGAGGGCGTCTACGACGTCGGGCCCGCGTATCAGGAGGGCATCGCGGCAGACCTCGACGCGGCCGAGAAGGCCGCGCAGGAAGATGCCACTATCCTTTTTGGCGTCGCCTTTTTGCGCTGGCGCGCCGCGCAGGAAAAAGAGAACGAGGAGGCCTATGGCCTGTTTGACGCCGTCGTCGCGGCGGCCCAGGAGGCCGCCGGCTCCAAAGAGGGCCTGGCGAGGATCAAGGAGACGGCTGACGGGATAAAGGACCTTGAGGACAAAAATCTGAGCCGCAGGCTTTACAGCGTCTACGTCGATTACTTGGCGGGATCGGACATGCCGCGCGAGACGCTCCGCAAGACCGCCGATGACTTTCTTGACGAGGGCAACCTGTATCTGGCCAAGTCGATGTACGCTATCTTCTTGAAGGGCATCGAGGACGATAAGGTCCGGGCCCGCGCGATGGTGGAGATAGCGAATCGCTTCGCGCACCCCGGAGACGCCGAGGCCCTCGATCCCGTCTACGCGGAGGAGTTGTATCAGAGGGCGATGGACGTGGAGGGGCCGCAGGCATTCGATCAGGAAGGTGTCTACCGGCGGGCTTATAACCTGGAGCGCCTGAAGGATTATGAGGGCGCATTGAAGAGCTACGGGCAGTGGATCGCGTCGTATCGCGCCTCCGATAAGGCGCGCGCCGCCCAGGTCCTCTTTCGCGAAGGGGCGCTGGCGGCATACGGCCTGGCGGACACCGAAAAAGCAAAGATGTTTTTTCAGGACCTCATCGATAATTTTTCCGTCGATCCGCTCGTCGTCTCGGCCCAGTATCACCTCGGGCTGTTGGCGCAGGGGGCCCAAGAGGTTGACGCCGCCAGAGAGCATTACGCCGCGGCGCTTTCCCTGGCCCGGGCGGGCCTGAACGAAGGCAGCGAGATCGTCGCGCTGACGAACGCGCGCCTTGAAGAATTAAAAGAAGGAAGGCCGATGGCCTACGGCCTGCGGCTTTTCATGGAGGGGGCCTTCGGCAGGGACGAGGAGGCGCCGATGCCGCTCTACGTCGACGTGACGGCGCGTCCGTCTCTGACGACGGTTGACGGCGACGTGCGTTACGTGGTGACGACGTCCAACCCGATGACCGGGTGCACGATGCCGAATTACGCCTATGAGTGGTCCAGCGAGCTGGGGGGCCTTGAGAACGTCCCCAATTCGGCCGAGCAGACCATGGACTACAAAGAGCCCGGCCTCAAGGTCGTCTTCGTCGCCGTGGTCGGCACCGCGGGCCTGGAAGGCGTCGGCTTCGACATCGTCCAAGTAGAATGAGACAAAAGGTGAGACAAAAGGTCTGGCCCTTAGTCTCACATTGAAGCTATGCCAACGTATACGTCTGATCAGAAGGTAAAGTCGGGTGTGCCGCTCGGGGGTCTGGGCGCGGGCAAGCTGGAGATCCTGCCCAACGGGCTCCTGGACAACTTCACCTTTTTGAGCGGGTGCCACAACCCGGTGACGTCGGTCGCCGACGGCCCGCCGCAGGGGATCCCTGGTTTTCACTTCGCCCTGATGGTCCTCGACAAGAAGCGATCGTCCGCGCGCTGGCTGCAGACCGTGCCCATGGCGGAGGACCCGACCGTCACGCGCATCACGTACAAGGGCGCGTTTCCGTTCGCGGAGCTCTCTTACGAAGACGCGACCCTGCCGGTGCGCTGCGAGCTGGAGGCGTACGCGCCGTTCATCCCGAAAGACGAGAAGAACTCGGGGCTGCCCACGGCGATCTTCCGCTTCAGGCTGAAGAACCCCTGGGCGCGTCCGGTCACGGCGGCGCTCTTGATGACGGGCCGCAATATCGTCGGCGAGTGGGGGGTGGGCCGGTTCAATCAGGTCACGGAGACGAAGGACGCCTCCCACGTGATTTTTTATAACAAGAAGACCGCAGGGCATGATCCGCTCGCCGGTGAGATGTGCCTGAGCCTCTTGAAGAAGTCCTCGGTCGAGGCGACGTATCTCGGCGAATGGAACATGCAGAAGAAGCCCTTTGTCTTTGACCGCAAGGCCCTGGATTGCCGTGAGGCGTGGGAGCCCTTCTGCCGCGACGGGAGGCTCCCCAACACGAACTCCGAACAGGTCGTCGTCTCCGAGAGCGTCCAGCTCGGCGGGGCGCTGGCGGCGCGCGTCATCTTGAAGGCGCGCTCATCGGCCACCGTCACCTTTATCGTCTCTTGGTGCTCGACGGCCGCCGGTGAGGGCCGGATGTATCAGAACCACTTCCGCAGCGCCCGAGACGTGGCGGTCTACGTCACGGCCCGGGAGAAGGAGCTCTACGAGAAGACGCGCGCCTTTGTGAGGTCCGTCGAGTCGCTGAAGTGCGACGGGTGGCTCAAGGACGCGCTCCTCAACAACCTTTACCCCTTCTCGTCGTCGAGCATCTGGACGAAGCGTCACCGCTTCGGCGTCTTCGAGGCGCCGCAGGTGTGTCCCTTGTGCGACACGCTCGACGTGCGCTTTTACGCGTCGTTGCCGTTGCTGCATCTGTTTCCGGCGCTGGAGACGCGCGGCATGATGCAGTTCGCCGAGGCCCAGCGGCCGCAGGGATATCTGCCCCACGACCTCGGCTACAAGCGCACGGACCTGCCGTCCAACAGCACGAACGGTCTGTTGTGGAAAGACCTGAACGCCAAGTTCATTCTTCTGGCGTACCGCGATTATCTGTGGACAAAGGACGAGGCGTCGCTCAAGAAGATGTATCCTTTTATCAAAAAGGCCTTTTACTGGCTGGCGGGGACCGATAAGAACAAGGACGGTCTGCCGGATCAAGAGGGCGCGGACCAGACGTTCGATCTCTGGGATTTTTATGGCGCCGGCGCGTATGTCTCTGGCATCTTTCTTGCATCCTTGCTTGCTTTGGAGAAGATGGCGGAATTGATGAAGGACGCGGCCCTGGCCAAGGAGGCCCATCAAGGATTCCGCAAAGGCCGGGCAAGTTTTGATAAAAAGTTGTGGAATAAAAGCTATTACATGGCGTATAATAATGCCCAAGAAAGCCTTACGGAAAAACAGCTGGCTCATCATACCAAGACGCGCAAGGTGAGTGCGTCCTGTACCGCCGCTCAGCTCGTTGGGCAGTGGGCCGCCCACGTCCTGGACCTGGGTTATATCGTTGCGCCTGAAAAGGTTAAGAAGGCGGTCGCGACGATCCTGAAACGCAACGCACAGGCATCGGCATTCGGCGTCGTGAATGCCATGATGCCTTCCGGCGAAAGAGATAAGTCCAACTGGCATTCTCAGCACTGCTGGTTCGGGCTGGCCTACGTGGTGGCGGGCCTGGCCATTTACGAAGGGTTTGAAAAAGAGGGGCTCGCGCTTGCCGAGAAGACCTGGAACGCGGCGGGCGTCCACGCCCTGAATCCCTGGAACCAGCCCGACATGTATTCCGCCACGGACGGCACGTATCTTTTCGGCGACCATTACATGCGCAACATGGTAGCCTGGTCGCTGTTAGGGGCACTGGGGAGAAAACACAGAGATTGCGCCGCACTGCTGGAGTCCTTGAAATGAAAGAGATGACCTTTCGCAGCGAAAACCTTACCGAACGCGCGCGCAAGAACCTCTTTATCCTTGACGCCATCCGGCGCCGCGGCCCCATCAGCAAGACCGATATCTCCAACATTATCGGCCTTAACGTTGTCACCATCTCGAACTACATCGAAGATTTCTTGAGACAGAAGATCGTCTTCGAGAAAGAGTACGACATCTCGAAGGGCGGCCGGCGCCCCCTGCTCCTGGACCTTAACTCCGCGGCGGGCTATGCCGTGGGCATCGGCATCAACCTGATGAACACCATCGGCGTCGTCACGGACCTGAGCGGCCGCATCCTGCATAAGGTGACCCGCAACAAACCAGGCGGCGCGGCCAAGGACGTCGTGGACGCGCTCCTCGACACGCTCTCGAGCCTTCTTGAGATGGCCGGGCCCATGCGCGAGCGCATCCGCGGGGTGGGCATCGGGATCGGCGGGGTCGTCGACGCACAGCGCGAGAAGGTTCGCTGGCCGGAGAAGATGGACGACGGCTACCATTACGCCGACGTGACGGTGCCGCTCAAGGATATCCTCGAGCGGGAATTCCATTTTCCGGTGAAGATCGACAACGACGCGACGCTGGCGTGTTTCGGGGAGCAGTGGCTGGCCCTGGAGGCGGACGTGCGCAACCTCGTGTACATGTTTTCGGGGGTGGGCTGCGGCATCATGATCAATAACGAGGTCTACGGCGGCGCCACGGGCTGCGCCGGCGAGGTGGCCATCCACAGCGACAAGAAAGAGGCGCCCTACTTTCTTGAGCGTTGGGAGGCGGACCTGAACATCCGCGCGGATTATCTCAAGCTCCTCAACTGGAAGGGCGGCGTCAGGAAGGGCGCCTCCGAGGCGTCGTACGACCACATCACCCTTGCCGATATCTTTGAAAAGTCTCGTCAGGGCGACGCGCTCGCGCTCGAGGTGGTCCGCGAGGCGGGGCGGCGCTTAGGCATGCGCGTGGCGTATCTCGTGAACCTCTTGAATCCTGAAATGGTGATCATCGGCGGCGGCATCGAGCAGGCCGGGATCGCCTTGATCGAAGAAGTCAAGGGCGCTGTCAGCGAGTGGTGCTTTGAGGAAGCGTCCGGCGCCGTGAAGATCGTGCCCTCGCGCCTCAGCGAGGACGCGGTGGCCTTGGGGGCGGCCAGTCTCATCATCCGTCACGTCTTCTCGGAGATCAATGAGTGACTCCGACCCCCTCGATTCTCACAACTGCCTGAATGAGAAGGGGTAATATTCCCAAGGGATCCAAAAATATCTTGCATGCCCTTTGGGAATATGTTATATGTAGAGTCAATGAGGAGGTGTGATGAACGCTAAGATAAAAATTCTGCTCATCGCGCTGGCAGTCATCTGCGCCATGGCCCTTGTCATCGCCTTCCACCTGAACGGCCTCTACAAATCCCTCACCTACGAATACGAAACCAAGCAGACCGAGTTCGAAAACGAGCGCAGCGCGCTCAACAGGCAGTTGGCGGCTTTGACCCAGGTCAAGAAGAAGCTGGACGTGGAGATGGCGGACCTCAAGGCCAAGTACGACGCCCTCACCCAGGATCACGAGAACCTCAAGGGCAAGTTTGACCTGGTGACCAAGGAGCGGGCGACGCTCGTCGAGCGTGTCCAGGAGCTCGCCGGCGAAAGGAAGTCCCTCGAAGAAGAGGTCGCCAAGCTCAAGGCCTCGGGGGGCGCCGCGACGACGTACGTCCTGCCGAGCGATACCCCGACGGACGACGCGTACTGGGCGAACCTCCTGCGCGAAAAGGCGGCCCTGGAAATAGAGGTCAAGAGCATGGGCGCCCAGCTGGACGACGCCAAGTTGAAGCTGGCCACCGCGATGGACGAGGGGCGCAAGATCGACCTGCAGCTTAAGACCGCCCTCGACGGCCACCGCGACCTGGACCGCAAGCTCGTCTATAACGAAAAATTAGCGCGCACGCTCTCCGAAGACCTCGTACGCGAGAAGCGCGACAAGAAGACCCTGCAGACGCAGCTCGACAGCCTGCGGCAGGAGAACTTTGAGTTGAAGAGCCGCCTGATGGCGATCGGCGACAAGAAGACGTCGCTGGAAGGAAAGCTCGTCGACCTGCAGCAGGAGCGCGAGATCCTGGCCAAGCGCCTGGCGGAGCTGGATTCGGTCCTGCAGGAGCGCGTCGACCAGATCATCGAGGTGAAGAACGACCTGAAGGCCGCGCGCACCGAGGCCAGGAAGGTGAGCACCAGGGACAGCCGCGTCGTGCAGTTGCAGCCCATCGTGGTCAAGGCGACGGACGACGACCTGCCGTCGCGCCGCGCCGCGCCCGTCTCGGGGCAGATCTTGGCGATCAACGACGAGAACAACTTCGTGATCGTGGACGTCGGCGAACAGGACGGCCTGGCGGTCGGCCAGACCTTGTCGGTGACGCGCGAGGGCATGAAGATAGGCACCCTCGAGGTCATCCAGACGCGCCAGGAGATCTCGGCGGCGGATATCAAGAACGTTGGGTCCGGCGCGAAGCTGAGGATCGGCGATTCGGTCCGTTGAGACCGCAGTGGAAACTTTTAGTTTTTTTCATGAACCTGCGGGTGAGTTCCTCGCGGGTTTTTGTGTCAATGACAGGATGACGCTTTTGACGCCCCCCGCGAAAAAGAAAAACGTGGATATCGAAGACGTGGCCCGGGCCGCCGGGGTCTCGATCACGACCGTCTCGCGCGTGATCAACAAGTTTCCGACGGTCAAGGACGCCAACCGCCGCCGCGTCGAAGAGGCGGTCCGGCGGCTGAAGTTCAAGCCCAACCTGGCGGCGCAACGTCTGGCGAGCGGCTCCAACAACACCATAGGCCTTGAGATCCCCCGCTACGAGGGGATCTTTTATTCGTTCTACGCGATGGAGATCTTCCGCAGCGTCGGGATCGCCTGCGACGGCTTCAAGGTCGACCTCCTCTTGCACCTGACGGACGGAAAGACCTCCGTCAACCCGTCGGCCGTCGGCGGCGTGATCTTTGCCGACGTCATCAACAACCGCAAGCACGTCGAGGACTTCCTGGAGATGAACATCCCCATCGTCCTGATGAACTATCTGGACGAGGACCTCGCGGCGGCCAGCGTCAGCGTCGATAATCTCAAAGGCGCCCGCACCGCGACCCAGTACCTCATCCAGATGGGCCACGAGAAGATCGCCTTCATCTCCGGGGATCTCATGTCGCAGGCCGCGACCGACCGCCTGGAGGGTTACAAGCGGTCCCTCACCGAGGCCGGTCTGCCGCTCAAAGACGAATACTTTCAGCGCGGCGATTATTCGCGCAAGTCCGCCCGCGTCGCCGCCGAGAGGATATTGGCGCTCACCGACAGGCCCACGGCCGTCTTCGTCTCGTCGGACGACATGGCCATGGAGGCCGTTTCGGTCTTTCAGGAAAACAATCTCAAGGTCCCCGAGGATATCTCCGTCATCGGTTTTGACGACGACCCCGTCTGCCTCTATGGCCCCGTCTCTTTGACGACCATGCGCCAGCCCCTGCGGGAGATGGCGCAGACGGCGGTCAAGGAGCTGTACCTCAAGATCCAGGAGCCCGCAAGGGATATCAACCGCATCGTCCTTTCTCCCGAGCTCGTCATCAGGGACTCCGTCGCCCCCCTTTCCAGGAATACATGAGTCGTCAACGCCTGCGTCAATCCCTCACTGCTAAGGTCCTGGCCACGGGTGTCGGCAGCATGCCGCAGGGCGATGCGGCCGTCGCCGAGGCGCTCGTCTGGGAGAAGCTTGCGGATCATGTGCCCTTCTGGGCCCAACTGCCGCGCCGCAGTTTTCTGGAGAACATGTACGTCCAGTACGGCGAGCAGCTGCCCGGCCTGCGTGTCGACGCCGGGCAAAGAAGCGTCTGGGTGGACACCGAGGCCCCGTCGTTCCTCGAGGATTTCGAGGCGTGCTTCACGAAGATCCAGGCAAAACAGGTCGATGCGTTCGCCATCAGCGAGGACGCCGGCCTGGGCTTGCACCTTTTGGCCGGGCGTCTCCAGGAGCACAGCTGGCAGGGCTGGGTGAAGGCGCAGGTCATCGGCCCGGTGAGCCTGGGCCTGACGCTGCTGGACTCAAAGAAGACCCCGATCCTTCACAACGCCGAGCTCGCCGATCTCCTGCCGGCGTACCTGGCCCTGAAGGCCGCGTGGATCATCCGTCAGGTGCGCTCGCACGCCGACACGAAGATCATCGTTTTTGTCGACGAGCCGTACCTGGTGGCCCTGGGCACGAGCGCGTGTTCCCTGCCGCGCGAGGCGATCATCGGGATGATTGATACGGTCGTGGCGGCGATCCACGAGAGTGGCGCCCTGGCCGGCATCCACTGCTGCGGCAACACCGACTGGGACCTCGTGATGGCGACAAAGGTCGACATCGTGAGCTTCGACGCCTACGGCTACTTCGATAAATTTCTCCTGTATGAAAAGGCCAGGACCGCTTTCTTGCGCCGCGGCGGCGTGCCCGCGGTGGGGATCGTCCCCAATACCGAGGCGCTCGACGAGGAGGACCTCGAAGACCGCCTCGGCGGCGTCCTCGAGCGGCACAAGGACCTGTTTGTGAACGGCGGCCTCATCACGGCCTCCTGCGGTTGCGCGGGCCTCACCGAGGAGAGGGCGGCCAAGGCCCTGGATCTTTCGGTCCGCCTTTCACGCCGCCTCCAAAGCATTCTGTAAAAGTGGGACTTACCAGCCAGACTCTTTAAGTCCCGGAGAGTGGGACTAAAAGAGCCAGGCTCATTAGTCCCACTCATGAGTCTCAGTTTCACGGGCCAGCCGTGCGGTCCAGGGGCTCAGACGTCGTCGTCCAGGCGGGCTCAAGAAGCAGATTCCTTGGCGCGCGGGAAGGGGAGCGGATGGAAACGGGAGAAACTGGAGGATGTATGAGATGCGTTGGTTTGTTGGCCGCGGTGATGGTGATGGCGGTATCGGGCATGGCGAGGGCGCAGGGGGAGGACCTGATCGCCGAGGAGGCGATTGCGGAGAAGGCGCTGAGCGAGGTCCAGATGGCCTCGGTTGTCGGAGACATCGAAGAGGGGGCACAGGAGGCGACGGCGTCGCAGTGGATTTGGGGCGAGGTGGCGAGCGTCGATTTTGTCGGCAACAGCCTGGTGCTCAAGCACCTTGATTACGAGACGGCCGAGGAGGTCGCCAAGACGCTGCAGGTCGACGACAAAACGGTCTTTCAGGGGGTCATGGGCCTGGCGGACCTTGAGGTCGGCATGCACGTGACGATCGACTATAAGGAGAAAGACGGCCGTTGTGTCGCGGATGTCATCGAGGTGGAAACGGGGACGGCGCCGTGACGTCCCTGAGAAGGCTTAGCCTTGGCGAGACTTAGCCTCGGTGAGACTTAGTCTTGGTGAGGATTGGCCTTGGTGAGACTTAACCTTGGCGAGGTTCGGCGTGAAGAGACTGGTCATCTTTGATCTCGACGGTACTTTGGTGGACGCGTACCCCGCGCTCACCGAGAGCGTCGTCTACACGGTGACGCGGCTGGGGTATCCGGCACCGTCGCCCGGTCAGGTCCGTCGCGCCGTTGGTCGTGGACAGCGGTTTCTGCTGGAATCGTTCATGAGGCGTAAGGATTTCGATCGGGCCCTTCGGATCTTCCGGCCGCACCATCAGCGGGCGTTGTTGCGCGGCGTGCGCTGGCTGCCGCACGCGCGCCGTGTGCTTAACGCCTTAAGGAGGCGCGGGACGCTCCTGGCCATCGCGAGCAACCGGCCTACGTCTTTCACCAGGAAGATCCTGAAGGTCCTGGATGCCGTGCATTATTTTGACGCGGTGCGCTGCGCCGATAAAGTGCCCCAGGGCAAGCCGCACCCTCAGATGCTTTGCGATATCCTGCGCCGTCTCAAGGTCGCCAGGGCCGACGCCGTCTACGTCGGGGACATGCCCATCGATATCGAGGCGGGCCGCCGGGCGGGTCTGGCGACGATAGGGGTGGCGACCGGGTCGAGCACCCTTAAAGAGCTCAAGGCCGTCCGGCCGACGGTCATCATCAAGGGCCTGCCGGACCTGTTGACCGCAAATGTTTGACCGCGCCCCGGAGTTTATATACAATACTAGCGTACTACCGTCAAGACGTTTCCATCAAGGGGGTCCCATGTTCGTAGCAGGCAATCTTGTCTCGGCCGTCGCCCAGATACTGGACGTCGTCCTGAACATCCTTTCGTGGCTTATCATCATCCGGGCCCTGGTCAGTTGGGTGAGTCCGGACCCCTTGAACCCCATCGTCCAACTCCTCCAGCGCACGACCGAGCCGATCCTGTACCCCATCCGTAAGCTCCTGCCGTTCACGTGGCGTCTGGGGCTGGACCTGTCTCCGCTCCTCGCGATCCTCGCGATCTACTTTCTGCGCGCGTTCCTCGTGCGCACGCTTTACGATCTGAGCCTGCGCCTGCAGTAAAGAATATGATCACCGGTATCGTCATCGCAAAGATAGCCTTCCTGTGCCTCTTTCTGGGCCTGTCGGCGTTTTTTTCGGCCTCCGAGACGGCCCTCTTTTCCCTTGATTCGATCAAGCTCAAGCGCATCATCCAGCGCGGCCGCCACGCGGAAGTCACCGCGCGGCTCCTCGAGAACCCGCTGCGCTGCCTGACGACGATCCTGGCGGGCAACACCCTCGCCAACATCGCGGTCTCCTCGCTGGTGACGACGCTCTTGATCGACTTTCTCGGCGATAAGGGGCTGGCGGTCTCCATGGGCGCGACGACGTTCCTCTTGCTGGCCTTCGGGGAGGTGACGCCCAAGACGATCGCCATCCACAACAACGAGCGCCTGGCCGACGCCTTCGTGGGGCCCCTGTACGTCTTCAGTCGTCTCATCAAGCCGTTCCTCTTCCTGGCGACGACCATCTGCGACAAGATCATGGCCCTTTTCGGCCTGAACCTCAAGCGCGAGCCGACCTTGACGGAAGAGGAGTTCAAGACGGTCATCGAGGTGGGCCAGCGCCACGGGGTCGTGGGCAAGAGCGAAAAGGAAATGGTGATGTCGATCCTCGAGCTCACCACGACGACCGTCGATGAGATCATGGTGCCCCGCACCGACGTCCAGGCCCTGGACAACGATTGGACGCAGGAACAGGTCTGGGAGTTCGTCCGCCGCATCCGCCACTCGAAGCTGCCCGTTTTCAAGGAGTCGCTCGACGGTATTCTCGGCATCCTGTACGCCAAGGACCTCTTCCTCTATTCCCACGAGAAGCCGTGGCGCGACCTCGTCAAGCCTGTGATGTTCGTCCCCGAGACCAAGCGCATCGACGACCTCATCAAGGACTTTTACAAGAGCAGGGCCGAGGTCGCGATGGTCGTCGACGAATACGGCGGCACGAGCGGTCTGGTCACCCTGCACGACATCCTGGAGGAGATCTTCGGCGAGATCCGCGACGAGTTCGCGCCGCGCGAGAGCCTGATCCGGCAGGTCGACGCGCAGACCTTCCACATCAGCGGCAAGACGCCGGTCGACGAGGTGCAGGAGGGCTGCGGGGTCACCCTCGCGCCGGGCGAGTACGACACGATCGCCGGCTACCTGTTGAATATCCTGGGGCGTATCCCGGCCGAAGGCGAGAAGGTCAAGACGCCCATCGGCCTCTTCGTCATCGAAAAGGTGTCGCGCCGCCGCATCAAGAGCGTTATCTTTAACAAGCTATGATCTCTTTCTGGATACCCATATTGTTGTTGATCATTGTATTGGCCTGGGCGCTGGAGGCCTTCTTCTCGGGTGCCGAGACGGCCTTCGTGTCGGTGAACTTCCTGAAACTGATGCACCTGATAGAGCGGCGCAACAAGCGGGCCCTGCGCGTGCACGACCTGATCAAGAAGCCGGACCGTCTCCTGACGACGACCTTGATCGGCACGAACCTCGCCGTCGTCCTCTCCTCGTCGAGCGCCGCGGCCCTGCTCTTTCGCCTGGGGCCGGTCTATGGCCCGCTGGTGACGACCCTCGTGATGACGCCCATATCGTTTATCTTCTGTCAGCTCCTGCCCAAGACCGTCTGCCGTTACCGGGCGAACCGCGTCGTCCTCGGCCTGGCCGGGCCGCTGGCATGGAGCGAGCGGCTCTTCCTACCGCTGGTGAACCTTTTTACCTTTTTCGCGAACTCCATGTCGCACATCATCAGCCCGCGGGGCCTGAAGAAAAACCCCTTCCTGACGAAAGACGAGATCAAGGCGCTCATCAAGGACATCTCGCGCGAGGGCATCCTTGAGCCCCAGGAGAAAGAGGCGATCGACAAGATCTTCGAGATGACCCTGACCAAGTCCGTGGACATCATGGTCCCGCTCAAGGAGATCGTCTCGTTTGACGTGCAGGAACCCTTCGAGAGCATCAAGGAGAAGATCCGCGTCCATCCCTTCAGCCGTTTTCCCGTGACCGAGGCCAAGGCCCTCAAGGGGATGATCCATATTTTCGATATCTTTTACGCGCCGGGCGTGGAGTGGCAGGGCCTCGTCCGGCCGCTCCTGCGCGTCGACCAGGAAGAGAGCCTGGACCACGTCTTCTCGAAGCTCCAGCCGCAGAAAGAGCGCATGGCCGCGGTCTACAAGGGCGAGACCATCGTCGGCATCCTGACGATGGAAGACCTGATGGAGGAGATCACCTCCCGTCTCACCGCCGCCAAGGACAAAAAATGAGACTAAGTAGCCAGAGTCTTTAAGTCCCAGTCTCCGGGACTTAAAGACTCTGGCTACAAAGTGCCAGAATTTACGTAATGGCATAGAGCATAAAGCGTTATGAAAAAAATATTGGTTTTGGCGTGGTTGTTGATGGTGGGGACGGCCGGGGCGGCCTTTGCCGAGGGGCCGGAGGCGGCCTCCCGGGCGCAGGTCCACGTGCGGATCTTTTACTCGCCGCACTGCTCGGCGTGCCACGTCGTGATGGAGAGCGTGGTGCCGCCGCTGAAGAGCAAATACGGAAAGCGCGTCAGCTGGGAGAGGCTCGATATCAGCGAGGAAGAGAATTACAAGAAATACCTCGAGCTCCAGCTCCTGAGCAACCGCAACTTCGGCGTGCCGGCGGTGTTGGTGGGCAACGTCACCCTGGTGGGTCTGGAGGAGACCGCGGGCCGGCTCGACGGCCTCCTGGCCCAGGCGCTCCTCAGTTCGCCGGAATTCATCTCCCTGGAGGGCGGCGGCGTGAACCTCCTGGAGCACTTCCGTTCCTTCGGCGTCTGGGCGGTGCTCGCCGCCGGATTCATGGACGGCTTCAACCCGTGCGCCTTCACGGTGATCGTCTTTTTCGTGTCGTTTCTGGCCGTCATGGGGTATCGCCGCCGCGAACGCTTCCTGATCGGCCTCGTCTATATCGCGGCGGTCTTTCTGACGTATGTCGCGATCGGCCTGGGTCTCTTCAGGTTTTTATACACGCTCAAGGGGTTTTTCATCGTCTCGCAGGCGGTCTACGGCGTCATCGGCGCGCTTAGCGTGTGTCTGGGCGCCTTTGCCGTCAAGGACTACGTGGTCTATAAGAAGACCGGCCGGACCGACGGCATGTCCCTTCAACTGCCGCGGTCCCTCAAGAACAGGATCCACGCCTTGATCGGTACTTATTACCGCAAGGACAAGAAGGCGCAGGACAGGGCGCTCTGGGGGCTTTTGGTGAGCGCCTTCGTCGTCGGGTTCCTGATCTCGCTCCTGGAGGCGGTGTGCACGGGTCAGTTCTATCTGCCGACGATCGTCTTCGTCCTCAAGGAACCCTCTTTACGGACGCGTGCCCTGCATTACCTCATCGGTTACAACCTGATGTTCATCACGCCGCTCTTTCTCGTCCTGGTCCTCGCCGCCCTGGGCACGACGTCGCAGGACTTCGAGCGCACGGTCCGACGGCACCTCGGCACGGTCAAGCTCGCGATGGCGCTCGTCTTCTTCGTGCTCGGATACGTGCTTTTACACGGGCTGGTCTTTTAAAAAGATGTTGCGGTTGCCGGCCGGTTATAATATAGTAACTGCTTGATTTATCACAACAACCATTGAGGGGGTTCTAGTGTTTAACCTGTTATATCTGGCGCCGATAGGTTCGTTGATGGCACTGGCGTTCGCCGGGTATCTGGCGTGGTTCGTCCTGCGCCAGGATGAGGGGACCGAGAAGATGCGCGAGATCGCCAGGGCGGTCAAGGAGGGCGCGGCGGCGTATCTTCGGCGTCAGTACACGACGGTATCCATCTTTTTTGCCGTCGTCTTCGTCGTCCTCCTGGTCCTGGTGAAGAGCGGCAACCTCGCGCCGGCGGTGCCGTTTGCCTTTTTGACAGGGGGATTTTTCTCGGGGCTCTGCGGCTTCCTGGGCATGAAGATGGCGACCCAGTCGGGCGCGCGCACGGCCTTTGCCGCGCAGAAGAACCTCAACAGCGGCCTGCGCGTGGCCTTCTCCGGCGGCGCGGTGATGGGGCTGATGGTCGTCGGCTTCGGCCTCCTGGACCTGAGCATCTGGTACTTCGGCCTGGACTGGTGGTACGCAACGCACCCGTTACCGGCCCACATGGACAAGATCACGGTCATCACCTCGACGATGCTCTGCTTCGGCATGGGCGCCAGTTCGCAGGCGCTCTTCGCCAGGGTGGGCGGCGGCATCTTCACGAAGGCCGCGGACGTCGGCGCCGACCTCGTCGGCAAGGTCGAGGCCGGGATCCCCGAAGACGACCCGCGCAACCCCGCCGTCATCGCCGATAACGTCGGCGATAACGTCGGCGACGTCGCAGGCATGGGCGCGGACCTGTACGAGTCCTACGTCGGCTCGATCGTGGCGACGAGCGCGCTCGGCGTGGCGGCGGGCTTGGGCGTGGCCGGGGTGACCGTCCCCATGGCGATGGCCGCGGTGGGCGTGTTGGCCTCCGTCGTGGGAACGTTTTTCGTCAAGAGCCGGGAAGACGCCTCGCAGGCCACGTTGTTATGGGCGCTGCGCAAAGGGATCTTTTCGAGCGCCGCCCTGATCCTTATCGCCGCATACTTTTTGGTCCGTCACACCCTGGGCGTTGAGCACATGGGCGTCTATTGGGCGGTCCTCTCGGGACTTATCGCGGGCGTCCTCTTGGGTATCTCCACGGAGTTTTACACCTCGAGCGGTTACGGCCCGACGAGGCGCGTGGCCGAGGCGTCCCTGACGGGTCCGGCGACCGTCATCATCGGCGGCATGGCCGTCGGGATGCTGTCGACGGCTATCCCGATCATCGTCGTCTGCGGCGCGGTCTTGGCGAGCTTCTTTTTGGCGGGCGGCGCAAGCAACTTTCACATGGGCCTGTATGGCGTGGCTATCTCGGCGGTGGGGATGCTCTCGACGCTGGGGATCACGCTGGCGACCGACGCCTACGGTCCCATCGCGGACAATGCGGGAGGCAATGCCCAGATGGCGGGCCTGGATGCGGCCGTGCGTCAGCGCACCGACGCCCTGGATTCTTTAGGCAATACCACGGCCGCGACCGGTAAGGGCTTTGCCATCGGCTCGGCGGCCCTCACGGCCCTGGCCTTGATCGCCGCCTTCAACGAGCAGGTGGTCCTCGCCGGCAAGACCCTGGACCTGTCCCTCCTGAACCCGCGGGTCATCATCGGGCTCTTCATCGGCGGCATGCTGCCCTTCGCCTTCTGCGCCTTCACGATGCAGGCCGTCGGCCGGGCCGCCTCCCTGATCGTCGTCGAGGTGCGCCGCCAGTTCAAGGAGATCTTCGGCCTGATGGAAGGAAAGGCCAAGCCCGATTACGCGGGCTGCGTCAACATCGCGACCAAGGCCGCGCAGAAAGAGATGGTCCTGCCGGCGATGGTGGCGATCGGTTCGCCTATCGCCCTGGGCCTCTTGGCAGGCCTCGAGGCGCAGGCGGGTCTCCTGGTCGGCGCCACGGTCTGCGGCTTTGTCTTGGCCATCATGATGGCCAATTCCGGCGGCTCCTGGGACAACGCCAAAAAGTACATCGAGGAAGGCCACTACGGCGGCAAGGGTTCCGCCGCCCACAAGGCCGCGGTCGTGGGCGACACGGTCGGCGACCCGTTCAAGGACACCTCGGGACCGTCCCTGAACATCCTGATCAAGCTCATGTCCATGGTCTCCATCGTCTTTGCCTCGTTCATCATCTCCTACAGCCTGTCCAGGTGAGACTAATAGGCCTGGCCTTTAGTCTTACTCCGCAGCCAGGCTGCGAAGTTTCAGGGTGGCAGCGAAAGACCAGGTCTTTTCCTGCCATTTTTGTGGGACTCCCAGATCTGGTCTGGGAGTCCCTTTTTTGTGGGGGCAACTCGGGCAGGGGTCTTGGGGCCCGCAGGGGGTATTCCCTTGACTCCGGCCGCGCTTCGTCTATAATCGTATAAGGTATGAATAAGATGTCCCTGAACAGGGTCAAGAAGAACGAAAAGGTGAAGATCCTGGAGATCGCGGCGGGCAGGATGGCGAACGTCCGCCTGTCGGCCCTCGGCCTGCGGCCCGGGACCTGGGTCACGAAAATCAGCTCATTTGCCCTTCGCGGCCCGGTGACGCTGAAGGTGAACCGTTCCACGATCGCCATCGGCCACGGGATGGCGGAAAAGATTATCGTCGACAGCCAGCCGGCCTCCCCGTAGACCCAGATTGTTCCCCATGAGCAAGATCCTTCTTGTCGGCAATCCCAATGTCGGAAAGAGCGTCGTCTTTGCGCGCCTGACGGGCGTGCGCGTCATCACGTCCAACTACGCGGGCACGACCGTGGAGTTCCGCAAGGGCTTCACCATCGTCGCCGGCGCGAAGTGGGAGGTCGTCGACCTGCCCGGGACCTATAGCCTGGAGCCTGGCTCCAAGGCCGAAGAGGTGGCCTACCAGTATATCCGGGACACCGTCGAGCACCAAAAAGACGCCGTCGTCCTGAACATCGTCGACGCGACGAACCTCGAGCGCAACCTCCATTTGACCCTCGACCTCATCGACAAGGGCTATCCCCTTATCGTCGTTTTGAACATGTGCGACGACCTGACGCACCGCGGCATCGAGATCGACGTCGCGAAGATGCAGGACCTCCTGGGTGTCCCGGTCATCGCGACGTGCGCGGTGACGGGGCTGGGCATCAAGGCCCTGAAAGAGCGCTTCATCGAGGCCGAACCGCGCGCCGCGCGACGCCGCACCCACGACGAACTCTGGAAGGAGGTGGGGACCCTCGTCAGCCAGATCCAGAAGCTGACCCACCGCCGCCACACGTGGAAGGAGGTCCTCGAGGATTGGTCGGTCAAGCCGTTCACGGGCCTCCTGATGGGGATCGGCGTCATCGCCGCGATGTTCAAGGTGGTGCGTTTTATCGGCGAGGGGCTCATCACGCATGTCATGGACCCGGTCTTCAACAACCTCTACGCCCCGCTCCTATTGCGGCTGAGCGACGCGCTGAAGGAGGGGACGTTTTGGCACCACGTCCTGATC
>Ga0315537_1000401_pt1 | contig 33706 bp, 1 predicted proteins | sample SalMarSW160270MG_FD_203091 | JGI IMG/M metagenome (GOLD analysis project Ga0315537, IMG submission 203091) | Salt marsh sediment microbial communities from the Plum Island Ecosystem LTER, Massachusetts, United States - Salt Marsh Sediment SW1602-70 ... | reverse complement strand
CGGCGGCGTCGCCGTGCGCATGGACGGCGGCTGGTATGACCTTCCGGCCAACGACGCCGCCTACGTCCGCGTCTGCGCCGGCCGCGCCTACCGCCACAGCACCAACTACCTCACCCACAGCCACGCCTTCTAAGGGGGTTGTCATCGTTACCCCATCTGTCTCCTCGCCGGCGGGGATTTCAGCTGCAGTCTTTTCAGGCTGGCCCCACAAGTCAGAGGGACAGAATTCGGGAGCAAGAGTACTTGCTTTAGTCGGCAGAATGGGCGCAGGCAAGACCGAAGTAAGAAACATACTGATTAAAGAAAAACAGGCATTCGTTATTGATTGCGATGAAATAACGCATGATATCGAACGCAGGAATGATGTGACCGAGAGAATCAACGCTGAATTTCACGAAAGCTTTCGGGGTCCGGACGGACATTTTAGCAAGGCTAATCTGTGGTCCAAGATTTTTACCGATCTCGGTAAGATTTTGCGATTATGGTACATCGTCAAGCCGTTGCTTGTCGAAGAAGTAAATAGAAGAGAAGAAGAAGCTATTCGGCAGGGCCACAACTTTATTGTTGTGGATGGTTTTGCCGTCGCAAGTACACAGATACATACCGATGCGATCTGGTTGGTTGAGGCCTCGGAAGAATTATGTGCCAAAAGAATTAAAGGTACTCGACCGTATACCGATCCAATAATACGCAGTGTCTTTGAGTTTGAGGGGCCAATGGTAGAGGAGGCCCGTGAGCGTTGTAACCTGGTCATAGACAATTCCGGCAACAAGAGAAATTTGTATCGACAAGTAATGAATGCATTAAAAAAGAGCGGCCATAGCGCGTCGTCACCGACGGCAGATGGGCGTTTCCCGAGTGAGACCAGCGATACACCTGGTCGTAAGGCAGCCGGCCGCGTAACAGGGACGCGGAATTTTTCATCTCCTGCTTTTCATGCGGTGACTATTATGTCGTATGAACAGAAAGCGGTCCGCTCCGGCAGCTTCGTTGCCACCGAGCAGGGCCGCAAGGCGGTCGGCTTCGGGAGCACGCAGGTGACTCGGGCTGTTCGCGCGGTGACCGGCAGCAGCCCGGCTGCCGGCCATCGCGACAACGGGCCCAACGTCCTGCCCGTCTTCCGCCAGTCTGTCCTATCAAGCATTGTATCTTGTAGCCCGTTGTCCGGTATCGCCTGCCCGCCTGCAGTTCACCGATCTGTCCTGGATTTGAACGCAGCCTTGTCGTCCCAGAGCAGAAGATCTGTTATGGTCGATGTCTCCAGTTCGCTGGCGGCAATAGGAACGTTTGACGAAAATCTAGTAAGGGCTGACAGCAGAGCGTCGGCCGTCAGTGCATATAATCCAACCCCCCCTGTTAAGGTCCCGGCCTCCCGTGGCGGGCTGACCGATACCGGCACTTCCCCTGCGAAGAGACCTTTCGCGGGGGCAGGGGTGGTTGGCGATAACTTCCAGGCAGCCCTGCCTGTGGAAATAGATTATCGGACCAGCCTCCGGCTGGCAGATACCGGAGAATTCAATCCGTGGAATCAGAATTTAATCTGTGTCATCAATGCCGCCCGAGGCAGCAAGGAGGATGTGTCATGGTCGCACCCCGCTTTAGCTTCTTCATCACCCAGCAGGACGGCAAGATATTGGGGTCAGCCGTCAACCCCGAGAACAACGAACCCCTCGCCTACGTCATCGCGCCCAGCGGCAGCGTCGCCGTGCGCATGGACGGCGGCTGGTATGACCTTCCGGCCAACGACGCCGCCTACGTCCGCGTCTGCGCCGGCCGCGCCTACCGCCACAGCACCAACTACCTCACACACGCCCGGGCGTTCTGAAAAAGCGGTCGCGAAAGAGGACCCTGTCAGTTCGCCGGTGTCCGGTCAGACGAGGAATCACGGGAACGGGGTGAGGCGGCGCGTGCGCGCCGGAGGCGGGATCGGCGCCGTCGTCGCCCAATACGGTGGAGTGATCCCGGCAGAAGATTACGAGAAACTCGGCGTTACTAAGAGGCAGGCGCAGGCTTTAAGGAGACACGGCGTCACGTTGGTGAAGGGGCCTCGCGAATTAGGCGTGGCGCCTTACAGTGAAGGCGGCAGGGCATTCATTCTTGTTCCGGAAGGCGCTTGGCCGGACTGGGTCAAGCGCAGGATCCACGAAATCCTCAGGGGTGACGGGGGGGTCAACCATGGTTTTGTCAGGGCCATGAGGACTCCCAAGGTCCCCAGGGTTGATGGGTCTTCCTTTGTCCGGGTGACGGGAAATGTCGACGTCAGGCTGTCTATTGAAAAGCACGGAATCATCTTGTGGCCGGACCATAAGTTGCGGCATCCCGACGGCAAGCCTGAAAAGTACCTGTTTAATCCCGGCGCCAAAAAGATCGACGGCATGTACTACCTGGTCGTGCGCTCCGTTACGGAAGATCTCGTCTCTCGGTTCTATCTTGCCAGAAGCCGGGACGGATACCAGTTTGAACGATACGGCGAACCTCTTTATCCTTGTCCCGTGGCAACGAAGGCCAGGTCGAATTGGGGGGCCGAAGACTGCCGGTTGGAGATCTTCAAGGAGTTCCCGGACTTGATCTTCATGTTCTTTACCTACCATGACGGCAGGATGGCGCAATTGGTCGAAGATGTCATCCCCATCGAAGATTTTGTCGCTAACAAGAAGAGCGGCTGGCGGGGTATGCACTACATGACCCCGGGCATCGAGGACAAGAACGGCGTCGCCATTCCAAAAATGATATCCGACCAGTATAAGGTTTTGGACCGGCCGGGCCGCCGGGACCGCCACGCCGCTGGAAGGAGTATCCGCATTTGTCATAATCACGATCCCAGGAAGGCATCGCCTTTGGTGGAGGACGGCATCGTCCTGTCGCCGAAAAGGGGACATTGGGTCGGGCCGGGCGTGGTCCGCGAGACGCAGATCGGATGGTTCCTGTATTACCACGATGCCTGTTGGATGGGCCCGGAGAGGAAAGACGGTCGGCCCAGGCCCAGGCGCTACGTCATGAAGTATGCCGTCCTCGATGAAAGCGCCGCAGAGGTCATCCATGCCGACGACAGCGTTATCTTGGAGGCGACCCCGGAAGATAGCATCTTGATCCGGAAGACTCTCGGCTATGAGTGTTGGATGGACGATGTGGTATTTGTCAACGGCGTTGTCCCGAAGAATGGCGAGGGCATTATTAAAGAAGGCCACCGGGACTACTTCTTCTTTGGCCTCGGCGATACGGTTATCGCTCTCGCGACGGGCACGTATGAAGGATTGAGGTTTCTCGGCGCCTCCTCGCCGGCGGTGGGACGCGCGTTTTCCGGCAACGGGGCGTCTGAGGCGCGGGTACTATCGTGGCTGAAGGCGGCTTCCGGCCAGGGCAGGATAGAACGTCTTGCCGATGACATCTTCCCCTGCGAAAGCATTCGGATTGCCGTTTTCCATGAGATGGCGCGGTTTGGCATCATGTGGGGCGGTCCGTTTTCTGTGTCGGTCGCCGATGATGACTTCGCCCTAGGCGGTGGATGCATCTTTTTTCAGGATAACGCGCTCACGTTGGTCGTTGAAAGGAGCCGGTTGCGCGATCTTGAGTTGATTCGTTTTCTGGCACGCGAGATGGCCGGCGTCCCGAACAATCCGAGATGGACACAACAAGCACAAGAGTATGCCGCCCAGGCTTACGGGAAATGGGAAGACATCGAAGCGAAATTGGCCCTTGCCGGCCGGGACGAGAAGGTGCTCACCCATCTGGCCCGGGCGTTGCTCTTGTTCCGGGAGATGAAGAAGAGCAAGAAATTTTTCGATGACATCGGTCATCCCCTTGCTGTTTTCCTCGCAGAGGCCTGTGCCGATAAGGAGGGACAGGGGGCGCGTCTCTTGCGTTTCGGCAGGGAGGCCGGCATCCCCGGCGACACCATCGAAGCCCTGGCAGCGTCTATAAAGATCCATGCCAGAATATCGGCCGATCTGGAGGACGTCAGGGGAGTTGTTGACGACAGACTGCAGAACACCGGCGCGCAGGGGGGACGGGACTCTGCGTCTGGCTTGCGGTCCGACTTTGAGGTGGCGGGCGGGAGATTGAGGGGATTGCACGAAGAGGCGCTTCGGGCGATAAGCGTCCTCAAAGGGCTGTCTCGTTGTGATGGGGAGGTATCGGAGCAGATGGCCGCCCTGGAGATTCTGGGCCGCCAGGTCGAAGACGAACATGCAAGATGGCAGGCCGTCGATGAGACCTCCGTTAGAACCTCCCAGGTGGATGAGGGGGGCCGTGTTTCTTCGCCGGTTCAGCTGTCCGTTGTCTGCCATCAGCCTGCCTTTGTCGGGCAAGGGGTCAGCCTAATTCCCCCTGCCGGCGCTTTTTATTATCCTGTCAAGAAAACGCTTTCTTTGCGTCAAGGAGATGTTGTCTTATTACTGTCTGCCTGCGGCCAGGAAGGTTTTGGCTTGAGGGGCAGGAGAGACACCCTGTTCCCTGTGCCGGATATTGCCTCCTCGCCGGCGAGTCGCGGCTCTGAGGACGTCCCGCAGAAGACCGTATCGGCTGACAGAACACACAAGCATTCGAACAGATGGGTAAAGAAGATATTTCCGATAGCGGCCACCGCCGCCGTCATCAGCGCTACCGTTGGAGCTACCTTTGTTTTTCAGCCCCTGGCTAACGATCAGACCTTTTTCAACGCTCACCCAGTTTTGGCCATCGTTATCGTCTTTTCGTTTATGAAGTTGATATGGGTTAGCGCGCGCATGTTCCTGTTTTGGCTTCCCCGTCGGTTGAAACAGATCGAGATGGAAGAGTCCTCCCTTCGCCCCGGGCAGAAGGAGGTTTCTGTCGTTGTCATGATGCCTTCCGTCTTTGATGGAGAACCCGCAGAGCCCTCTGAAAAGTCATCCATCGTGATTAACGGAGAGCCGGATTTTTCTGATTCCAGGAAGGAGACGCTCTCCTTGCCGCAGACGCGAGAGCCCGAGCTTCCGAAGGATGGGTCCTTGCAGCCCGTTTCTCTTAGCCAAGATCCTCGCGATGAACAGGATCCTATTTCGGGGGATGCTTCCTCTCCGGCCGTCGCCGGTTTCGGTCCCGCGGTCGCGGAAGGAAAGATCAATCGGCGTTCTGGTAGTCACGTCTTGCAGCTCATCGGATTTTGCGGCAACGCGACGGAGGAGGTCCGCCGGCTGTTCGCGGAAGCCTTTTTCGCCGGCGAGATCGAGCTGAAGCTGATTGAGAGCCTGAAGGGCATAAAGGCAAAGATATCCGATCGCCGCACGCGTCGGATACGGTCTGTCACTGCCGGTTTTTATCTCTTTGATTTTGATACCGTTTCCCCACACCTGCGCGAGAAGGGGCTGCAAGATGTGACTATTTTCGCTCTGCCCTTTGATGAGGAGGCGCCGGACACGATGCTTGTCTGTTTCTCCAGGGCGGCCTTGGCGCAGTTCGAGGAGCTCTTCCCCGACATCCCCGGGAATCAAGAAGCCCAGCAGGACCGCGTGATCGCGCAACACGTCATCGTGCGGCACGACGGGGGAGAATGGTTCGGGATGTCTCACGATGCGGCCGTTGCATGGCAGGCCGGCGTGCGTACCTACGGATACTCCTCTTACGAGCGCGTCAAGGAGCGCATAGAGCGCCTGCAGAATCAGGAAGCGCGCCTCCCAACGCTCTTCAGCAATGATGTCGAGGCGAGGGGGGTCAGAGGCGAGGGCGTGGTATGCCGCCGCCAGGGCGCTATCCGCGAAGTGGCGAAGACGGTCCTTGCTTTGAGAAATCTCGACGTCATCCTGGCCGGCGTGCGCCAGGCCAAAGAGAAAAAAGCCGTTTCCTTCTGGTCTGCGCGCAGGCCGAAAGCGGACGCGTGTATCCGTGTCCTGGATCAGCTCATGGCGAAGATGGACGAGGAGATCGCAAAGCAAAGGGGGCAGGCGGATCCAATGGAGATCCTCGAGCAGAGCCTCAACGAGCAGGACAGAAATATTTTGCGACGTCATGCTTTGTACAATGAGGGTCTCGTGCGGATTGAGAAGGGCGAAGCTTCTTTATTGGACATGATCCTGCGGCATTTTGACGCCAACGAGGCGCTTGGCAGGGTCCCGGAGGTGCCGGCGGCGGCATCTTTCTCTGAGCGGGAGTCCAGGAGGCTGGACACGACAGATGAACGGAGCCCGGTCGAGGCCGTAATTAAGGAATTCGAACGGACCTTCGTAAGGCTGCCCGGCCTTGAAGGGCGGGAGAGCCTTCATCGTAAGTGGATCGTCGACTCCATCAAGGTGACCCGCAAACGAAAAGGGGACGGTTTCTGGGCGGAAGAGATCGCGTTGAAAGCGGCCGAAACGGTGGGGGACACTATCAGCGAGCTGGGTCAGACGGTCGAGGATTTGCTCTTGCAGCTGCGCGACGAGAACCTGGATCCGGAGAGGCGAAAGGAGATCGCGAAGGAACTTGGGGAGAAGGAAAAGCTCTTGTCCGGCTTTAAGGAGATGAGCGCCTTGATGGAGGGCGTGGTGGATGAGCTCCTCGTCAGCTATCCTTACCAGGGAGCGGGCGTGCGCAGCGTCGTCCTTCGCATCGTCCATAAGGGCCGCCTGGAGCAGATCTATTCCCATGTGCAGAAGATGGTCGGGGAGTTGACGACCGAGGCCATCTACGATTATAGCGTCGAGGAGCCGATCTTCATCAAGTTCTTGGATATCGTCAGGAAGTATCTCGTCTTCGTCGAGCGCGCCTTGAAAAAGATGGCCGGGGGGGAGCACGCGCACCTGAGCTTCCGGCGGTTGTTCTTCGAGGCGGCCCGGGACGTGCTGGAGCATCAGGTGGACCAGGCGGCGCTGGACGAACTTGCGGCGCTGTATCCGGCACGGGGCAAGCTCGCGGAGCTGTATAAGGGCGAGGCATGGGTCACCTGCGGCATCGTCCCCGAAAAGCTCGACGCTCCAGAAGGACGGCAAGCACTTAGAAATATTGCGCTGGAAGACCTGAAGAGAGCTTTTGCCGTCTTCAGCGATAACCTCATCTCTGACGCTGACTTCCATATCCGGTTCGACCTGCGCAAGGGGAGCGTGTGGCGATCCACTGTCCTTATCCTGGATTTTATCCCCACGCCCGTCGAGTTCGATAAGTTCGTTGAGGCCTTGGGCCCTAACCTCAAGGCGGTCCTTGCCACGACAGGCTCGCCCCAGGCGCACTTCGCCCTCGTCGCCAAGGCCTTGAAGATCCCCGTCGTCTTCATCGACCCGGTCGCCCTGTCTTATCTGGACGGGAGTCCGGATGTGTTGCTCTTGGGGGACGTGGTCGTCGCCCGGCCCAATAAGCAGACGGTCTCGGAGGCCCGACAGCAGGATAGAGAGTTGGAGAAGAGGGAGGCGCATTATGTCCGTGTGGCAGCCGACGCCACGATCCCCGTCGCCGCGAACGCGGACACCGCTCAAGCCGTACAAGTCGCCATCGCCGCTTTCGCCGCCGCCATCGGCCTTGTCCGGACAGAGGTGTGGTATAAGCGGTTCCTGCCGACGTCGCTCAGCGAACAGGTGAGGATTTCTGAAGCAGTCCTGAGGGCGGCGGGCAGCGCTGAGGTGACCTTCCGCGTTATCGACCCGGGCCTTGACAAGTGGCCGCCGGCCTGGACTTTTATACACTACACCGGGTCGCGGTGGTGGCTCGAGCATCCGTTCGGTCGCGCCCTCTGCAGGCAGCAGTTCCGCGCCTGGCTGCGGTTGTATAAAAAGGACCGCGCCCTCGCCAGAGAGCACTTCCGCGCCTGGCTCCGTCAGCATCCGCAAAACCGCGCCCTCTCTAAGAAGGAGCTTTGGAATCAGCTTCGGTCGCATCAGAGTAGGTGGATGAAAAAGTTCCGGGCGATGTTGCCGATGGTAAGCTCCCGGCGCGAGATGCAGGCCGGGCGGCTCTTCCTGCAAGAGGCCATGGAGAGCGAGCGCCTTTCGCCGCAGGCGAGGGTCTTTGACCTCGGTTCCATGGTCGAGACCGCCGAGGCCGCGACGGCCGCCGCAGAGATCATCGAGGAAGCGGATTTCTTTAGTATTGGGACGAACGACCTGACCCGGGCCAAGTACCCCGAGGCGAAGCGGACAGACCCCGAGAGTCATCGCCGCTACTTCGAAAGGCCGATGCCTCGGGTCATCCGGGCGATGTTCCGTGCCGCCATGGCCGCCCGCAAGGCCCATAAAGACGTCTCGGTCTGCGGGGACGCGGCCGCCACGCCTGACGTGTGGTCGATAAAGGCTATCGTGCACGCGATTGGCCTGCACGTGGCATTGAGTATGCCTTTTCCCTATATCGCGAAGTCCAAGGCCTGGCACGTGGTCATGCGGGACATGATGGAAAGTGGCCTTGTGGCGGATGTCAGGGCCGTCCTTGAGAAGATTATAGCAGCTGAGACGGATGAGGCCGCGGATGAATCTGAACGGCCGCTCCACGAGGCCCTCGATCGTCTCAACGCGGAGATTGAGCGTCGTCTCGAGGCCGGTGTTGAGGCGTCGTCTCCGGCTGCCCAGCGGCAATTTTTTGGCCCTGAAAAGAAAGCGCTTGTTTCCTTGCCCGCCACCCCCGGCCGAGCTGCCGTCTCGGCCAGGGGGGCGCGTCGTCCCTCTGTTGCGACAGCGGCGATGGCGGGAGGGGCGGCGCTCCTGGCGCTCTTGGCCGGACGTGCGGCCGCCGATGTCCATGTTGGTCCGCCGCCCGCGGGCGCTTCGTTGTATGCCCCGGGCACCCTGCCGGCGGACATGAACGGCGTGGACCTGTTGGATGTCCTGCGCCACGCCAACAAGGGGACGTCGGCGATCCCGTCCCTCGGTGAGCGTTATTTCTCTGTTAGGAGCGATGATTTCTGGGGCTGGGTGGCCTTCACCGCAGAAGGAAAGGACCTTGGCAAGGTTTGGGCCTACGCGGGTTTTGCGCTCATCGATGACGCGTCGGGCAAGATACTCGGCAGCGTCTGTGCGACGCACACGTCGCCGTACACCTATGTTTATGCGGCCGACGGCCGGGCCCTCCTGAGAGTCGATTCCGTCTGGGTCGGTTCCGTCTGGCGGAACCTGGGGAACGCGAAGGATGCCGAGCACCCCGCAGATGCGGCCGGGCGCTCCATGGAGCCGGTCACTCTTTGGGATGTCGGCGGCAGCAAGACGCTTGGTTACGTCAAGGACGGCGTTATCTACGATTTGAGGAAGAAGCCCGTGATGCATGCGCAACATGTTTTTTACAGCCACGTCGAAGGTGAGGAAGGCTTCCGGTTGACGGCGCTGTGCGGGGCATCTTCGTTGACCTCCCATTTCTTCGAGACAGCGCCTTGCACGCACCTCGTCACGGAGCTGGAAGGGGCCCTTAAGCGGTTCGAGCCTGAGTCGGCGAGGGGCAGGGTGTTCAAGGTCACCCTCTTGGCCCGTCTCTACGAGATGCAGCTGGCCCTTGGGCTGGGCGAGGAGCTGTCTTTCGAGGCGACCGCGCAGGACAGGGCCGGCGTTGAGACGTTCAGCCGCCTTGATCCCGTGTCCTTGTCATTCGAGGACGCCGCCACGAGGCGCCTGATATGGCAGGCCGTCTCCCGTTACAGCCCGTTGCACATGCTGTACTTCCGCGCGGCGCGGGAGCTCGGGTTCACCGAGGACGCTCAAGTGCTCGGCGAGGCCATAAAGGGCCTGAAGATGGATTGGCGCGGCATCTTTGGGTTTCACGAGAAGGAACTTTCCGACGATGCGGTCATTGACGGCCTTACGCACAAGGTGTTGGTCGGGATGGCGCGCTTCAACGGCCTTACCTCCCCGCAGGAGATCGCCGCCTTCATGGCTGGCCTGGGAGAGCATGGTATCAGCGTCCGTCCGGAGTACGATTATCTCTCGAGCATCGAGCCGGCGCCCATGGGTATGCTTAAGGTGTTGTTGCGCCGCAGCGCCACACCCGTGGACATGGCCTATTTGCAGGCGGTCGCCCTGGCGCGGCTGGGTTTTGAGGGCGAGCTCCTCTTCGGCATCGGCAAGGAGAAGCAGGCGTACAGCGTGGTCGTTCCGTGTCTCACAGGCGTCGTGGTCTTTAAGGATAAGGGAGAGGAGGGTGTCTGGTGGGCCCTTAAGAACGGCGACATGCAGATGAACGGGGCGGCGGCTGACGAAGACGGTGCCTATCGTTTTTCCTCCGGCACGGCGCAAGTCCTTGAGGGGATGGATTTGTGCCTCGTCGGCCGGTTAGGGCTGCGCGATTTGTCCTTAGCAGATTTCAGCCTGAAGTCCTACGCGGCAAGCGTTGAGGCCTGGCGGCACGAGATTCAGCAATACAGCCGCATCGCGCCCTTGACGAGCATCCCCAACGTGGAATTCCACAAGGCCTTGGCCGAGGAATACAAGGATCCTGTGCGGTTCAACGAGTTCGTCACCCGTTATGGGTTGACCGTCGTCTTCCCCGAGGACATCGATGCACAGACCGCCGAGGCCAAAAGGCAGATGCTTTTCTTGGTTTCGTACTTTCTGCCTGAGCGGCTGCTGACAGGCCTGCGTACCGTTGAGTTCAAAGAAGAGATCCCCGGTTCGTTCCGGGCCGCGCGCGTGCGTGACGGGAAGGTCGTCTATGAGACGGTAAAACGCGCCGAAGGTCTGTATGATGCGTCTAGCCGCAGCATAAGCATGGCGCTGGCCGGGACTTTCGACACTGCGGTCCACGAGCTCGGCCATCACTGGGACCTTGTCATTTCCGATGAACACCCTGACCCGCGGACGGGGGACCTGAGCCGCATCTTCTACCGGATATCCTGGAGGAACCCGAACATCATCGAACAGGTCTTTGGCCGCGCCTCCCTTCCCAAGGACGGCCGGCTGCGCCGCAGCAACGATCTCGCCGACTTCGCTTATGATTACGGGATGACTGACCGGCTCGAGGACTTCGCGACCATGGCGGAGCGCTACCTCACCCACGGCCCTGAGCTGAGGGAGCGTGTCCGCAGCCAGCTGGCCGAGGGGCGCTTCACCCTCGCCGCCAAATACCTCTTCATGAAGTACGTCTATTACAGGGAGAACGGCCGTTGCTTCGAGTATGGCGTGACCGCAAGGGACCCGGCGCTTTCGTTGGCTGAAGTCGGGCAGGCGGCCCGCGCGCACCAGCTCGGCCAGCCGGAGCGAGAGGCCATTGATGCCATAAAGGAGCTCGCCGCCGGCCACGAACCGGCTTCCTCGCCCGCAGAAAATCACGCAGGTGAGATTTTGTTCAACAACAAGGTTAAGATAGGCCTTGCGCAGGTGAGGGCCGGCCGTTCGGAAGCGCAGAGCATGGCGTTATTGTCGTCTTTGCGGAACCTTGCCATGGATTGGCGTCAGCCCACGTTTACAGATGACTCAGACCGCGCAAGGGCCGAAGAGGGCATCGCGGCACTCGTTGAGGCGCGTCTGAAACTGTTTGAGAGAGCCGGTGAAAAATCAATTTTTGTAGCCGGTAGGGGTGCGTGTGCTTTGGAGGACGGCCAGGCCAGGGAGGTCTTGATGCAACAGGTGCGCCAGACGCCTTTTGAGTTCGTTCTCGCGGAACTATTGAGGAATGCGCACGATACTGTTGTTAAAAGAATTCTGGGTTACTATACAGGCGGTCCTCAAGAGAATCGCGTCGGACACATAGCTCTCTCGCTGGTCAGAACTTCCAGATTTTTTGTCAGTCAGGTCAAGGAAAGCGGTTGTGGTCTTAAGGAGAACGGCAGGACGCGTCACCCTGTTTTCTATGAATCTGTGCCGGTTAGACCGCAAGACCGTGGGTTCCTTTTGGGCGTTCGGCACACAGGTCTCGCTTGGTGTAAGGCGTTGGTCGCCTATCACGCGGGCGATATCACGTGGGGTTCTCCGGCAGGCCTGAGAGGGAGCTCGGGCACGGTTGCCACGGTGAAGATACCTTCCTCCTTGGTCGTTTCGACGGCGGACACATCGCTGGGGGCCGATTCGCTCGTCAGCTCGCCCCTGACGGTTCGCGGCGGACCGTTCTTATCCATACGTGCATGGTATTCCTTGGCGAGGTATCGTGTCGGCCAAAGATGTGAGAGCCTGCAGTGGCGCATGAACATGAGCAGGGCGTCCCATAACAACGATGTTTTTGACTACACCGCTGGGTTGCTTTCCAACATGGCTCAACACCCGGAGACCTTTAAAGGCGCCGTGGGCTATAAGATCGCCGAAGGCTTCCTCCAGGGGGGCAGGCAAGAGGAAGTTTCGTCTCCTTCGGCTGTTTTTGTTTGTCCTGTCGAGAAAGCGCTTTCTTTTGGTCAAAACACACAGAACGCAGCCCCGGTATGGAATCGGTCTCTCCGTGGCGGGCCGACCGGTACCAATGCAAGGGCCGGGGCTGCGTCGTTTTTGACGGCCCGCACCGCCTCCTCGCCGGCCGCGGCGATGAGGGCGTTTCCTGAGAACGGCGCGCCCGAAGAAACTGCCATAGCGTGGTTTAAAAAGGCTGCCGAAGAAGGACAGACGGCACAGGTGACCAAGAGCTCCACGATGTATCCGGTGGTCGAAGAGACAGTTCTTTCGGAGATGGACCGTTTTGGTGCATCTGTTAAGGTGGATTTTGAGCTACACATCGTTGATGATGCCGCCCCTGTGGGCGGCGGCTGTCTCTTTTGTCAGGGCAGCCAGATTGACCTGGTTATTGAAAGGGCCCGCCTGGGCGATACGGACTTGATACGCTACGTGGTGCGAGAGATGGTCGGTGTCTTCGACAATCCGAGATGGAGCCCGGCTACGGAAATGAATTATAAGCAGGCTTTTGAAAGGTGGGAGCGCATTGAAAGACAATTGCATTTAGCGGCCCAGGGCCAACACGCGGCGACGCATCTGGGCCACGCGTTTTATTTGGCCGTCTTCCTGGAAGAGCCGTGGGAATATTTGTGTTCTGTGCATCATCCCTTCGGTCTCTTTTTGAAGAAGCGTTTTTTCGGAAATGGGAACGATTATTTGAAGCGGATTCGGACCCTGGCGGCAGAGAGCGGCCTCAAAGAGGACATGATCTATTGTATTGCCTATACCTTTGAGTTTATGGCGAGGGCCGCCGGCGTATTAGAAGAAGCCGAAAAAGTTATTGAAGAAAGAATACCGGGCATTGGCGGAGACGACGTGGCTGCCGAGCCGGCTTTTCAGAAGATTTCCCGCAAGTTGATAAAGATACTGGCCCAGGGAAACGGGCGCAAAGGCGCTTTGGAGATGTTCGGTTCTCATCCCGAGGTGGTGGTTCTGGTCAAGCATGTCAAGGAGCTCTGTGATAAGGCGCAAACATTACTCGATAGATGGCAGGGGGTAGCCGAGTGGTATCCGACCGATGATACAGAGGGCGATGAGGACGCCTCCTCGCCGGCCGTCCTGGCGTTAGGCATGGTGGGCTGGGTGAGCATCGTGCTCATTGCCGGCGCTTCGGTGTTCGTTGTCGGCGCGTTGATCTGGAAGCGGCGCAGCGGCGGAAGCGATGCCCCTCGGCAGGCGGACGCCGCGGGAAGACAAACGCCTGAGCAACGAACCCAAGAGACAATAGGGCGCTATGAAAGCACACAAAGGCGTTTGACAGAATCCGGACGATCCGGATCGGCTGCGGACGGTCAACAGAACCAACAGAATCCTCAATTGGCCCGCGAGGAACAGATTCGCGATCTGATGGCGGAGCTTCAGCGACGAGTAGAATCACTAAAAACGGAAGCCAACGAAACATTGCGCGACATGCTCGCGGTCGGCAAGTTCGATGAGGATTTATGGGATGATTATGTCGTGGCCTGCGATAACGCGAAGAAACGATTAGATTCTGCATCTGGCGAGTTAGGGAAGCTGGCGCCTGGAGCGGATATAAAGAGCATGCTTTCCGGCACGGCGAAGCTCCTTAACAACTGGAGGCCCGAGAAGATCGCCCCTCAAGTGAAACAGCGCCTTGAGCGCCTTGCATCAAACCAAAACGGGCCTTCGGGTCAAAGACCTCAAGGTAATCCTCCCGTCAGCTCGCCGGTCGAATCAAACGGGAGTTCTTTACCTGTCCATGCCCCTGCCACGGCGGATCAGAGTGAGGAAAGAGCCGAAACGACCCAAAAGGAGGCTCCGTGGCGTTTTGTCGGCCGCAACATCAAAGAGGAGTACCGCAGGGACATTGAGCGCTACTTCCAGGGGTATCACAGGACCGAGTTGATGCTGATGGCTGCTTTCGTTGTCATTCTCCCCCTGTCCCTCTTTTTGGCGTGTTGGGGATCGGAAAGCACGCCTTTCGTTCTCGGTGTCATCCTCGTGTCTGCGGGATTGGCCGGGGCGGCCTATCAGATGTGGGAAAACAGCCTGAAAAAGCGCATTATGCGCTTCCTGGATGTCCACAAACAAATCTCCTGGCTGGCATGGTCAAGAGCTGAGGAGGAAAAATTCGTCCATGAGCTGTTTCTGAGGGATTGGAAGTGGTATTCCCGGAAGAGGCGCCAGCGGCTGTATGACGACCTGCTCCTGACCCTTGACCTGGCCGGAAACCTCAAGATCATCCAGGAAGAACAAGTCGTGCCGTCCTTGACCAGCCTCGGCCTGGAAAGGCTCTTTATCTCCAAGGTCTTTCTCGTGCATGAGCCAGAGTCGCCTAAAGGCGTGAGATGGGCCCAGGATGCCCTCGCGGTGAATCTGCATTATTTCAAAGACGAAAGGGCGCGCCGTTCCTTTAACGCCCTTCGGGAGAATCTGATATATCGCATGCTGCTGAAACAGCAAACCGAGGACCCCCACGCGTTTTCCCGGCAGGAGGGGCCGCCAGGACAACATCTTGAAGATGACTATTTTGAGGGGGAGGCCTTTGATGATACAGCGCTGACAGACGCCGATAAGGCCAAATGTCCAAAGCGTTGCTCCAAGATGACGGCCCTGAAGGGGGCCCTCATGGCGGCCTACAATCGGACGGTCCGGGAGGCCGTGATACAAAGGAATATCGAGCGAGCCCTCATGAAGCTCAAAGGTGCCTCCTGGCAAGATGCCGTCTTTGAGGTCACCGAACTCTTTGCCGTTGCTGAAGTTACGGAATACTCTAAAGAAGACAGGAATCTGTTCGAGTTATTTAAGATCATCGAATCGGCCCCTTACGATTATTTCCTCGAACTTAGGGAGGCATGTAAAAACTATTTTCTGGCCATAAAACCCAAGAATGATGTCAGGGTCCAATTCATGACACAAGAGGAACTCGATGACCGGTTCCCTGCGGCAGGGGGGAGAGTCGATCATTATTTCTCCCGGTCCGGGGACTTTTCCATCGTAGATACCGGCAGCCCGGAGAAGAACGAGGCGTTGATAGCGCAAGGGCTCATGAGTAAGTTTTGTGATGATACGCGGCAGATCACACCCAAGATAGTCCATCGGGCCGCTGCCTGTTTCCGGTCTGATCCGCAGGTCCTGCCGGCCTTGAGGTGCCTGATGAGATATTTGGGGTCAAAATCTTTCAATAAGCGGGCCGAGGATATTCTTTCGGGCGATAACGGACGGTTTGACAACGTCGCGTTGCAGAAGTTCCCTGAGGCCCGTGGGTCCAAGACACCGGAAGAGATCTATGAGATGCTCCATGAGGTCGTTGAGTTCAAGACACCCCAGCAGATCTATGAGACGATCCAGGCCTTTATCGATCTTCATCCTCTTGACGAAAAGAAACATATAAGAGCCTTGCTTGCGAAACACCCGCCTACGCCGGAGCAGACCCGCAAGATAATTGAAGCCTTGATCGACTCTCTCTGCCCCTCTCCGGAGCAGATCCGCAAGGCGATCGACGCCTTGATAGCTTCTCTCCCTGATGACGCAAAGGTACATCTTCGAGTCTTGCGCGTGGACTACGCTCCCACGCCGGAACAGAGCCGCAAGGTGCTCGAGGCCTTCATAGATCCTCTCCCCGATGACGAAAAGGAAAACATGAGAGAATTGCTTGCGAATTACCGCCCGACGCCGGAGCAGATCCGTAGGGTGATCGAAGTTTTCACAGACTCTCTGTCCGATGACGGAAAGAAAAACATGAGGGAATCGCTTGCGAACTACGTCCCCAAGCCGGAGCAGGGCCGCAAGGTGATCGAGGCCTTCATAGACTCTCTCCCTGATGTTAAAAAGGAATATGCGCGCGTTTTCATCGCAAAATATGTCCCGGGCGGCCTGACGATGTTTGATATGTTCCCCGTTGATTCACCCAAGAACAACATAAAGTTTACCCAGCGTGGCCTGATCGTCAGACTCAAAGACGGAGGTATTGGTGTCATCGTTCAAGGGGCCGGCTGGGTGAGGGACCTTGTGCGTTTTATGAAACAGCACGGATGGGTCGAGTATGATCCCGAAAATGACAAAAACAATGATCTTGAAAAGGTCACCCTCAACGAACAAGGTTTGGTCTTAGAGAGATTCTTTATGGGAGGGCTTCCTGAAGACACTCCCGTGAACTTGCAGGCGAAGGATGCTAAAGGGAAGTCATTTATAGAAAGCAGGGCCCTGGCTGACGTGGCGCGTGCCCCCTTCTATCTGGACCACCTTAATCCCCTGAACCCCGATCCGGAGGTCGTTCCGTTTTCTCTCATCTTTGCCTTCGGCTTGGGTTTGTCACTCTACAATCGGTTCAAGTACCTCAAGGACAGGGGGATCGAACCCGAAGGAATAGAAAAAGAATTATTCATCTGTTGGGAGCGTCTCCAGAGCCTGCCGGTTATCCTTGAGCTTCTCCCGCTCCGGGGCGTTGAGGATGTGCGCAAGGTCAAGATCGTCACTGGCCGGAAAGAGGGCGACCCCAGCGAAGCAAAAGGCCCGGTCCCTGGCGAGGAGGGTTCCCTTGGCGATAGCGGCTCATCGTCTCCTGCTTCCGGAAAAGACGCTTCCAAGCCTCAAAAAAATATTCAAATATTGATGAACGCAACCCTTTATCAAGGAGGTCTGTCATGTATGCCATTGAAGATCTTGAAGTGGTCCGTGTCGTCCCGACCCCGAAAGGCCTCTATGTCTGTGCCAAGCTCGCCGATGGCACTTCGGAGTATAGCTTCTATATCAGCACCGAAGGGCGCATGGAGGGAAAGACGTCCGGCGGCCAGTGGCTGGAGCTCAGCAGGGCGGCGGGTCTTTGTCTGGAGGACAAGGTCCAGCATTCCCTTCTCAACGGCCGCGGCGCCGCAGAGAAGGGGGTCTTTTATTGTTTCCGGTAAGAAAGCGCTTTCTTTGAACGTCGTGGCCCACCGGCAGGGAGTGCCGGACAGCCGGGCCTCTTCGCCGACCACCAGTCGGGATACCTTGAGTCGGGAGGTGGTTGCGGCCGTGCCGGTTGAGCAGGATGCCGGATCGCCCTCCGATGTGAGAACGGCAAAGGTCTTTTTGGCCGACGGACGCGTCCGGCCGGACATCCTTGAGATCGGCCGTTTCAGCGTTCCGACATTGCGCCGCGCCGCCGAAGAGACGTATCGGCGCGACGCCTCGCCCTTTGATGAGTTTGAGGCGTCTCTGGCCGCCAAAGAGATACGGGCCCTGTTGCCGTATGTCCTGCGTATAGCGCAACACCTTATCGAGCAGTACCCCCAGCACACCTATCTGATCCTGGGCCGCGATGCGGAGGTCATCTATGATGTCTCGCGGATCGTATTGTCGCGTTACGGAAAGGAGAATCAAGTTCGGCTGTTCCCGGGGAGTCATGGTTTCTGGCTAAAGGTTGGCTTCAAGGAGATCTGCGTACAATTCCTTGAGACATTCGGTATTTCGCCGCATACCTTGAACGATGGACGCACGTGGTTGTTGTTAGACACAGGTTTCTTTGGCAGCATCTCTGCCCTGGTCCATGAGTGCATTGGTTATTACTTTGAAGAGGAGCTTCCGTTGATCAGGCAACAGCTTTTGCCCTTGCTCGTAGGGGCGGCTTATGAGGCTCCGTACGCGGAGCCGTTGAATTTGTTCACAGAGAACGCTGCATCCTTTCGCAGGAAATTTCCGCGAGCCGCACAAGTTATTCAGCCCGGAAAAAGAGACGATGTAAACCATCTATTGGCGCTCGCGATGCAGTTGATGCCTCGTTACCATTGTGCGTATGCCGAGATTGTTGATATCGACGGGAGGCTTACCGCCGTTCCCGCCGCCGAACCGATCTTTGTCCCGCAGATCGACCGCGTCTCAAACCACAATCCAAGCTTTGTCAATCCCTTCTTTGCCCTGCGGGCGCAGAAGATGGTTTATGATGCTTTCGTCTCTCCCTCCGACATCATTTATACCCCGCGGCCAATAAACCGCGCCCTTCAGGGCGTGGATACGCGTTGGCCGCTTGGGCATTCCGCCCAAGGAACCCCGGGCTTCAGCCCGGGTGGGCTCCATTCAGCTAAGGGCACGACTGACAGGGGACCGGGTCACTCTTCAAGCCCCGCCCATCCGGCCGGCGACCTGCCCTTCCGGAGGCCGAAAAACCCCAGGAACAGGCTTAGCGGTTTATTCGTTTCCTCTGCTTTGCCTTTGGCAAGGTTGCCGCCGGCGTGCGAGAGCATCGAAGATACTCTTGCGCACTGCCTGGAACTGGCCACCGGCCGGGACCTGGAAACGTGGCAAAGAACATTGGAAAGACGCAATGTGTGTTCCGAATTGAGGATCGAAACCCCGGACAAGACGACCCGCATCGGGAAGTTATACTGGCCCTTGAGGGGCGTCCTTGAGGTATTGCGGGAGAATGACTATGAAGTGCACTATATCGTTGATAAATACAGCCCGCACATCTATGCGATATGCCAAACAGGATATGTCACGTTTAGAAAAGGCGAAAAAGACCACTTCTGGGAAGTCGTTTACCAGGGCGTTGGCGATGAGTTCTGGGAGGAGACCCTCGCCTCCATCCGGGAGGCGGCGGAAGACCACGGCAAGAGCATCGATAGCATTCATTCCGAGGAGAAGGTCGGTCCTGTCCCCGAAGGCGAGAGCCTGCTGTTTGATCCTTCAACGATGCCGGTAGAGGTTTTGGACGGCATGGCGGATTGCCTGCTCGTGCTTACGAGCATGCCCCTGGAAACGGTCCTTTCCTGGTTGCCCGACTCAGACAACAAGATGGAGGCAACCATGCCGGAGGGCCATCTCGCGAGATTCAGGTTGTTGCGCGAGGACCTGTATGCCCTCCTTGACCTTCAGCCGCCGGCCCCTGCTCTTGAATTGTATGAATATCGTCCTAAAACAGGAGGGGTCCGGATCATCGTGCGCCATAAGCGCAACAAAGAAGATTTTTGTCTCTTTAGGGTCCAGCCGGACATGTCGGGGGGACGGTTAACCGTGCCCCTGAGACATGTTTGGGATACGATTGAAGAACATATAGCGCATTTTTCGTGGTGGCAGGCGAGGATGATGTTGTCCGTCGGCCGGCCGTACGCGGATGAGGATCTAAAGAGGATCGGCACGAGGGCGGACATCGACAGGATCGTTGGCGAGTTCGACCGGATCGGCAATATGCTGATCGATGATATCAAGGACGATTCTGTCTCCTCACCGGCCGGGTCCAGCTCGAAACAGTATAGAATCGCCCTTGATTTGTTTGAGGCAGGTGCATTCCGTGAAGCCATTGAAGCCTGTCGCGAGGGCATTAAACACGATCCAGTTGATACTGCTTGGCACAAACTTCAGGGAGATGCTTACTTCAAATTGGGGAAACATGAGGAAGCTGCTATAAAATACGAGTTCGCGATAAATTTCAACCCCCAAGATGCCGATGCTTATAACGATTTGGGCGTGTGTTGTGCGAGATTAGGACAAGTTGACGATGCTATCGCAAACTTCAAAGAAGCTTGTTTGCTCGAAGACTGCGCCTGTTCTCGTTGTAACCTGGGTGGTATGTATAGTAAAAAAGGGGAATTTGTCAAAGCTATCATCCACTCGGAAAGGGCGATAGAGATGGATCCACAATATGTCCGTTCCTACGAAGTCCTCGGAAGTGTTTACCTTAAGCTGGAGAAATTTGATCAAGCGATTGAGCAGTGCCGCACAGTTCTCACACTCGACCCTGATAATGTTATTGTGCTGGGCAACCTGGGCGTGGCATATTGCGGAAAGGGAGAATATGCCATGGCCGTAGTGTTTCTTGAGAGAGCCCTTGAGTTGGAGCCCGATGACGAAATGATACAGCAGATTTTGCAAATAGCGAAAGAAGGGTTATCGGCAGGCGAAGGGGAGTCAACGCCATCCTCCTCGCCGGCCGGGCCTTATCCCTCGGCTCCACATGGCAGCTCCCGCCGCGCCCAGAGGATGCCGGGCGACTCCGCGCCTCCCGCCTCCCGTCGCAAGCGGGTTGCGGCAAGAAAGACAGGGTTCTTCTTGAGCAAGGCGCCGGTCTTCAGCCCTTCGTTCCAGTTTGTCGCCTTCGGTCTGTCGCTGATCCCGGCCGATGCGGCCGCCGGAGCGTTGTTCCTGGCCAATGTCTCGGCGCACGGTCCGCCGGCGGAAGCAGTCCCTGCCGGCGCTTCGACCTTCGTAACGATCTTGGTTACCTTCCTTTCAACAGTATCCCTCCTTGTGCTTTCCCGTTTCTGCAAGAATGAGAGAATTCAGGGATTTGTCCCCATAGCGATTCTTCTGGCGACCTTGGCGGGTCTGATATCACAGGAGTGGTGGGTCTTGGGGGCCGTGACAGCCCCGGCGGTCGCGTTTTACCTGATCACAGGTTACTTGGAGGGCCGGGCGGCAACCAGGCGCACGCAAGAACAGGAAATATTTGATCGGTCGGCTATGTCCAGGCCTGTCAAGGCGGAGAGCGATCCTGAAGCGCGGCAGGGGAACGCCGAGGGAGGGACGCAGAGCTCCTCGCCGAGCGTATCGCCGGAAGGCACCAACAGGAAACAGGATACTATGGCGGCGAGAGCCTCCCTCTTTGCGGCAAGGACGGCCTCTTTATTCCTGTCACCGGAAGAAAAGGCCCAGGCGGTGGAGCGCTTTATCCATTATGTGCGCCTGCCGAGCCCCAGCGGGAGGGAAGAGGTGTTGCGCGGCGCGCTTCGGAACGAGTTGGCCGTTCTCGGCGGTCGAGAGATTGACGTTGTCGACCACGCCGGCGTACCAAAGAACCTCGTGGTCGAATTCCCGTCGGCCGGCAGCAAGAAAGGCCTGCCGGCCATTATCGTCACAGCGCATATGGACACCAAGCTTTTTGCGGAGTCGGCGGGCCTGATATTCGATGGGGCGAGAGGCGATTTCTTCCAGCCTGCCGGGGAGGGCTGTTTCGGCGCCGACGACAAGGCCGGGGTCAGCGTCATCATGGAGAGCCTGCGTTATCTCAGGTCCCGCCAGGTCGACCACAGGCGACTCCTGGTCATCCTGACGGCCGAGGAGGAGATTTTGCTGAGGGGGGCGAAGTATCTGGCCAAACACCACAGCTCTCTGTTCGATGACGTCGCCATCACCCTTTCGGTTGACCTGCCGTTGGACAGCTATTCCCGCTATCCCGAGACGTCTTATTCGTTGACCTTTTCCCGGTGGCTGCAAGATACCCCGCCCTACAGTCATGTCCTCGATGTATTGAGACGGCTGTGCGCCACAAAGGGATTGGCCTATGATATCCCATCGCCCGGGGCATTGACTTTGAGTACGGATAACAACGAGTTTCCCTCCTGTGCCCACAGGGATGTCTATTTATCGAGCCCTTACACCGGCTGGCCCCATGAAGACGAAAGGGTGAGGATCGCGGACTTCCTCAACCACATCGATTGGCTCATCGCCACGCTCCTGCACTTCGACGGCCAATTGGAGAGCTTCCTGCACACTACTGGGAAGATACGCAATGTCTCTTCGCCGGCAGCCACGCCGTCCGCAGAAGACGGCGGCCGGCTCTCGTTCCATGACGTTGCGGATGAACTGAAAAGATTATCGGGGATCGTCTTATATTCTTCAGAGATCATCGAGCAGATGGTGGATCTTGTCTGTCGGCTGCCTGTGTCTCAAGTAGTGCCGGCAGCCGAGTTTCTCATCGAAGCGGCCCGGGACGTGCGCTGGCAGTCCTGCGAGATCAATCATAATGCTACAGCCGCCTACGGTCGTGTCTACGCGCGCCTGCCGCGGGCGCGCGACGCCTTGATGGGCGTCATTGCGGACCGGCTGCGGCGGGGAGAGGCGAATCCGGCCCTGGCTCAGATCATGAACGGGATCGTGGGGATCTCCCTCACCGATGACATCTCAGCCATGAGCATCGTTGTCCACGGCCTCTGGAGACATCTGCAGGCGGATCCGGCATTCAGTCCTGAGAGGTTGATGGCCGCGCTGCGTCGTTGTCACTGTATCTTGAGCGATGTCATAGAGCCGGAGCAGTTCTGGTTCGAGAGTATGAACCCGTCCCTTAAGGATATCAGGCTCATGACGCACAAGGGCAAGAACATCATTCTCAAGCCCTGCGACAGGATCTGCTATTTCATCTTCATGGAGGGCCGGGACTTGCCTGTCGGATGGGCCCTGCTGTCTTACCGGTCTTTCTACAACTTGGTCCGGTTCTATGTCCATATCGAGGACCGCGGAGACTTTGAGCTCGGCATCGGCCGGGCAACGCTGGAGTATGCGGTGGGTCTTTTGAAGGATGATGGCGAGGTCGTCTTGTTTTATCCGGCCAGTCCGGCGCATCTGAACTTGTTCCTCGCCGGCAGAAAGACCGGTATTTTTGAGAGGGTGGAGTTCGTTGAGAGCAAAGAAGACAATGCAAAGGAAGTGCCAGGATGGGATCAGGTCAGGGCCTCCGAAGCGGAGCGAAAGGCGTCTGCCTGGCGGGAGATCAAGACCGCGAGCGCCCTCTCCCCCTGGCCGACAGAGGACCGATACGTATTTATCAAGGGAATAGTTGCGGCAAAAAGCTCCTCGCCGGCCGCCTTTGAGCGAGCTCCGATCTCGACCGCGACTACGCCTCGTAGCTCAGCCGCGACAGACGCCTCCAGTTCGCCGGCCGTAAGGGAAGCCCGCAGACCAGGGACCGCGATATTTGATTTTGGCCGTTTTGCCGAGCAGGGATATCAGGAGATCGTATTAGGAGACAAGAACTTCTTGTTTATATACCGGCTCTCTCCGATCTTTCCAAGCGGCAAGTTGTGGTGTGTTATTGATGCGCTTGATATGGAGAGAAGAACACCGGCTCCCCAGCTCCTCTGGGCAGGATTGGCGGCAGTATTACTAACACCAAAGACCAGATCGGCACGGATGGGGGACTATGTCTCGGTCGGGAACGAAGAGAGATTATACCTGATAGAGGATGCTTACCAATATGTCTTGCGTTCAGGCTTGGCAGCGCCGTTAGCAGAGATATTCTTCAACGAAAGTGCCGCCGCCGACAATAGCAGGAATAGAGATGATTGCGCGATAAAGGTCGCCCCGCCCAGGAGGGGCTTATATTTGGGCCATCTTTTATTGGCTAATGCCTTTTATCTGGCTGAGCGTTTTGGTGCGAAGGAATTTGTGATAGACAGCGTGACTTCGAAAGGCGAGGTCTCCCTTGATGGATTCTATGACAGGTTCATCAAGCAAGAAGTTCTTGATAAGGCAAAGACACGCTATACCCCACCGGACTGGAAAGATTTCGCGCAGTTCAAATACAGATTTGAACTCCCCGGGGATATTAACTCGCGGCCGTCCGAGCGCTTTGAGATTCGACAGAAAGACGATAGCAGGCAGTTCGTCGTGCATCCCCCGCAACAAGGACCGAAAGGGCCGCAAGCCCCATTGGGACGCCCGATGAGGGAACGTTCATCCTCCAACTCGCCGGCCAAGCCCTCACGCAAGAGAAGGTCAGATACCGTTCTTCGCTCGCCGGGCCGGCGGAAAGCCAAATTCGCGGCGCTCATCAGCTTCCTGAGGCAAGGCGTCTACAATGACCGCAAGAAACTCCCCTTCCCAGAGGAGAGCCTGACAGAGACCATAGACAAGCACCACAGCCTCTATTTGGGTCAGCCGATCAAGCTCTTTTTTTCTAAGCTCCCCGCCGGTCACACCGTCACCATCAGGAAGCACTTTGACGAGGAGCGCGGGAAGAAGGGCGAGTGGATCCTTATCCTTGAGACCAATGACTCCTATTACGGAGAGGTCCACTGTGGCTTCACGCCTGAGAGAGGGATACAGAAAATTTTTGCCCCAGGAGCAAGAGGGAAAGGTTTAAAGTATACTCGTTGGCCGAAATTACCCAACGGCCTGACATGGAAAGACTTCTTCCTCGCGGGCTGGCAAGAGAGCCGCGCCCGGTATGTCGCCAGTCACAAAGGGAAGGCAGCGAAACGGGCTGCCGCAGAAGCCTTTGATGCGGCATTTGCGGATATGTTTAATTTCCTGCGCCGGAGGTTTTTGGTGGTCTTTCGCCGCCACAAAGGTGCTTTGACCAAGACCAAGGTCAGACAGGCGGATCAGTTCCTTGCGCGCTTCGCGTCTTCTTTTCTTGGGGGAGGCTGGTTAGCTACCGCCGAGGCTATATTTAGGCAGTGTCCCTCGGGTCCAGGAGTCGTCGAGCGGCTTCCCAGGACACGGATCCCGAATCTGCCGCACCGCCGTATCCGTCTCAGGAACAACAGATTGAACAAGCTCCCTGACCCTGCCGTCTCCCGGCAAGCCGCCGCAGAACGGCTATATGGTATCATCGCCGGCGCAGGCCTGACCCCGAGAGAACTTTTGATCGTCGAATATTGCTGGTTGAGAGAGTGGCCCATGAAGCAGTGCATAGAGCAGCTATCCATCTGCAGGACGAGGATTTATCAAATACAGCAACAGACATTCCGCAAACTGCGCCGGAGCGCCAGGCAGATGGGGCTGACCGTTGACCCCTATCTTGTTTCGACAGGCGCCTTGAGTTTGCCTGCTGTCCCTGGTCGAGGCCTCGCCTCGACCAAGGAGGCGCGTCGCAAATCTGTCGCGACAGGCGCCGCGGTCGCGACAGGCGCCGGCTCAGCCAGGGTCGTAGGTCGTGGTTTGGTCGCAACGGGATCGGCGGTCACGACAGGCGCCGTCAGCTCGCCGGTCACGCTCAAGCCTAAACAAAAGGATGTTAAGGACACGGCCGCCTCTTCGCCCGCTAAGGATCGGACGCCGCGCGGAAGAAACACGCTCATGGCGTTGAGCGATCCGGAGATCCTCGAGCTGGAGAGCGCTCTGCCGGAGTGGCCGTGGCGCCACGCGGCGGTCGTCACTTGGAGAGAGATGGTGTGTAGCTTCAAAGACCAGCCGCGTCCCGTCACGCAGAACCAGAGAAATTACTTTGCCAATCAGGCGGATGTGCGCCGCCGCCTCCTGTATCTGACCCGGGATATCATGACGGGCGCGATGACGGCGCAACGGCCCTTCTATGATGAGATGCTCGAGGTGCACAGGGACCTCCTGCTGGACAGAGACAGGAATAGGCCGTATGTCTCAGAGCACTTCCTCGAGAACAAGACATGGCTGTGCTGGAAGGATCGGTTCCTTTCCGAAGACCCGCTTGACATCGCCCGGGAGGCCGCGGGGCTCGTCTCTAGTGAACCGGCGGCCAAGGCCCTATATGGTTACGTCTTTGGTGTGCTCAAAGCGGTGTTCGGGCCCGGCAGGAAATCCCGTAGCCGCGCCGCGTCCGTCAGGATAGCCGTTGGGCTGTATGATCTCCTGATCAACCAAGACAACGTCTTTATTTATGGCAACAACAGCTGGCAGGTGCATTTGTTGATCAAGGACCTACGCCTCTTCGGACTCGTAGGCATTGAGCACATATCCGTGGACGAAAACGTTAAGTGGGCGGGTATAGAGACCGATGTCCAGGATATCCTCCTGAACAGCATCAAGCTTGCCAACCCGGGCTTTGCCGCGGAGCTCGCCGTCAGCTCGCCGGCCCAGAGCGGAAGAAAGGGACACGCCTTCCCCAAATGCAACGCAGGCCAGATGACGATAAACGAAGAAGTAGATTCCTTGGTAGGGTTTTTGACAGATTCGGATCCAAGGGAACGCGCGCGTTCTGCCGGTCGGCTGCGTGATCTTGCGGCGGAGGTTGTCGGACGTTCCCCAGGGCGAGCGTTTCTGGCCATCACCGCCTTGGCAGAGCAGCTTGCCAGAGAGGATGACGAGCGGACCAAGCAGGCCCAGGTCGGAGCCCTCGGGAGGTTTGGCAGCCTGGTCCCATTAAGAGAGAATAATGAGAAGAGCCTGCTTCTTCTGCTCAATGACTTTGACATAAGCATGGCATTGAGGAAGGTCGTCGTGAAGGCGATAGGAGGGCTTAAGGGATCCCGCATCTCTCTAACGTTGAGGAGAGACGGCTTGGAGGGACTGCTCAGTAGCTTCGGCTTTGACGATGAGTTGGATCTTCTTGTTGTCAAAGCACTTAGCAATTTCATCGTTCCCGGCAGGAGCCATCCCGAAGGGGATCGGCAGTCGCGCAACTATACGTGTTACCTGGTCTTTCTGGCTTTATTCGGACATCTTGTTCTATCTCTTCCACACGCAGACACAACCCGTCTTTACTTGATCGAAGTGAGTCCCTGTGTCCGACAGGAGGTCTTGAGACAACTCGGCGAGGTATTCAAGAGAGAGTTGGAGCACCTGAGATCACTGATGCGCTCGGCCGTCCGGAAAGACGAATACGAAAAGGTGTCCTATTTCCTCAAAGAGAGCCGCAAGACGCATGATTGTATTCATGACGTCATGTGGGTGGTCATTAAGAATCGGGAGATCACTTCCTCAGAGAGACAGACCGCCGATAGAGTCCGTCAAGAGACGCAACGTGAGTGGATAGCCTTTATTCAGTGGTTGAAGAAAGAGGCCGAGCTGAGGGCTTCCGAGATCAATTTGGACAGCTTGGTCAAGATCGTATTCGATACGGATAGCGTCCAGAGCCAAGCGGCGATCGAAAAGATTGCGAGGCAAGGCACGGTCCAAGACATGGCTTTCTTGAGGTCCCTCTTGGTAAGGGTGAGGCGGATGAAGATAACCCCTTCGCTGAAGGTGATGCTGGAAAAGTGCCTTGAGCCCGGTCAGGACGTCGCGGCATTAAAAAAGGCACTTCTCGTCTTGGCAGAACAGGCGCGAGAACATGCGCGGCGCGAGAAGAATCAAAAGCTTGCGGCGCCCCGAAACGCAAACGGCACCTCCTCGCCGGCCGGAGCGGGCAAGGCGGAGGAGGCAGATGTTGTTCCTCTGTCGGTTCGGACCCGCTTCCTGGCGAAGTTCGTCCGGTGGCGGGACAATATCGGGATGTGGTTCGCGGTCCGCCGCATCATCAGCGCGGCGCTGAAGGAAGATGTCGGCGGCGGGGACGTGACGTCGCGTTCGACCATACCCGCTAAGGCGCGCACCCAGGCCGTGATGCGCGCCCAGGAGGACGGCGTGCTCGCGGGAGTCGACGTGGCACGGCGCGTCTTCAGGATGGTGGACCGGCGGCTTGTCGTCGACGTGCGGGCGCAGGACGGCGCGCGGCTGAAGGCCGGAGAGGTCATCCTTACCGTTGAGGGTCCGACGCGCAGCATCCTTACCGCCGAGCGCGTGGCCCTGAATTTCGTCCAGCGCCTCTCAGGCATCACGACGCTCACCGCGCAGTTCGTGGAGAAAGTACAGGGCACGCGCGCGAAGGTTTTCGATACCCGCAAGACCCTGCCTGGAATGCGCCTCTTGGAAAAGTACGCCGTCCGCGTCGGCGGCGGGATGAACCACCGCCTCGGCCTCTACGACCAGATCCTCATCAAGGACAACCATATCAAGGCGGCGGGGAGTATCCGGAGGGCCGTGGAGCAGGCGCGGATGAAGTATCCGGGCAAGTTCATCGAGGTCGAAGTCAAGAACATAGACAAGGAGCTGCCGGAGGCGCTCGCTATGGGCGTCGATTGCATCCTGCTCGATAACATGACCCTTGAGGATATGCGCGAGGCTGTCCGGACCGTCCACGCGGGAGAACAGCGCAAGCTTCACGGCACGCCGCTCCTCGAGGCCTCCGGCCGGGTCAACCTCAATACCGTCGGACTTATCGCCCAGGCCGGCGTGGACCGCATATCCGCGGGTTGCCTGACACATTCCGCGCCGGCGCTCGACATCAACCTCAAGATCGGCACGACGGATGAAGAGACAGCGGCGCGGTACCAGTGGTATAGCTGGGCCTCGGTCGCCGACAAGGCACGCGTCCTGGAGGCCGGGATCAGGGAGGACGCCGGCACGATATTACAGGTGGGGCTGTGGGACGAAGCTATTACCGCTATCCTGGCGGAGAGGTTCCCGCGCGCGACGCTCATCGGCGTGGACAAGGACGAGCGCTACGTGGCCGCCGCCAGCCAGAAGTATCCGCAGCGGCTCTTCTTGGTGCGCGACATCCTCGATTGGCCGGACGCCGACGCCTATGCGGGCATGTTCGACGCGGTCGTCCTGGGTTCGGCGCTGCACTCCATCTATGGCAACGAGGGGCCGCAGCGGGCGGTCCGGGCACTCGGTGTCCTGCGCACGATGCTCAAGCCCGGAGGCCGCCTGATCGTCAGGGGCGGCCTGTGCCCCGCCGACGTGACCAGGACGGTCCGTTTCGAGAACGACGAAACGAGGAGGGCGTTCGTCCGTTTCGCGGCCGACTTCAAGGGACGCCGCGATCCGCAGACGCGCGGGATTCGGCTGGTCAGCGTCTTCGGGCCCCAGGGCGGGCAGGTCATTACAGATCTGGCGGATCATTTTGACCGGTCGGCCTCGCTGGACATCCGCGAGCGGGACCTTTACGAGTTCTTGATGAAATACCGTTATTTCGGCACCGATACCTGGAGCCATGAGATGCAAACGGGCGCCGGCGCCCTTTCGTTCGTGGAGTTCGCGAACCTGTTCAGCGGGCTTTTCGCCGTCGTGAAAGGGGAGATATACCAGCTCGACTATCTGAGGCGGCGCTGGTCCAAAGACGTGGCCCTGCTTGACGACGGCGGCTATCCGCCCAGCCACATCGCCCTCGTCCTTGAAAAGATGCAGACCCCTGATCGCCTGCAGACCTTCCTCGCTTCCTCGCCGGCCGAGGCGTCTCTTGTTCGAGGACCCCTTGTCCGGGGCCTCGCCTTGAACACCCTTGCCTCGAATATATCGGCCGCCTCATCGCCGATATCGGAGGAGTGGATCAAGGAGCGCAAGAGTTATTACCGTTCCTTTGTCCGGATGACCACGGCGGTCCGTTTCTATGCCGACTGTCATGGCAGGGCGCAATTCCTGAGAGATTTTATTAAGTTGCATCCGAAGGATTTCGCAGGGGTCCGGGCCGCCCCGAGAAACATCCCGGAAAGAGACGCAAACGGAACGCTCACCCACATTCATTATTACGTCGAAACAAGCAACGGCTTTGTTCTTGATCCGACTCTCAGGGGGAATAAGAAGCGCCGTCTCCTTCCGGCTCAAGAGGGGGCGTATTATATAGGAAATTATGCTGTGCAGGCGGTCTATGGTCCGGGTTTGGCGTTAGGTCACACAGCCCACGGAGTTGTCCAGCTGGGTTTCAAGAACGACGATGAGGAGGTTTCTTCCCCGGCGGCTGAAAACAACACGGTAGATCCTCAGCCGTTGATCCCCTGGTTCATGGGATTGCCTTGGGTCGAAAAGCAACGGCATGCCGAGCGCCTGTCTAACATGATGCAGGTGAAGGATACCTTAGCGCTGGCGGGCACAGAACTTGAGGCCCTCTTGAGGCGGCGTCAGGGTGAGGATCCGTACCTCTGGATGCTTCTTTGGAAGTGCGCGCAGTTCATGTACCATCCGGAGTACCGGGCGCAATGGGAGAGGAAAGACCGTTTCGTCCTCGTTGCGCAGGAGGCCGTCCGGATGGCCATCGGGCAAAAGACATGCTGGTTCGCTTTTGAGGGTCTTCTGATCCAGGCCGCAGAGACCTTCTTCCGCGAGAACGGCTTTGATCTGTGTCTTTGGAAGGGCTTGAGGCGACAGTGGAACGACGCCCAGCAAGACTGTGTCCATTATTGTCCTTTTGCCAATAGAAAGGCGAAGGGGTGTCCTTTGGCCAAGGCGCGCAAGGAGATAAATAGGGCTATCAGTGGATTGAAAAGAAAAGGATATGTCCCCCTGAATCTTGCGCAACGAAAACAATCGGTCCCCAAGAGATTGATGGTCGACCTGCGGCAGCATGTCGTAGGAAGACACCATCGAGATGTCCAGGCGGTGATCGGGGCGATGAAGGACTTGAGGAACGGCTTTGACGCGGTGCTCATCAGGGCTCCGCTTCCGGGTGATGACGTGGGATGGAGAGAGGCTGATCAACAAGTGGCCGCTTTCAGAGACAGCACGCTGACCAGATTGTTAGCAGCGGGCATGTCCCGCGAAGCAGATGTCGCCCTCAGCTCTATCGTAACGGAGCTGGGCGTTAATATCTTCAAGCACGCCAGAGGCGAAACGGATAAGGAGCGGCTTTCGCCGGGCTTTTTTGGTGTCCTTGGCGCGCGGTTCATGCCGGAGAAATCCTCCCTGTTTGTGGAGATCTTCGCTTTGGATAACGGCGTGGGCTGTGACTTTGCCAGCCAGACAGCCAGGATAGATGCGCCTCAAGAGGGAGGCATTCCGTCGGGCCGGGGGATCTTTAAGAGCGGCCAGCTTGCGCTCAAGAATTTCAAAAAGGTGCGCTTCGATCTTTTCTCCGGCGGCCGCCGCCATGTCGTAGTCGGCGCCCGCTCGGGCGCGACCTTCCCGGACGGCGACATCAGCACCGGTTTCCTCGCGCAGATGCGCTTCGTGGCGCCCAAAGAGGCGGTGACGAGAACAGAGAGGCGTTCCGGAAATGCAGCTCTCCAGGTCGAAGTCGGCGCCTCCTCGCCGGCGGACGCCGTTGTCCAGGGAGAAAAGGCGATCATCCCCGTGACGGGCCGGACCGAGATTGATATGGACAAGGCGGCCAGGGCCCTGATACCGGCTTATGAGGCCTTAAGGGCCATTAATGTGTTGCTCCAGCATGAGAGAATAACGGACGTCGAACGCATCGAGGTGGCTGTTTCCGGGGAAGCATATCAGGCGCGGGTAGAAGACAAGACATTGCGGTTATTCTTGCCGGTCGCCCATGAGGCGAGGACGGTCGATATCCTGAGGGCCGTACAACATGATGTCGGCTGGGAGCTTAGGACGACATTGGGGCTTGTCCAGTATGTGGCGCCCCATCTTTTGTTTCTGCCTGATGACTTCGACGCCGTGAACATCATCCTGCATCAGAAGATGGCGGGGCTGGGGGATGTGGTCTTTGTTGCCAACGCAACCCAGGTGTTCACCGCGGCGTTCCCGGGTAAGAAGGTCCGTCTGATTTTTCATCAGGCAGAGGATCTCTTCCTGGCCGCCCAGACGAAGGTCCTCAAAAGACTCGACCCGACCCTGGTCCGTCAGGAGATCAGGGGGTTTGAGGTGATCAATGCCTCGGGAAGGGAGTGCCGCACTTATGAGGAAGCCAGTCGAGACGGCTGGTATGCCGGCAGCTCCTGGGTTGATATCCAGGATGGCATCATCGGCGAGGACGACGTCTCGGTCGTCTACGCCCTGGGCGCCACGGAGAAGGAGATATCGCACTCTGCCCTGAGGCGATATGGCGGCAAGGCCAGATCCCATGTCTATGTCTATGAGATGGGGTTCGAAAGCCTCACCCAGAGGCCTCTGGAACACGGCCAAGCCCACCTGGGCTTTGGCCCCGATCAGGTCGGCGCGCCCCCTGTCTCGGCTGTTTCAAAAGAGATGTATTCGAGGAAGTATCCCCGCAGCGATAAGCGTATCCGCCAGGAGAGGCGCCGGATCCTCCAGAAGTTCCCGAATTGGCAGATGCTGGACACTGTCTTGGGGCAGATGGAGCTAGAGAAGACGGTCGCATCCGAATGGGGTTTTCTGTATATCCATAGGGCGGCAAGCGCCAGGATGTATTTTGACATATTCGAGCGCGCCCGCGCCCAAGACGAGGCCTATCGCCGGAGAGAGACGACCTTCTTTATCGCGTGCGGCCGCCACGAGAAGAGCGTCTATGAAGAGATCGCGCGGTTGACGCAGGCCCACGACTATCATCTCTTTGCGTTCGGCAACCGTTCTTCTGTCCTGGAGCCTGTGCGCACGTCACGGGGCAATAATGTCACCATCATCCTGGATTACTCCGTCCCCCGCAAGCTCTTCAACGAACTCTTCCTTTACAGTGATGATCTGCCGACGGTGGTCAGCGGACAGGACAATCTCGCCAATATCCTTTACATGAACGTTTTGTCATCCGGCAGGCCCTTCTTCTGGGAGGTGTTGTCCTTTCAGGCGATGGCTTCTATTGCGATCCAGATTTTCCTTGATCATCAGATAGGAGAAGCGAAGCAGGGGCGCCTGAAAGAGCTTTGGAACCTATATAGCAAGTCAGAGGAACAGATGGAGATGTTCTTGGCCCCGCGGCGCTGCCGTACCTTTTTTAAAGAGGTCGCTTTGGCTTTGGAGGAGCACCCCCAATTCCTGCCGCAGATGTATTATGGCATCCTGCAACAGGTGCACCAGCGCGACGTGACGGTATCCCGGGACCGCGCCGAAGACCTGTCGGCACAGCTCGGGTCTCCGCAGGATCCCCCGGCCGTCTCCTCGCCGGTGGGCGGCCGCTATGAGGCTATCGTTCCCAGGACCGTGGCCACGGTGTCCCTGAAGGGAGAATCGGCCAAGTCGGCAAGAAGAAAGACGCTCCTCGAGCTGGACAAGGAGTTCGGTGAACCTAAAAGGCGTCTTGAGGATATCGCCAGGGAGATATCCCGACGACTGGAAGACGACATCGTGGGTTTCGATTGGACGGATAAGATTCTGGATCTCGACGTAGACCATTTTGCTTTCTTCGTTTTCACTGTTACCAAGGATCCCATTGCCAACAGGTCGGCGTTGCGGTTGATCGAGGAGGCAGTCAGGGAGCCGGTGAAATTCACGTCCGCGCTTCAATGGATAAAAGAACAGGGCGGCGTCTCCTTTGCCAACGAAAGTAAAGACTTTGAGACCGTCGGAGAGACACAGCTTTGGAATACGAGGGTAGCAACGTACTGGGGTCACCCCGCTGTCCCTTACCAAAAGAAGGTCCTTTTGGCTTTGAAAGCCATCTCTTCGTTGGTAGGCGTCGCGTTTGCCTCAGACCTGGTGACGTTCTCGCCCAATGACCGACGGCGTCTCTATCATTTGTTGGCAGAGGCGAACCTCCGGTACGCGAGGGCCGTGACCTGGTCCCTGATGCATTTTTTGCCGGAGGCGGCCTCGTTGATCGTCTACCACGGTTCGCCGGACAGGAGTTTCTTCAAGGGCAAAGATATCGAGCTGATAGAGCCGACGTATTTCGCTATCAAAAAGAAGTACGCCGCCGGTTACGCTGCCCCTGTCGGGGTCGTCGGAAAGGTCCAGGTTCCGCTGGAGGCCGTCATCGACTACTACCACTTGTCGAGGCAGAAGAACGCTGAGATCACGGTCAAAGAGGGTAAATACAGACTGATGTCGGTCATCGAAGACATCACAGATGACTTGCGCCGTGACGCCGCTTCTGCGGCAGACGGGTCTGTCTCCGGCGCCTCCTCGCCGGCGGATTCAGAGAATAGGCCGCCGGTGGTGTATATTCTGGGGTTGCCCGCGGCGGGCAAGGGGGTCCTCGGCAGTGGCCTTGCGGCGGAGACGGGCCTGCCGCACGTCTCTTTTGGGGAGCTTACAGTGGCCGAGTGCAAAAGAAATATAAATTTTGACTTATCTCAACTCAACGACCCGAATTTTGTGTTCTTGCAGTTCCTTCGCAAACGGCTCCCCTACGAGGCGCTCTCAAGAGGTTTCATCTTTGATTCTAATCCCCGACACCCCAACCCCATAGACCTCTTTCAGCAGTTTCT
>Ga0315537_1000399_pt1 | contig 33798 bp, 28 predicted proteins | sample SalMarSW160270MG_FD_203091 | JGI IMG/M metagenome (GOLD analysis project Ga0315537, IMG submission 203091) | Salt marsh sediment microbial communities from the Plum Island Ecosystem LTER, Massachusetts, United States - Salt Marsh Sediment SW1602-70 ... | reverse complement strand
GAGCCTGCAGCTGGGGCAGGTCGGTGGCAATCTCAGGCTGCGCCATCTTACGGTCAATCTCCTGGTATCGCTTTTCAATTTTCTTTAGTTGTTCCAACATACAAGAAAATTATAACACAGGTTCCAGAGCCCTCCAAGCTGGACAAATTGACATATATCCCTATTTCGGACTATAATCAAGCGTATTTCGCGTGTCCGCAAATGACAAATACGGATTTTTTTGAAAGAAAATACCTTCGGATATTATTTCTAAAAATACTATTGTTCAGAGAAACGTCACTCAAGTAAACACTGTAAGGAGTAGTGCGTATGACGATAACGGAAATTCTTACCAGAAATGCTAGGTTGTATCCCGACTCTGTTGCTCTCGAAGAAATAACACCCAGTAAAAACGTCAGGAAAACCATAACATGGAAGGAATTCGATGAAAATGCCAATCGAGTAGCTAACGCACTCATCAAAAGAGGTGTGAAAAAGGGTGACGTCGTTGTCCATGTTATGATGAACTCCATCAAATGGCTCGAAGCCTACTTCGGTATTCTCCGGACAGGTGCCATGGCGGCACCGCTTAATTTCCGGTTCATCAGCCGCCAGATTAAATACTGCGTGGATATTGCCGAACCCAAGGCAATGATATTGGACGAGAGCTTTACGGAGCGTATCGAGGAAATCCGGTCCGATTTACCTACTATCAAGAGTTACATTTTCCTGGGCGACAATATGCCGCAGGGTATGGAGGCTTACGATAAGGTCATGGCGGAGTCATCCCCGGTGCCCCCGGATGTTAAATTATGCGGTGAAGATGAAGCCGGACTCTATTTTACATCGGGCACGACGGGCGACCCCAAGGCTACGCTGCTCTGTCATAAGAACCTCGAGCATGTTGCTGTTAACGAGAACTATTCTCATCGTGAAACACGTAAGGACTGCTTCCTTCTCATTCAACCCCTCTATCATACCGGGGGTAAAATGCACTGGTTCGGCAGCTTTATTGCCGGTGCCAGAGCGGTGATGACTACCGGCGGTGAAAGAGTGACGCCTGAGCTTATCCTGAAAACTATCAGCGAGGATAAAATAACGATATGCATGCTGCTGGTACCCTGGCTCCAGGATATCGTGACGGCTCTGGACAGAGGAGACCTGAAATTATCCGATTATGATATCAGTTCCCTGAGATTGGTGCATTCGGGGGCGCAGCCGATTCCCCCGGTACTGGTCAGGCGTTTTCTGGAACATTTCACCGATATCCAGTATGAAGAAAATTACGGCTTGACCGAATCATCGGGTCCCTGTATGCATCTGGGACTGGAGAATATTCATAAGCTGGGCTCGATGGGCTTTCCGCGACTTAACCTCGATGCCAGGATTGTCAACGATAAAGGTGAAGATGTACCGGTTGGTACCGTCGGCGAGATGATACTCAAAGGCAATCATGTCATGAAAGAGTACTATAAAAACCCCGAGCAAACTGCCCAGACCCTCAGGGACGGCTGGCTGTATACCGGTGACCTCGTTAAGCAGGACGAAGACGGTTTCATCTATTATATCGACCGGAAAAAAGACCTGATTATCAGCGGTGGCGAAAATATCTTTCCGGTAGACCTGGAATCGGTCCTTATCGGTCAGCCTAACGTTAAAGATGTTGCCATTATCGGCATTCCCGACGAGAGATACGGCGAGGTGGTAGCCGCCGTCATCGAACCTAAAAAGGGCTCCGAGGTGACCGAGGCTGATATGAGGGCTTATTTCGAACCCAAACTACCCAAATATGCCTGGCCCCGGATAATCTTATTCGGCGATGTGCCGCGTAATCCTACCGGTAAAATTGAGAAACCCAAGCTGAGAGAGCGTTACGCCGATATTAAATGGAATCCCAAGGGCTGACGCGTATCTTAAGTAATCATAAAGGAGTATCCGAATGGATTTTAAAGATTGCTATCAATTCGCTAACGAAAACAAGACATGTTATCTGGCTACCGCGGAAGGTGACCAGCCCCGGGTGAGAGCCTTGGGGATGTGGTACGCCGACGGGACAGGTTTTTATTTCCAGGCACAGACCGTCAAAGCCATGTACAAGCAGATAGTGAATAATCCCAAGGTGGAGCTATATTTTAACGCCAAGGATTTTAGTAAAGTGATGAGGGTTTACGGTAAGGCCAGAATTATTACCGATTCTAAAATCAGGGCAAAATGCATCGAGGAGAGGCCGTTCGTGAAGAATTTCGGTATTACCGAGCCGGATAACCCCCTGCTGGCGGTATTCCAGGTATACACCGGGGAAGCGTATTTCTGGACGATGGCTGACAGTATGAAGGAAGCCGACCTGCCGAGAATTAAGTTTGGTAAAGAATAAGGATGGTATCAGATATGACTGAAGGGAAATATGATAAATATTTCATCAAGAAACCCATTGCCCCGGGTAAGTTCTGTGACCGCCTGGTATTTTTCAGTCGTAATTACGAGGCAGTTGGTGAGAAAAACTTCTCCGTACTATGGAATTGCATTACCGAACCGTTTCTTATGGTTAATGACCCACATTCCCATGACTTTGACCAGTTCCTGCATTTCTACGGTGCCGACTCCATGAACATCGCCGAGTTCGACGCTGTGGTTGAGATTTCTCTGGGTGAGGAAGGCGAAAAGCATATTATTACCGAACCAACGGTTCTCCATATACCCAAAGATATTATTCACTGTCCCCTCGAATTTAAAGTGGTTAACAAGCCGATTATATTTATGAATGTAGTCCTGGCACCAGAGTACGTCGGGGGACCGCCGGCAACGCCGCCGAAACCATAATATTGACAAGGGGATATACTGATATTCTGACAAAAATATGGACAACAACACTCGGATAATATATAATTTTTTTCGTATGACTTTAGTCATAACATATTGTCAATATTTTTAGAGCAGGAGTGGTATACCCTGCTCTAAGTTTTTTAACAATCCAAATTAGCCGGGCGGTATTATTATATAAAGTAACCTAAACTGCCGGGAAGTATAGACAAACCAAACTTAAGCTGTCTTGTTTCAGCTAGAAAAGAGGTGAAATGCCAGGAATATTCTGGATAGTGCCCATATCCGGCGTGATAACCGTTATTTTCGCCATAATCCTCGCCAGAAACGTGTTGAAACGCCCTACGGGCACGCCAAAAATGAAGGAAATAGGTGATATTATCTTCCAGGGCGCCTGGGCTTTCCTGAAACGCCAGTACAGCACTATTGCCATGTACTCGGTGGGAATAGCGATAGTCATCGGTGTTCTGGTGGGTGTACTGGGTCATACGGGTGTAGAGTCCCACGGTTATAATGGATTTGATGTAGGTTGGCGTACAGCCATCGCTTTCCTCGTCGGTGCTTTCTGCTCGGGCCTGGCCGGTTTCATCGGGATGTATATCGCTGTAAAGTCAAACGTACGCTGTGCCGCGGCTGCCCAGAAAAACCTTACCGAGGCAGTTAATGTAGCGCTACGCGGTGGTGCCGTATCCGGTTTTCTAATCACCGCCCTGAGCCTTATCGGTGTTACGGTTATCTTTTTCGCCTACGGTGGCAACGAAAATCCGCAAATCGCCCCGCATCTTATCGTCGGCTTTGGATTCGGCGCCAGCTTCGTTGCCCTGTTTGCACAGTTAGGCGGTGGAATCTATACCAAAGCCGCCGATGTTGGTGCCGACCTCGTCGGTAAAATCGAGGCAGGCATCCCGGAAGATGACCCGCGTAACCCGGCCGTGATTGCCGACCTTGTTGGCGATAATGTCGGCGACTGTGCCGGTCGTGGAGCCGACCTTTTTGAATCTACGGCTGCCGAAAATATCGGCGCTATGATACTCGGTATTGCCGTATATCTTGCTACCGAGAATGTAGCCTGGGTACTTTTCCCGCTCTGTGTCCGCGGTTTCGGTATGATAGCCAGCATGATAGGGGTAATGCTTGTCAAAGCCAAAGAAAATGAAAACGCCATGAACGCCCTCAACCGCGGCTACTTTATCGCCATCGCCCTCTCCGTCGTAGGGCTCGCAGTTACCGTCTACTTCATGTTGGACAACTGGTGGCTCTTTTGTGCGGGGGTGGTCGGTATTGTCGCTAGCATCGTGATAGTATTTGTTACCCAGTATTATACCGAGTCTAGATATAAACCGGTACGCGATATTGCCGAAGCGTCCAAGACCGGTCCGGCGACCAATATCATTATGGGTCTATCGGTAGGTTATGCGACGACTTTTGCTACGGCAATCGTTATCGGTGTCGCTCTACTGCTAGCTTTCTGGTTTGGTCAGCAAAATGACTCCCTCATCACAGCATTAGGCTTGAACCTGTCGCCGGAAGCTGCCAAACACGCTGCTGGCGCCTTCGGCACGGCCGTGGCGACAATGGGTATGCTGATGACCTGCCCCTACGTCCTCTCTATGGACACCTTCGGGCCGATTACTGATAACGCTAACGGCATCAATGAAATGGCCGGGGCCGGACCGGAAATCAGGCGTATCACTGACCGCCTGGACGCCGTGGGTAATACCACCAAAGCCCTGACCAAGGGCTATGCCATGGTCTCGGCCGGTCTGGCTGCCTTCCTCCTCTTCCAGGCTTATCTTGACAGGGTTTCGCTCATCAAGTTTGGAACCGAGGGACAATATAGTGTCGTCAACATCGCCAAGATCGAAGTCTTTGTCGGAGCGCTACTGGCTGCTATGATTGTCTACCTGTTCAGCTCCTGGGCTATTAAAGCGGTTGGCAAGACAGCCTCGAAAATCATCGAGGAGGTACGACGTCAGTTCCGTGCCGATCCTGAGATATTAAATCCAAAAGACCCGGAGCATCCACATCAGCCCGACTACGGCAAGGCGGTAGATATCACTACCCGTGCCGGACTACGGGAAATGATTGCTCCCGGGCTGCTGCCCGTTCTGGGGCCGATAGTTATCGGCGTTTTTTTCCGGTTCATACCGGGCTATGACGCCGCGATGGTGGTGGCGGCCGTACTCATGGTGGGAACCATCGCAGGTATCATGCTGGCTTCCTTCATGAATAACGCTGGCGGCGCCTGGGATAACGCCAAGAAGATGATTGAAGACGATCAACTAAAGGATGACAAGGGCGTAGTCCTCGGTAAGGGAACACCCACTCATGCTGCGGCCGTCGTCGGGGATACGGTGGGAGACCCACTCAAGGATACGGCGGGACCTTCGTTACACGTTCTGGTAAAGTTACTGGCTACCGTTACCCTGGTGATGTGCCCGCTGTTCATCGTCACCTAGAATATAGGAAAAACACAAGTTGAGGGGGCATGATTTTTCGGTCATGCCCCCTTTTTCATTTACTGTCATTCTCGGGCTTGACCCGAGAATCCAGACTACCTTTCCCCACCGCTGGTTTCCCGCTTTCGCGGGAATGACAATATTGGAAGGCGGATATCCGGTGGCGGTGGAAAGTCTGAACTTTCACTTCAGAAACGGATTGGCCCGTATCTCGGTGGCGATAGTAGAGTCGGGGCCGTGGCCGGGGTGTACAATTGTTTCCGGGGGGAGGGTAAGCAGCCTGGTCTTGATGCCTTTCATCAGCTGGTCATAATCGCCGTCGATAAGGTCATAACGCCCTATTCCATAGTTGAAAAGAGTATCCCCGGTAAAAACATGCCCTTCACCGTAAAGACTGATGCCGCAGGGGGTGTGTCCCGGTGTGTGCAGGACGGTAAAATGTAATTCACCTACTTCGATACTATCGCCGTCTTCAAGAATCCGTTCCGGTTTAGGAGCGCCCTGATAGGGAGGCTCGTAAACATAGCTGGGTGATTGCGGTAAATACCGGGCGCATTCGGCGTGAGCCGCCATTTCGGCATTGGTAGCCTGCTTGACCTGAGCCGCCGCACCCACATGGTCCGGGTGGCGGTGGGTCAGAACGATTAGTTTTACCTTTAATTTGGTTTTCTCGACGGTGGCGAGAATGTCATAAGCGTCGGCACCGGGGTCGATAATCATGCCTTCCCTGGTCTTTTCCGAGCCGACGATGTAGCAGTTGCTGGCAATAGGTCCCACGACGAGTTTCTTAACAATCACGTTTAATACTAACATCCGGGCCTGATCTTTAGCAAGAATATTCTCTTTTTTGGATATAATAATATTCGGTAAACAGGAGCATACATCACACCTAGCCCCTCTCCAGCCGGATGCACTGATTAGGCACCGCCATTATGTTTGGCCGGAGAGGGGTGTAAGTAAAAGAGGGGGATTCGCCCCCTCTTATTATAAACTCCCCCTCTCAAACATACTAAATAAAGCCTTCAAAATATGTATCTGTTTGAGAGGGGGGCAGGGGGAGAGTATCCTATAATAACCGAACAGATATAATCAATTAATAATACACTTGCGCCTGTTTCGGATGATACGTTAAACTAATATAGTCAGTCCCAGGATATCATCCGGTCAGGAGCCGATTTTGACGGATATTCGCCCTTTTCACGGTGTACACTACAATCCAGCTCTGGTGAAAGATATGGCGAGGGTGCTCTGCCCTCCCTACGATGTTATCACTCCTCTGATGCAGCAGGAGCTTTATCAACAAAACGACGTTAATTTTGTGCGCATTGAATACGGACGTGAACTGCCCCATGATAAAGACACGGATAATAAGTATACCCGTGCCTCGGACACCCTTAATAAGTGGCTGGAACAGGGGACTCTTCAAATCGATGATAAACCGGCAATATATCTTCATGACCACCATTTCACTTATCAGTATAAAGAATATCGCCGCCGCAGCATCACCTGCCTGGTAAAGCTGGAGGAGTGGGACAAGATGGTGATACGCCCTCACGAGGACACGATTTCCAAAGCCAAGGATGACCGCCTGAGTATACTGTGGACGGTACAGGCGAATACCAGTCCTATCCTGGCTCTATATGAAGACAGGGGTAATACTATCTCTTCACTACTCGATACGGAAAGCAGCCGGAAGCCGCTGATTCAGGCTGAATATGGTAACGAAGAGACTCATTACCTCTGGTCGTTTCGGGATACCGATGCCATCAACGGGATTTGTCGTTCTGTTGCGCAACAGCCGCTCTATATCGCCGACGGGCATCACCGTTATGAAAGCGCCCTTGCCTATCAGCGTGAAAGGCGCTTTGGCGCTCCTCCGGAGCCTGTTGAAGAGCCCTATGATTTCGTGATGATGACATTAGTCGAATTCTCCGACCCCGGTCTTTTGATACTTCCTGCTCACCGCTTGGTACGCGGTATATCCAAGTCAATTTTCTCCGGAATAATGAGCGGACTGGAAACGTTTTTTACCTTGAAACAGATACCGGTGGCTAATTCCGGTATTGATGATGCATTAAAGCTGTTGCAGACCGGTGATGCCGATTCCGTAAGGTTAATGATATACGGTCTTACGGAAGATAAAATCATGTTGCTTGAATTACGCGATGATGCGACCGTCAGCCGGATGATGCCCGGCTTTCATTCTGACTATAGCCAGAAACTGGATGTGAGTATCATCGACCATTTTATACTCGAAGAGCTTATGGGGCTTACTCCTGATTCTTCCGGTTTTTACCTTTCTTATACCTATGACGCCGAGGAGGCGGTAAAACTGGTCTCTTCCCGCGAATACCAGCTCGCTTTTCTGGTTAATCCGGTAAAGCCTGAAATGATTAAAGCCATCGCCGATAGCGGCGATCGCATGCCTAAAAAATCGACCTATTTTTATCCCAAGATGCCCGCCGGACTTATTTTTTATAAATTCGGTGCCGGGTAATCTTTCCAGCCTCTGCCATTTGTCTTTCTTTTTATACATTATGTAAATTTATACGATTTTTCAATTGATTCTTAGCTACGCTTATGTTAGTATTTATAATGTAAATCAGTCGCATGATTAGAGGGGAATCGGTTGATATATCACCTCGGGAATCATGGAAAAACTCAGGAGAAGAAGCAGTGCTGGTTGAGGAAGAGTTAGCCAGGTTTACTCCCGAGAAAGACACCGCGCTTACTATCGGTGTTTTTGACGGCGTTCACCTGGGACATAAGCACCTGATATCCATATTACTTGAGCAGGCAAACCAGGGGAATTTACTCTCCGGCGTTGTCACTTTCCGGCAGCATCCCGAGGATTTGTTCTCCCCTAAAGCCAAGCTGCCCTTCCTTACCGATATGAAAGCCAGGACAAGCTTTCTGAAAAAGGAGGGTGTCGACTTTGTGGTGCCTCTATCGTTCTCCAAAGAACTGGCGCAACTCGATGCCCGAAGCTTTATCGGTCTGTTACTGAAGCACCTGAAAATGCGCCGCCTGGTAATCGGGACGGATTTCGCCCTGGGACGTAATAGAGCCGGTGACACAGCCGCATTAAAGAAACTCGGTAAAGAGATGGACTTCAAGGTCACCGTCGTGCCACCCCTGGTAATTAACGGCGAGGTTGTCAGCAGTACCGCCATCCGACAGGCAATGGCGGCGGGAGATATGCCCAGAGTCCGCAAGCTTGCCGGTCATTACTTCAGCCTTCACGGCAAGGTTGTCCCCGGCACGGGACGCGGCGAAGGCCTGGGATTCCCCACCGCTAATCTTAACGTCAGCAAGGGGCAGGCATTACCGCCCGACGGCGTTTATACCAGCTGGGCTCATATTAACGGGAAAGCCTACGAATCGATGACGAATGTCGGGCTGTGCCCCACGTTCGATAGCGACGAACGTACTATTGAAACGTATATCATCGACTACAGCGGCGACCTTTACGGGAATGATTTATATGTTGATTTGGTTGGTAAGCTGCGTGAAGAAGAGAAATTCGACAGTATCGATGACCTCAAGGTGCAGATAGCCGACGATATCAAACGGGGTAGAAAAATCCTTGAGTCGGCAGACGTTAATCAGCGATGAAGGAGGAGGCTTTTTGGAATCCATAGATAAACAGGTTTCTATTATTATGCAGGGCTCCGAGTTCGGCGACCCGCAGATAAAAGAAATGATGACCGGCGAATTACGCCAGAAGCTGACGGAAGCGAAAGCAGAAGGGCGTCCGCTCCGGGTTTATTGTGGTTATGACGTTACCGCCCCCGATATCCACCTGGGACATATGGTCATTCTGAGAAAGATGCGGCAGTTCCAGGATTTCGGCCACGAGGTCACCTTCCTTATAGGCACTTTTACCACCCTGATTGGCGACCCCAGCGACCGTGATGAAGCCCGTTCCATAGCGCTGGAGGAAGAAATCAAGAAAAATGCTCAAACCTATGCCGACCAGGCTTTAAAAATACTCGACCCCGAGAAGACCAGGATTCGCTATAATTATGAGTGGCTGAGCAAGCTGAGTTTCGCCGATGTCATCAGCATGGCGTCGTGTTTTACCGTGCAGCAGTTTCTGGTACGCGACCGACTCCGCAATCGATATGAAAAGAACGACCCTATCTGGCTGCGGGAGTTACTCTACCCGCTGGCTCAGGGTTATGATGCCGTTAGCTTACGGGCCGATGTCCAACTTGGAGCTACCGAGCAGCTTTTCAACCTCATGGCCGGACGCAGGTTGCAGGAAGCTTACGGGCAGAAGCCGCAGGTATGTATTACCTACCCGGTACTGGTGGGCACCGACGGTGTGCAGCGGATGTCCAAGACCACCGGTAACTATATCGGCGTGGCCGAGCCACCCGAGCAGATATACGGGAAGGTGATGTCTATCACCGATGGGCTTATCATGCTGTATTTTGAATTATTAACCGATGTCCCCGCTGAAGAACTCCGGGCAATGCAGAAGCAGCTTGATGAGGGTGTTAACCCGATGATTTTGAAAAAACGTCTGGCCAGGGATATCGTCACCCAGCTTTACGATGACAAAGATGCTGACGAAGCTGAGAAACATTTTATAAAAGTAGTCCAGAAGAAGGAGTTACCGGAGGATATACCAGAAATAGAGTTAACTGAAGAATTATTACAAAAAATAAGAGTAGCTACAATGAGGGAAAATGGATTTGTGGTAAGTGGTTCGGAGGTTGGTAAACCTGATACTAGAGAATGGTTTGTATCAGTTCCTTTGCTACTATATGAGATAAACCTCGTTAAGAGTCATAGTGAGGCGAATAGGCTAATTAATCAGGGAGCTGTAAGTATCGATGGTAAAAAAATAGATATTGTTGCAGATCCCGACATAGTAAGTTATGGAGTTGCTATAAAAAGCGGCAGTATTGTCAAAGTTGGTAAAAGACGGTATGTAAAAGTAATTAATACCGATAGCGAATAATAGCATAGGAGAAATAAATGCCACAGTTGCGTGTTCCGGGTCCTACCCCCTGCCCGCCGGAAGTCCTCAAGGCAATGGGCTGGCCGATGATTAACCATCGCGGGCCGGAGTTCAAGAAAATCCTCTATGAGGTCACGGACAAACTCAAGCTGGTATACCAGACCAAAAATGACCTTAATATCCTCACCGGCTCCGGTACGGGCGGCCTTGAAGCGGCTGTAGTCAATATGCTGTCCCCCGGTGATAAGATCCTGTCCGTATCTATCGGCGTCTTCGGCGACCGCTGGGCTAATATCGCTAGGACATTCGGTGCCGATGTCATTCCTCTCACTTTCGACTGGGGCAAGGCAGCCGACCCTGACGCTGTCGGGGATGCTATTAAAGCTAATCCGGATATTAAAGCGGTGATGGTAACCCATAATGAGACCTCCACCGGCGTTACCAACGACCTTGAACCCATCGCTAAGGTGGTTAAAGATGCCGGTAAATTGCTGCTGGTCGATGCTATCAGCAGTATGTCTTCTATCGATTTACCCGTCGATAAATGGCAGTGCGACGTTGTCATTACCGGTTCGCAGAAAGGCTGGATGGTCCCGCCGGGTCTGGCTATGGCCAGCGTCAGCCGGGAGGCGTGGCAGGCTTTTGAAAAAGCCAAAATGCCACGATTTTACTGGGACTTCGGCAAAGCGAAAAGCTATTATGAAAAAGGAGAGAATCCCTGGACCCCGGCGGTCTCGGTGGTTTTTGCCCTGTCGGTGTCGCTGGATATGATATTGAAGGAAGGGTTACAGGGTGTTTTCCAGAGGCATGCCCGCATCGGTCAAATGACCCGGGATGGCATCAAGGCACTGGGGCTTGCCATGTTTGCCGATGAGAAATGTGCCTCCAACACGGTTTCTTCCATAGCCATACCCGATGGCGTTGACGGTAAAAAGCTCATGCAGCTCATGCAGTCCGAACACGGGATTGTACTGGCCGGAGGCCAGCAGAGACTTGACGGCAAGATATTCCGCATCGGTCATCTCGGTATGGTCAGTGAAAAGGAAATCGAAGACCTGCTGAAGGCACTCAAATATGTTTTACCCAAGGCAGGCTTCTCGGGATAGTATATCGAGGAAGATGATATGGCTGACAAAAAAATGAAAGTGCTGGTTACCGACGATATCTCCGAGGAAGGTATTGAAATCCTGCGGGACGTAGCTCAGGTTGATATCAAGCTAAATCTCTCACCGGAAGGCATTATCAACATTATCGGAGAATACGAGGCTCTTATCGTGCGGAGCCAGACGGAAGTTAGCGCTGGTATCATCGAAGCGGGTAAGAATCTACAGGTTATCGCCCGGGCCGGAGTGGGCATAGACAATGTAGACGTCGAAACGGCTACACGATGTGGCGTGCTGGTGGTGAATGCCCCGACGGGTAATACCGTATCGGCGGCTGAGCACACTATCGCCCTGCTGCTGGCGTCGGCCAGGAATGTACCTCAGGCAAATGTGTCTCTTAAATCGGGACAATGGCGCCGTAATGAGTTCATGGGTACGGAACTGAGAGGCAAGACGCTGGGCATTATTGGATTGGGCAATGTAGGCTCCGAAGTAGCCAAGCGCGCTCAGGGATTTGAGATGAAGCTTATCGGTAACGACCCGCTGGTTTCCGATGAGTATGCCCAGAAATTGCAGGTAGAACTGGTTGACATGAAGCGTTTGTTAAAAGAATCGGACTTTATCACGCTCCATTTGCCCCTGAATGACAAGACGAGGAAGATAATCGGAGCCCCGCAGTTGACCGAGGTCAAACCAGCGGTGAGAATCATTAATTGCGCCCGCGGCGGACTAATCGACGAAGAAGCGCTCGTAAAGGCGATTAAAGAGAAAAGAGTCGCTGGAGCAGCGATTGATGTCTTCGAGAAGGAACCGATAACCGAGAGTATTCTTTTTAATGTCGAAAGTATAATCGTGACTCCTCATCTGGGTGCTTCTACGACCGAGGCACAAGTGCTGGCCGCCCGTGATGTCGCCGAGCAGATTGTCGAAATCTTTAAAGGACTTCCGGCCAGAGCGGCTGTAAACGTACCGTACATACCTTCGGAAACGATGACGGTGCTACAACCTTATACGAAACTTGCCGGGACACTCTGTAAACTCGTCTATCGCCTGGCGGAAGGGCAGACCAAAGCCATCCGTATTAAGTACGAAGGCGACATATCCGATTTCGATACCAACATTCTCAAGGCAGCCGTCATCGGCGGTCTCCTGCAAGGCACCAGCGATGAAAGGGTAAACCTGGTCAACTGTAACCTGGTAGCCGCTAAACGGGGTCTTTCGGTTGTGGAAGAGAAGGAAGCTGAATGCGAAAACTACTCCAGCCTTCTAACCGTGGAACTTCAAACGGACCAGGGTTCTTTTGCCGTGGCGGGTACGGTCATGCACGACGAAATGCATATCGTGCGCATTAATGAATACTGGCTGGATATCGTTCCTGCTCCCGGTTCCTGTTTCCTCTTCAGTGACCACCGCGACCGTCCCGGGCTTATCGGCGCCGTGGGGAAAATTACCGGAGACGCCGATATTAATATCAGCACCATGCATCTGGGCAGGCTTGAAAAGAGAGGTAAAGCCCTGCTGGTGCTGACGCTGGACGAACCTTTACCCGAAGAAATACAGCAAAAAATACTGGAAATCCCTGAAGTTTTTTCCGTCAAGCTGGTAGAGCTGTAGCTGAGCGGGTTCTTCGCTACCTCATGGGTATAAAGGTCAAGTACGATAGGCAGGGGGTTAAAGGTATTTCCTTCCCGGAGCGAGCCTGTAATGGTCTACTGTGAACGCGTCCGAGCCGATTGACTTGCCCTATCGGCGGTGTTATCATACCTCAGAGAGACAGTTAAACAGAACGTATTTTTACAGGATACTAAAATGTCACTGCTGACCGAGCTTTACGAACAGATTGCACTCTGCCAGAAGTGTGAAATAGCCAGGTCCCGCACTACCGTTGTTCCCGGTGAGGGAGCGGAAGATGCTGATATCATGTTTATCGGTGAAGCTCCCGGATGGCATGAAGACCAGCAGGGACGACCCTTCGTGGGTCCGGCCGGGCAGTTTCTTGACAGGTTATTGGCTTCCATTGACCTGAACCGTGAACAGGTCTATATCGCCAACGTCATCAAGTGCCGTCCGACGGGTAATCGCGACCCTTTGCCCTCGGAGATAACCAACTGTCAGCCCTGGCTGGACAAACAGATTGAAATTATCAAGCCCAGGATGATAGTGACGCTGGGGCGTTACTCGATGGCTAGGTATTTCCCGGGAAAAACTATAAGCAAAATTCATGGAACAGCTCAGAAACAGGATGATATTATTTACTTCGCCATGTATCATCCCGCGGCCGCCCTGCACCAGCAGAGTTTAAAGCAGACTATAGAAGCTGATATGAGTAAAATACCGGCGCTTCTCGCCGAAACTGATACCGTTCAGGAAACCACACCGCAGCCGCAGCAACTGAATATGTTCGAGGTTCATTAATATGTCCAGGCCGAAATTAAAGTTAATTCCTCTCGGTGGGCTGGGTGAAATCGGCAAAAACATGATGCTGCTGGAATACGATGATGACATCCTTATTATCGACTGTGGTCTGATGTTCCCCGAGGAAGACATGCTGGGTATAGACCTGGTTATACCCGACCTCGGTTATGTTGTAGAAAAACGTGATAATATCAGAGGCATCGTTATCACGCATGGTCATGAAGATCATATCGGCGCTCTGCCCTACCTGCTGCCCCAGATTAACAAAGTCCCCATATATTCCACCAAGCTAACCCAGGGACTTATCATGGTAAAGCTGAGAGAAAGAAGAATAAAAGACGCGGCAGACCTTAAAATCCTGGAATTCGGTAAAGAAGAAGCCCTCGGAAATTTCAAAATAGAGCTGTTTCCCGTATGCCACAGCATTCCCGATGCCGCGGGCGTAATCATTACCACTCCCGAAGGAATAGTAGTTCACAGCGGCGACTTTAAGATTGATTATACTCCGGTTCATGGAAGCGGAACGGACCTGTCACGCCTGGCACAGCTGGGCGCTCAGGGTGTGCTGCTGCTGCTTTCTGATTCTACTTATGCCGAGCTTCCCGGATATACACCCTCGGAGCAGATAGTCGGCGCTTCGCTGGAAAATGTAATAGCCAACGCCCCGGGAAGAGTGGTCGTTACCACGTTTTCTTCATTGATTTCACGAATTCAGCAGGTTATCGATGCCGCCGTTAAACACGAGCGGAGAGTCTTTATTATCGGTCGCAGCATGTCCGATACGGTACGGATGGCCCTGGATATGGGATATCTGAACGCGCCTGATGGTGTCCTGGGGCGTATCGACGAACTGAAAGGAATGCCAAATAATAAGATAGTAATGGTAACTACCGGCAGTCAGGGAGAGCCTACCTCGGCTCTGGTACGCATGGCCAACCGCGACCACCGCCACGTCCATATCCAGCGCGGCGACACCATCGTTCTCTCGTCGACGCCCGTCCCCGGCAACGAATCGCTGGTGAACAGGACTGTCGACAGCCTCTTCAAGCAGGGCGCCCGCGTGATGTACGATAAGCTGGGACAGGTGCACGTCCACGGTCACGGCAGCCAGGAGGAACTCAAGCTGCTGCTTACATTGGTCAAGCCCAGGTTCTTCGTGCCGATTCACGGCGAGTACCGGCATCTGAGCCTCCACGCCAGCCTGGGAGAGTCCATTGGTATTCCCCGGTCCGATATCTTCGTCCTGGAGGACGGCGACGTCCTTGAGCTAAACGCCCAGAATGCCAGGGTAAGCGGCAAGGTCGGTTCGGGCAACGTATATGTCGATGGACTCAGCGTCGGCGATGCTGGGGGCGTGGTCCTGCGTACCAGGAGAATGTTGTCGCGAGACGGTATCGTCGTCGTAATTATTGCGGTTAACCGTCAGTCGGGCAAGCTTGTAGGACGTCCTGATATCGTCACCCGGGGTTTTGTTGATACGCGGGAGTCCCGGGATATGATGAACGAGAGCCGTGAGCTTCTGGCAAAAACCCTCGACCATGGCAGCGGTCGTGTCGCCGAATGGGGTTTTATCAATACCAAGGTCAAGGATACCCTGGAGAAATTTTATTACAAGAAGACCAAACGTCGTCCCATGATTCTGCCCTTTATGGTTAAGGTTTAATATAGACTCAACGGAGTACAATATAAATATGGCTAGGAAAAGAAATATTAGAAAACCGGGCGCATCAAGAAATACCCCGAAAAACCCGGGTGGCGGCGGCTTTTTCCGGATATTATTATCTACTCCGGTGCGTCAGCTTCTCATGACCGCCGTTATCGTGGTGCTTCTGGCGGTATTCTGGAATAATATTAAAAACGGTTTAAATACTCTTGTTGACCTATTCGGGATTGGGCTGGCATTTATCGTAGTGGCTATTATTATTCTGATAGTACTGATATGGAAACGCGCTTTATCAACGCTGCTATTTCGCTGGTACCGGTGGCTGGGAGGCATTGCTTTCGTACTGGCGGTATGGGGGATTCTGGCTTTCTCACCGGAGAGTGATTCCTTTAGTTATGGCCTTGGCGGTAAATTCGGACGCGGGATAATTGCCTACGACGCCTCGGTATTAATCAGTACTTTGCGTATCATCGGGCTTGTTGTCATCGGGATTATCCTTATGGCTCCCAGAGAAAGCTGGCGGGTTATTACAGGATTCTTCACCTGGCTATATGAGAGGTTCAACCGGCAACCCGCACCCCTCCGCACGCTGAAAGACGGTCGACAACCACGAAGTACTGACATGAGAACCCCCGGGACAAAACCGCCCTTACCGGATGAAATGAGACAACCCCTGATAGCCCCTGAGGTATCTGCCTCGCGGGCAAATCTGGAAGCCCTAGCAGAGAAAGCGGCTGCCTTAAAGCCAACTAAGGCCGATGTTATGCTCCCGCTTCAGGATAGACAGAGCGACCTGAAACAGGTAGCTGAGGAAGTCTGGAGAAAATACGGCCAGTCCCCTAATCTAGTGACGGTGGACGGCTGGAAATTACCGCCGATAGATATTCTGGATGTATCACCCGAAGTTGAGTTTACTGATGCGGATAACATCCAGAGGGCTAAACTCATCGAGGATGCGCTGGCAAGCTATGGTGTCGATTCCAAGGTGGTACAGATAAACGCCGGCCCTACCGTTACCCAGTTCGGAGTTGAACCCGGTTGGGACCGAAAATACAAGGAGATTAAAGAGCGAGATAAAGACGGCAACGTACAGGTCAGGATGGATGAGGTATCCAAGACCAGGGTTAAGGTAGAAAGAATAACGTCGCTGTCAAACGATATGGCTCTGGCGCTGGCGGCGCCCAGCATCAGAATCGAAGCCCCGGTGCCCGGTAAATCCATCATCGGTATTGAAGTCCCTAACACCACCTCGGATATGGTAAGCCTGCGCGGCGTTGTCGAGACCAGCCCGTTTCAAAAGTCGTTGGCGAAATCTAAGCTGACTCTGGCTCTGGGTAAGGGGGCCGGCGGCGAGTCTGTCGCTTCCGACCTGATAAAAATGCCCCACCTTTTAATTGCCGGAGCCACCGGCAGCGGCAAGACGGTATGCCTTAATACCGTTATCTGCTGCCTATTGATGCATAATACCCCGAATGATGTCCGCTTTATCCTCATCGACCCGAAAAGGGTTGAGCTCACGCAGTATAACAGCATTCCTCACCTGGCGACACCGGTTATCGTTGATACCAATAAAGCGCTTAACGCTTTACGATGGCTCAGCCAGGAGATGGACCAGCGTTATCAGAAACTGGCGGCTGAGGGTGCGCGTCATATTGAAGGCTATAATAAGAACAGGCAGGGTGACGAAAAACTGCCGTATCTGGTTTTAATTATCGATGAGCTGGCTGACCTTATGATGGCTGGCTTTGACGAGGTTGAAAACAATCTTTGCCGCTTAGCGCAGCTTGCCAGGGCTACCGGCATCCACCTCGTCGTGGCGACTCAGCGACCCTCGGTTGACGTGGTAACCGGACTGATTAAAGCCAACTTCCCGACGCGTATGAGCTTCGCGGTTACATCACAGGTGGACTCACGTACTATCCTCGACGGTGCCGGGGCGGAAAAATTGCTCGGCAGGGGCGATATGCTGTTCATGCCCACCGAAGCTGCCAAGCCCAAGCGTCTCCAGGGCTGCTTCCTCTCCGACTCCGAAATAGAAAGACTTGTTTATTTCTGGAGCAGCCAGGAAAGAGAGGACCCTGATAAATTAAGGATAGAAACACTGATTGCGACTACGCCATCAGGTACTATCGGCGGTCACCCCAGAGATCCTCTGCTGGAACAAGCCAAGGAACTGGCTAAAAACAGCAATATGTCTACCTCATTCTTGCAGAGGCGACTTCATATAGGCTATCCCCGAGCGGCGCGTCTCATGGAGCAGCTTGAAGCGGAATTAGCTCAGAATGAGCCAGACCGGGATACCGGGGAAGGGGAAGCCTGATATTTCAATCCCCGGTCCTACATCTGCTCGACGTCATACCCAGCTTCGTGTAGTAAATTTATTAAACCTTCATCACCGACCAGATGCCCCGCGCCGACAACGATAAAATATACGTATTCGTCCGCCAGGTATTCCTCTATCTTGTCCCTCATATTAATATTACGCTGGGTGAATATTACATCATAATAAGGCGCCAGGGCAGGCTCTTCAATCAGGTCTTCGAAAAGAAATGCCGCCATTCCTGCCGCGTCTCCCTCTTCCCAGAACTCAAATAATAAATCAACATCTTCAACCGTAAGCGGTTCTTCAATGCTCATTTCAAGCACCTTAATCATCAATTCATTCGGTAGATTGCTCAATAATTCAAACTGGTACTCCGCCGACTCCAGTTCCAGTATTTCCATATCGCGGTCAGCCGCTACGTCTAAGAAATGAAAGTCTATGCCGTACTCCGCTGAATAATCATTATCCCCCGTTACCATCCCTTCCATCGTCATGACAATTACCCAGGGACGGTAATCGTTCATGGTAGATATTAGGATACCCATTTCCAGGAACTGGTCTTTCAGTTTCATGTAAAGCGTCTCCGGGAGATTTTCTTCCAGTCCATCACCCCCGGGGTATACTCCGTATTTCTGGAGTAATAACATGGCTTTTAAGGTACTGACTTCGTTAATATTAATCTCAACCACAAGCTTATCAGATATCTCGAAGGCGTCTCCTATAGAGCTATCCAGAGGGTAAATATCAGGGGAAGCTACGTGAACAGAACCCAGCAGATATACAAAACTATTATCGGATGAGATTTTCCAGATGAACGACTTGCCGTTCTGCGCATCTGTGGTATCGGGGGCTGTGCAGCTATAGCACGGAAATACCAGTGAAAATAGTAGAATGAGAATAAACGAATACTTCACGATATGAGTATTCTTATTTCCTGGTAATATTTTCAAGGATTCTTCCCCCAGGCGATGAATCGTGAATACTATTATAACACAGCTTTCATATACCGGGTGTGATTTGATGCGGATAAAAGGCAGTACTAAATCTGGAGAATGGTACTGGTAATTAGCTACCAGATCAGGCCGAACAAACCGAAAACGATGGTCACAACGGCTACCGACAGCAAAGCCCCGACGAACACCTGTGCCGGAGTATGCAGTCTCATTTCCAGGCGTGCCCAGGCAATCAGCGGTATGAATATTACCGTCCAGGCTGCCGTTTTCCCGTAAACTATAATCAATACGGCTACGGAGGCCGTAATGAAAGCGGTATGAAGGCTGATTTTCCAGAATAAATTGATAATCATAAAAAGCACCACCGCTATCAGCCCGGATAAAAATGCAACCCGCAGCAGTTCCGGTGCACCGATAAATAACAGGACAATATATCCGACAACCGCACAGCCGATTGCCAATAGATAGATTCTACTTCTCTGGTGGCGAGGATTAATAAAAATACCATCGAGCTTTCTGCGGCGTACCAGATAAAGAACGACGGTCAAAACGGGAAATACGCTGAGGGCGAGAGAAATCAGTGACCATTTGATGGCTTCGTTGGCGGAAGAGGTAGATTCTATGGCGAGCAGGATTATTATTATAAAGCTTAATAAATATGGATTCAGTATATTTGCGGCTGTTCTGGCAATTTGTTGTCTCGACATGATTATGAGCTATACTACCTTGTAATACATTTTAGTTTGTGGTACAGGATATTTTACCACATGATATAATAATAACTACGTTATTGTCTCTAGTAATACTATCGGGAGAGATAAAATTATGAGTGTTGTCGTCAATGATGAAGATATCTACATCGAAAAGCTTCAACTGGGACCCTACGGCACCAACTGCTATATCGTGGCATGCAGTCGCACGAAGGAAAGCCTGGTGGTGGATGCCCCCGCCGATGCTGAAAAGATAATCGATAAACTTCAGGGCACACAGCCGAAGTATATTCTACTCACCCATGACCATATGGACCACACGGGGGCTCTATCGGCGTTAAGGTCGGAGCTTAATGTTCCTCTGGGTGCCCATGCCCTGGACTCGTCACAGATTTCGCCTTCACCGGAAATATCCCTGAAAGACGGCGATACTATATCGCTGGGGAATCTCATCTTTGACGTGCTTCATACCCCCGGCCATACCCCGGGTGGCTTATGTTTTAAAGCGGGGATTCACCTGTTCTCAGGCGACAGCATTTTTCCTGGCGGCCCCGGTAAGACATGGTCGCCGGCCAATTTGAAACAGCTTATCGACTCACTAAAGTCGAAGATTTTCGTGTTGCCAGACGATACCCGGATTTATCCCGGACATGGAGAGATAACAAATCTGAAAAAGGAAAGGGAAGAGTTCGATGTCTTTGAATCCCGTTACCACCGCCCGGACCTCTTCGGGGATGTACTCTGGCTGAAAACTTAGATTTAAAAATCTAATACCTCATCTGTATTCGATAGAAAGCCTCGGCCAGCTCGAAGTCCTGTCCCTCTGCCATCATTTTCGCCCAGTCTCTCAATCTTTCTCTCATTTCTTGAGGAATATCGCCCACCTGGCTCTTATGGCATCCCAACGCCTTTAGTTTGATATCGAACGTTTCGGTAACGTCGGAGTGATGGTTGGCATCATCGGCTCCCCATAGCCATACCTCATGCACCTTATGAGGTTCGAGACCTTCGTCAAGTAAGTCCGGATACGAGAGGTGGTCCCGGGCATAGGGGAAAACCGCATCCAGCACCGCCTGACCGGTAATCCGGTGGTCGCGGTGCCACATGTACTTCCGGTACGGATTGGCGGTTACCACCACCTCGGGACGGTAAAGGCGTATCAGACGCACCAGCGCTTTTCGGAACTCCGGTGTATCTTCGAGTCCCTGGTCGGGATAGCGCATGAAGTCGACTTTGCTCACGCCGAGGAGTTTAGCCGCCGCCCGCTGTTCCTTCTCGCGAATTTTTATCAGGTCTTCCTGCTTCATATTTCTGTCGCTGGTACCCTTATCTCCGTTAGTACAGACCACGTAAACGACCTTTTTACCTTCACGTGTCAGTTTAAGCACCGTCCCCGCCACACCGAACTCGGCGTCATCGGGATGTGGTGTTATTACCATCATATAGTAATCGTTTTCCATTGCAGATGAAACTCCTTGATTTAAGGATGGATACTATAAATTGTATAACATTCTACGAGTTGATACAATGTGACCGGAGAATACAGACACTCGATAATGACAGATGCTTCGTATATAATCAGAAACTACCGTCCGGCCGATTTTGATAATTATGTACTCCTGTGCCGTGAATCAAACGAACTGGGGCCGTCCGGTCATCCCGTGTCACTTCAAATCGCCGCCGCCTGGCTGAACTGGCCCCATTACACCCCCGAAAAAGATTTATTCCTCGTTGAGTCAAACGGCGAGATAGTAGGCGGACTTGATTTACGACCCGAACCTGATATCAACCGGGTTATTCTCCGATGCTGGGTTAAACCCGGGCATCGCCGGAAGGGATTGAGCCAGCAGCTATTCTCATATGCGCTACGTCGCGTCAGGGAGCTTGGCGTCAGGTATATCCATGTAAACATACCGGAAAAGAATGATATTGCCAAGATAGTCCTGGCAAAGTCCGGATTCAAACCTGTCCGCAGCTATCTCGAGATGAAAATTAACGTATCTAAGATGGACAGGCTTGAAGTAGAAAAATCTGCCAGTGAATGCCGCTGTATCGAACAGGGTGAGGAGACTGAGCTGACGCGTCTCCAGAACCGCGCTTTCGAAGGGCAGTGGGGCTATAATCCCAACACGACGGAAACGATAACCTACTATACCAGGCTCGGGGGGTTCTCCCCGGAGAAGGTAATTTTCGTTTGCCATGATGGTAAAATCGTGGGTTACTGCTGGGTAGAGACGGCGCCGTCTGTTTATAACGATAGTGAACAAGAAGGCATCATTCATATGCTCGGCGCTGACCCTGACTACCAGGGTAAGGGCATCGGCAGGAAAGCGCTTATGGCCGGACTGGCTTATCTCATGAAAAAAGGCGTCAAAACGGCGTCACTCAGTGTTGACAGTAAAAACCGTTCCGCCTGTAATCTATACCGGTCGATAGGCTTTGAACTTCAGGCGAAAAACCTGTGGTATGAAAAGGAAGTCGACTAGGCAACCGGCATCATTTTTTGACTGGACACTTTATAAAATTCCCGGGTTATCATTTCGGCGATATTTGACCAGTCGTAGCGGTTTATCGATTCGCTGATAGCCAGGGCAGATTCCACATTATCATGTGATTTGGATAACACCTCGCCTATTTTATCGGCTAATTTTTGAGGGTCGTTATCCGGCACGACGTAACCGGTCTCGCCTTGGTGAATTATATTGTTCATGTCACCGACATCCGTCGCTACCACGGGAGTCCCGCAGGCTAAAGACTCCAGGGCCACCAGTCCGAAACTCTCATAATAAGAAGGCATGACGGTCACATCAGCGGCGCTGTAATACAGGGGTAATTCATTATGTTTTACCAGACCATGGAAAGTAACCCTGTCCTTTAAATCCAGCTCTCTGGTCATCTCCTTCAACCATACCACGGCATCGTCGCTGTCCTCGTCACCGCCGATTATTACCAGTCTCAGGCTACCGATGTCTCTCAGGTATGAAACTGCTTCTAACAGCTGCTCGACACCCTTGAGAGGGTCGATTCTACCCACGAACAGGAGTATTTTGTCATCGTTCAATTTCAGTTGCCGTCGTGCTGACTGTTTGTTCGAGGGCTTAAAAATCTCCCTGTTCACGCCGCAGGGAACCACGCCGATTTTCTCCGGCGCCGCTCCGTAATAGCGAACGATATCATCTTTTTCTCTTTCCGTAGAGGCGATAATACGATGGCTGTCCTGAACCGCCTCTCTCTCGGTAACGATACGTAGCTCGGGCTCCTCTTCACCGATGCCGATGCCGTTTTTTATAGCGCCCATCGTATGAAACATGGCAACGTGCGGGACACCCCACCACATCTGCAGGTATTTCCCCACCCAGCAGGAAAGCCAGTAATGACTGAATACCAGGTCGTAGTGTAAATCGTTGTCTTTCCGGTATCTCTCCATATTACAGGCAAAGTCGGGCAGGTACGAATACAAGGCCAGTTTATGTATATCCAGTTCCTGTCCGGCTTTGATGTGTATCAGCCTGGCTCCCTCGCCGAGGCCGATAATCTGCGGGTCGGCGGGGTCATGCACGCGGGTATAGACGTCCACTACATGTCCCTGACTGCACAGCTCGCGGGCAAGCTCCCGTATGTAAACGCTCATACCGCCGGTGTCCTTGGCTCCCAGGGTACCCACCGGACAGCTGTGTACGCTCAGCATGGCTATTTTGAGACCATTCTTTTCCATATTCTTCTTCGCTTCCTAACATCACGTAATACTTATCTCACACCGATAAAGCGGGATTTCCTTACCGCCCAGGTGGTATTTATAGGCTTCGGCTCCTTTGAGAAAATCAAATTTTCTTCTTCCCGCCTCGATACTTTTTTGTATACAGAGTACTTTGCTCAATAAACCGACACTTAAATAGTTATATTCCGGGTCATAGCCGCTGTTATACAGGTATATACTATTATTATAATCGAAGCAGATAATCGACGCCATACCCCGGCCATCCAGCTCAAGAATGCCGAGTCTTAATAATCCTGCTTCAGATATATTATCAACTAGTGTCCTGAAGAAAGCCTCCCGCTGTTTCGTTAAAAACTCCGCTTTGTCGGTACGGCTCTCGGTGAACATTTTAAAAAACTGGTCCATAAAATCGGGTACGGCGGATATATCATCAATAAGTCGATAGTTAATCTCCCCAGCTTCCGATAGCCTCCTCAGTTTACGCTTTACCTCATGCCGCTGCTTCGAGTTCAGAACCTCGAGGTATTCTTCCCAGGTAGTTGGCAGTTCCATCTCTACTGAAACGTCTTCAGCAGGACATTCTACCTGGTATCCCCTGTCCCGGGCGGTATTTACCAGATAACGGTACACCGTGGAATCGGGACGTACATGCTTCAGGTCCAGCTGCCGTATCCCGCTATTTATAAAATCATCCAGAAGTGCCGTGAAAAACTCGTTCCCCCTACCGGGAGAAATGATGAAATCGAGGTAATCACAAACATCGGTACCACCGATGAAGTATGCCGTATTCTCTTTTACCATTAACGGCGCCACACCGATTAACTTATCATCGTCCCGCACCTCTCGGATAAACAAATCTGTCTCTGTACCGAATACCTGCCACCATACCTGCAGCCATACGGGCGTTATAAATACGGAACTCCAGTTCAGATTTTGCTTTGAATCGGTATAGAGAGAGCTGAGGTTTTCCAGACTTACATCAGAAACGGTATAACTCATCGTACTTTTAATAAGTCTAACACGTCACCGCTATCAGGTAAAATGACAATAGTCACATAATGGCTGTATATATTATATAAGGACGCCGTCGGTCAGGTTGGCGGTATGGGCAAAGACCTCTACGCTGGGTTCACCCTCGCAGATATCGAGGACTGTTTCCTTGTATTCGTCGGACTTCAGGTAGGCTTCGAAATATTCACGGGATTTCCAGATGAGCATGGCGCCCTGCGCGTACGTCACCGGGTCCATGATAAAAAACTTCTCTTTAAGACCGGGGATTTTCCGGCAGCCTTCCACGACCTTCTGGATATGCTCCCGCGCCACGTTAATATCGGCTAACTGTTCCCGTACTTCGTCCTTCAATTGGAATTTCACGATTGCCGCTATCATTATCCTGCCCCCTAACTGTCTAGGGATTCTCCATCATACGGGCTAATTCGTCTATGTTCGTTTTCTCGCGTATCAGGAACTTCTCTCTGCCCTCCGTGTATGACGGAAGAACCCATTTCATTTCCTTCAGGTTCTGAGTGATTACCGGTATCCAGTTATAGGGGATAGAGATTAGTATCTGCCCCGCTTCGAATACCTCTTTGGCTTTCATGCCGAATGCCAGCCCGGTAACGGTAAAATTCACTTTACCGCTCCGGTAGGGATAATTGTAAAGCCAGGCGCATCCCAGTACTCCCGTTGACTTGGACTCACGTAGTGCTCCGGTTGAATAGCTCATCGCCCTCAGCACGATTTCTGCCTGATTTGCATTTGCCAGGACTATTAAGAGGTCCGGCTCGAATTCCAGTTTATCTAACGTGGAGAAAGCAACATAGTTACAGATACCCCTTGGTAGTACGTAAAGCTCTTGATAGAGGTGGCTGTTAGCCCGCGCATCCTGGAAGATTTCGAGTCGAACACCTATTTCTCCGGCTTCAGCGAACGCGGGCAGGTCCTCCATTCCCAGCAGTGCTTTTCCAAAGCAGGTCTCATTCTCTTTGGCGAAGTAAAATGGTGTTCCCCTCTCCTGCGCTTCCTTGACCATTTCGCAGAAGGACAGACTCTTGTCCAGCTGCTCGATTCCCTCGGGCCGGGTGGCTAAGAACCTGGCGCCTACAGGTTGCTTTTCAAAATCAAACTTGTTATAAATGGACATGTCTTGGGCTAGTTTTTTCATTATCTCAACCTCCTTACACTACTCTTTACTTGGGAGCAGGTGCTTAAGGTGGGGGAATTTGTCCTCGGCATGAGGGAAATTCAGCGCCCGGGTAAAAGCGTTGTGAAAATCGGGCTCGACGGTCAATTCCACGTACTCCACCTTCCTGGCATGAACATCGGCTTCTTTCCGTTTTCTCATATCGAGTAATGCCATGCAGGCGCCGTCACCGGCGGCGTTGCCGACCGCATTTACATTCTCCACGGCACAGTCGGGGAAAAGGCCGATTACGGCCGCCGATTCTTTATCGATATAACTACCGAAAGCCCCCGCCAAAATGACTCTATCAATCTTGGAAACGCCCAGGCGGTTCATCATTATTTTAGCGCCGGAATACATGGCTCCCTTGGCGAGCTGTATCGCCCGGATATCCTTCTGGCAGACGACGATGTCCTGATTGATAGCAGTTTCCTTAGCCCACGCAATGACAAACTCCGTTTGGTTGCCTCTCTGCCTCAGCCGGGGTGACTTTATCCGGGTATTAAATCTGCCGCCTTTGTCGATGATACCCGACAGGAACATCTGGGCAGCGACGTCAAATATCCCCGAGCCGCAGATGCCGCGGGCCCCGATATTATTCACCTCGGTATTCCAGTGTTCGTTGCCGATTACCTTGAACTGCACCTCTTTCGTCTCCGGGTCTATCTTAACTTTTTCGATGGCGCCCGGGGCAGCCCGCATACCGTGCTTTATCTCGGCTCCTTCGAAAGCGGGCCCGGTGGCGCAGGAGGTTGAAAGAAGTTTCTGTCTATTGCCCAGAATCAGTTCGCCGTTGGTACCGATATCGATTATAAGTAACATATCGTCCTGTTTATAGGGTTCCTCGGCAATAAGCACACCGACATTGTCCGCGCCGACAAATCCGGCTTCAATCGGCAGGACATGAACGTAGGCGCCCGGGGCTATCCGAAGTCCCAGGTCGCGCGCCTTGATATCCAGCGAGTGATGAATGCTCGGAGAGAACGGCGTTTTACCCAGGTATTGAGGGTCAATATTCAGGAACAGATGGTGCATACAGGTATTCCCGACTACCGTCATATCGATTATTTCCGTGCGCTTGATGCCTGCCCTGGCGGCGGCTTTACCGGCGACTTGGTTCAATCCCTTGATAATCGAACGGTTCATCTGCTTGAGTCCGTCCTTGTTTTTGACCGTGTAGCCGATGCGCGACATGACGTCTTCGCCATAGGCTACCTGCGGATTCATCATAGCTGCGGTGGCCGGTACTTCACCGGTGGTAAGGTCGCAGAGATAGCCCGCAACCGTCGTCGTGCCTATATCTATTGCCAGCCCGTAGGACTTGTCCGTTTGTTCCGGGGTAACATCGATTATTTCTTGGCCATTCCATATAGATACTGAGACCTGCCAGTGGCCTTCGCGTACGGTGTTCTGTAGTTTCCGTAGGGTGGGATAATCTATAGTCAGATTACGTAGTTTAAACTTCCTGGCAAGTACTGCCTGGAGTCGCTCGAAGTCTCCGAGGGGGTCGTGCAGAGTGGCGGGCTTAAGCTTGACCGGGTATTTTTTAACGGCGGGATTCAGTTTGATATTACTGACGGTGATTTCCTTGCGGATTACCTGTTTTCCCTTGCGGCTCTTTTCCGGTATGAAGATGACAATATCCCCGTAAATTCGAGTCTCGCAGGCCATACGGTAACCCTGCCTGAACTGTGTCTTGCTCAGAAATTTCTCGTTAGCTTCACCTATCGTCTTTACGGAAGCAGTCGATGAATTAATGCCGTATTTAGCGAAGTACCCCTTTTCGATTCTTATCTGGCATTTCCCGCAGGTACCCTTGCCGCCGCAGACGCTTTCAATGCCATCCCCGAGCTTTCTTGAAGCCTCCAGTATTGTCACACCATCAGCTACCTTACCACGCAGGCCTGAAGGCTGGAAAACAACCGTGTGTTGCTGGTTCGTCATCGCTCACAATCTTATCATTTACGAAGTAATAATACAAAGCTAAAGATACATCCGATTAATTTAAGTTCCGTTTGCATTTGGTTGTTTTTACATGCTCAACCCTTTTGTCTCCCTCTCAAACAGGTTTATTTTAAAGGCTCGATTTATATTATGTTTGAGAGGGGATAAAGGGGTGAAGTAAGCACCCTTTAACCATAATCAAATTATTTATAATGTGTTAAGAGTTTCTCAAAATGGTAGTCAGCATCCCCGAAGCTGAACTCATTAAACCTGGCTTTCTTGGTGTAGTAATGCAGGATATGGTCTTCGGTAAAACCGATGGCGCCGTGAACCTGATGAGCCGAGTTCATCACACGCCGACTAGCCTGGCTTACCCAGGCTTTAGCGGCAGCTGCTTCTCTCTCAGCTGGCAGACTTTCGTTAATTAACCAGGCTGCCTGATAAGTCACGAGCCGGGAACCGTCGACATCGATGAGCATATCGGCGCAGCGATGTCGAATACTCTGGAAAGCCCCGATCGGATGCCCGAAAGCTATCCTCTCCTTGGCATAGTCCAGCGCCATGTTCAAAGCCTGCTGGGAGAGCCCTACACTCTCGGCGCACCGGGCGACATTGGCTTTCTGCATTATTCTATCTATATATGCCCAGCCCTTGTCCGCTTCGCCCAGGACGTTATCTATAGAGACTTTAACATCGGTGAACGTTAATTCACACTGCTTATCCCCGGATACCGTCTTGAGAGGTTTTATATGAACCCCCGGTACATTTATGTCAAGTATTATTAGTAAAATCCCCTTTTGTGGGTCGGACGCTTCTCTCGTGCGGGCGGCGCAGATTATATGGTCGGCGGCGAGAGCATCAGGCACAAATAGTTTCGCACCGTTAAGAATATAATCACTACCATTTTGTGCTGCTTTTAACGAAATGGCTTCCGGTGCATAGCTACCCGATGATTCGGTTACAGCTAGAGTGATGATAGATTTGCCCTCGGCGATAGCTGGTAAATACTGCCGTTTCTGTTCCCCGCTGCCCGCTTCCATAATTGCCGAAGCTCCCAATACTACCGTGGTGAAAAAGGGACTGATGAAGCAGGCACGTCCCATCTCTTCCAGCACCACAATCAAATCAAGGAAATCGCCCACACCGCCGTACTCTTCCGGTATCGCCAGCCCGGTGAGGTTTACCGCCGCCAGCTTTTGCCACAATTCGGGCGTATGCCCCTTTTCGTCCTCAACCATGACTTTGAGTACTTTATCGGTGTACTCGTCAGACAGGAAGTCTCTGGCGAGAGACTGCATCATTTCCTGCTGTTCGTTGAGAGCGAAATCCAAATTAATCCTCCGTAATTTAAACAATGGTCAGCGCAGGCGGGGTAGTCCCAGTCCCCTCTGAGCGATGACATCGCGGTCAATTTCTGAAGTGCCCTGTTCCAGACTGTAGCCGAACGAGCGGTAATAGCAGGAAGGTATTCGGCCGTACATGGGCACCAGAGGCGATGCTTCGGTCAGCTGACTGTACTGTCCCAGTAGCTCCATACCGAACTCCGCAACCCGCTGGTTTAGCTCAAAGCTGTACATCTTGCTCATGGCCGATTCGTAGTTGGGCACTTTGTCCTGACTCTGCATCCAGGTAACGTAATAATGAAGCAATCGGGCTACTTCGCAGTCGGCAATGAGCTGTGCCATCCGGCTTTCCAGTACCGGCGTCAGCAGGTTGTTTTTACGGGCGTACCCGGCGAGGTCTTTCAGATAGATATCGGCGAATGCATAGACCGTATCCGACGTACGCTCGTAATCGAGTAAAGACATGACCACGTAAAATCCCCGGTTGAGTCCGCCGACGATATTCCCTTTGGGAATGTGCACGTCATCGAAAAATACCTCGTTGAACTCGTGGTGTCCCGCCATGTTGATGATGGGATTAACCGTTATTCCGGGTGTCTTCATATCGACCAGGAAAAAGGTAAGCCCCCGGTATTTGGGGTCGACCTCGCGGTCGGTCCGCGTCACCAGGGCATTCCAGTCAGCGAAATGTCCATTGGTAGTCCATATCTTCTGCCCGTTAACGACGAAGCAGTCGGTTTCTTCTTTGGCGAACACTTCGATAGAGGCGAGGTCGGAACCGTGACCGGGCTCGCTTAGAGTCTCGCACCATATCACCTTACCGGAAGCTATTCCCGGCAGGTGTTGCTTCTTCTGTTCGTCACTCCCTTTAAGAAGCAATGCCGGTGCGACGATGCCCGCTCCGATAGAATCATAGCCGGGCGAATGATAGCGGGTTAGCTCTTCTCTGAGGATTAGCCGGTGAAACGGTGATTTATCCTGACCGCCGTATTCCCTGGGCCAATGTAAAGAAATCCACCCCTTCTCCCCCAGTTTTTCCGCCATAGACCGGTGGACCTGAATCCAGTCTTCCTGACTGGACATGTCGAAAAATGTCAGCTTCTTTTCCCGGTAAATTTTCGGGACTTCTTTATCGAGAAATGAAGCGACTTCCTGACGAAAAGCCTCTTCTTCCGGAGTAAATACAAAGTCCAAAATAAAGGCTCCTTACTTGCCGGTGAATTTGGGCTTGCGCCGGCCGTACATGGCTACAATCCCCTCGTTCAGGTCTTCGGTTAAGGCGATGTCACCGGATATAGCCGCCTCCAGGTAAAGGGCGGTACGCTGGTCGGCCTGGGCGCCGTAATAGATAAGGTTTTTAGCCAGTTTTTGAGCCAGCGGCGCACCCTCTGCCAGCTTAACGGCAGTATCATCAACCAGCTTCATAAAATCTTTCGGTTCGGCTATGTAGTTGGCCAGACCCCATTCGAGGGCTTTATCGGCGTTGACCGGGTCGGATAACAATATCATCTCTTTAGCACGTGCCCAGCCGATAAGTCGACCGAGACGCTGGGTGGCTCCGGCACCGGGCAGCAGCCCGAGGGTCAATTCCGGGAGTCTTACCATGGCTGACTTGCTCATTATCCTGATATCGCAGGCTAAAGCCATTTCCAGTCCGCCGCCCATGGCCGGTCCGTTAACGGCGGCGATTACCGGTTTCGGGAAAATCTCTATCCGGGTGAAAACGTCATGGGGGGCTTCGCTGAAGTTAATGGCGGCTTCCACCTGACCGGAGGCAAAGGCAGCAAAATCGGCGCCGCCGCAGAAGTTGGCTCCGGCACCGGTGATAACGACGCACCGTACGTTATCGTTGTTCTCCAGTTCACCCAGAGCTTTATCTATCTCCGTCATGAAATCGGCATTGAAGGCATTGGCGCGGTTGGGTCGGTTGAGGATAAGCTTGGCCACTTTAGTCTCTTTATTGATATCTAATTTAACGAATTCATATTCTGAAGGCCTGTATGAATAAAATCCCTGGCCGGTTTTCCGGCCCAGTTTTCCCTGTTTCACCATTTTCGTCAGGATGGGAGATACTTTATATCTCTCTTCTTTCTTATATTTTTTATAGAGACGGTCAAGTTCATTGACGATATTATCCAGCCCGACGCTATCGGCCATTCTGAAAAGGCCCCTCGGGTAGTTGAGACCGAGAAGAACGGCCGTATCTATCTCTTCCATGGTGGTGGCTTTCATCTCAATAAGCTTGACGCCTTCGTTGACCGCCGTAGCCAGCACCCTTATCGGGTCGAAGTCCGCCCCGGCATTCATGGGGATTTCGTTGGTCTTTCCCTTTGACCAGTCGTAATAACCTTTACCGGTCTTCTGACCGTAATTACCGGCTTTAAAACATTTTTCCAGTATGGGAGCGGGACCGTAGCTCTTGCCCATCGTCTCGCCGAAATACTCCATGACGTGGAACTGGGTATCGATAGAGCCCCCGCCGAGGGTGTCCTGGAGCTCCAGCATACCCATGGGCATTCCCAGCTTGTATTTAATGGCAGAGTCTATTTCGAAGGCATCCTTGGCTTCACCCCGGGCTAGGGCCCAGTCGGCTTCGTTAGCCATATTGCAGAATATCCGGTTGGCGATGAATCCGGGAACGTCGGTAACATGAACGACCGCCCGTCCCATGGCTATCGCTACCTTCTCCGCAATCTCAATAGCTGTTTTACTTGTTTTGTCATGCTGGATGATTTCCAGTAAAGTCATCCGACTCGGCGGGTTGAAGTAATGCGTACCGACCACATTACCCGGTTTCTTGGCTGCCGTGGCTATCTCGGCGATGCTCAGCGAGGAGGTGTTGGTGGCGAAGACGCAGTCGTCAGGACACAATGCCGTAGATTCTTTTAGTACGCTCTTCTTCAGGTCCATTATCTCGGGCACGGCTTCGATGATAATGTCGGCGTCCTTGACCGCTTCCTTAACATCTACCAGGAAAGTCATCCGGTCGAGGATGGCTTTTTTATCCGCTTCCGTCATTCTTTTCTGGCTGATACGCCGGTCATAGACACTGTTTAGCGTGTCGCGGCCGCGGTCAAGGTATTTCTCCTCGATATCCCTGATTTTTACCTTATATCCGGCTTCAGCGGCCAGTGCAGCTATCAGAGCTCCCATGGAACCGGCGCCCAGCACGGTAACGTTTTTTATCTCTTTCACGGCATATATCCCCCTTCTACAAGTATTACCGGGTTTTGGAGCTACTATTTCACAGGTTCGAAAGCATAGTAAACACGGTCGCGAATTGCGGTATCTCTTTTTACATCTATGGGATGGGAAGGGACGTCAAAAACAACGAACTTTACCTCGTCACCTTCTTTAAGCTCACCTTCTTTACAGTTTATGATTCGTCCCAGCAGGTGTTTCAGCGGCGTGTCCTCACCGAATGTCAGCCAGGCCATGATAAGGGGCGACGGGAAACCGATGGGGGCCCCTGCCTGCGTCTCGGTAAAGCAGACGACCTTGGCCCGCTGTGGTAACTCCACCCACTCCAGGTCTTCCGACCAGCACTTGGGGCAGATTACACCAGGGGGGAAAGCGATATGTCCGCAGGCTTTGCACTTGGTGGTGGTGAACTTGCCCGCCCTGAGATTATCGTAAAAAGGATAGATACGGTTAAACTCCTGGCACTCGAAAGGCCACATATCCATTTCCGATATATAGGTGCCTTCCATAGCCGGGGTGCCCACTATCTCTGCCTTCTGTAAATCAGCCATTTCTCTTCTCCTTTGGTAATATTTAAGTACCGATTAATCTACTGGTTCTCTACCGTAGATGACCACGGTATGCTGAGCGCAGGTACCGCTGAGGTTATGCGTCAGCCCGAACTTGGCGTCCTTCACCTGGTGGAGGGCGCGGCCCTGGAGCTGCTTGTTTATCTCCAGCGCCTGGCGCGCCCCGGAGGCACCGAAGGGATGCCCGTACACGAGGAGCCCGCCGTCGGTATTGGTGGGTATGGCGCCATCAAGCTTGATAGCCCCGGAAGCGACGAACTCACCGCCCTCGCCTTTCGCGCAGAAACCGAGCTCTTCCAGCTCGATAATCTCCGAGATGGTAAAGCAGTCGTGGGTCTGAGCGACGTCGATGTCCTTGGGGGTCAGTTTGGCATTCTTAAAAGCTACCTCGCCGGCCGTTTTCAGATGAGGCCACTCAGCCAGCGTATCACCGGGCCAGCCGGCCGACATGCTGTGGGTGGCGTGCTGACCGGTGCCGCGCAGGTAGACCAGCGGTCGGTCCGATAGCTCTCTGGCTCTCTCCTCCGAGGCAATGATGATAGCCGACGCTCCGTCGGAGAGCGGGCAGCAGTCGTACAGCCCGAAAGGCTCGGCGATTATCCTGGCTTCCAGCGCCTCCGACATCGTTAGAGACCTGCCGCCGAAGTGGGCTTTAGGGCTGTCGGTGCCGTAGGTGTAGTTGGTCACCGAGACATGCGCCATTTGCTCCTTGGTGGTGCCGTATCTCTTCATGTGCATCCGGGCGATCATAGCGAAGAATGGCGGGGGTACACCCAGACCCATCGCCGAGTCCCAGTCGTGGTCGTTGACCATCAACTGCGTATAGTTGGTCTCCCAGCGCTGCGGCGCATAGACCTTCTCGGCTCCGGTCACCAGGATGACCTCGGCGATACCACTTTCTATCAGTCCTTTGGCGACGATTACCGCGGAATTGGAGCCGGCACACAGTGTGTCCAGTCTGATGCAGATAGAGGTCGGACTCAGTCCGAGTCGGTGCACGACCAGTGGCGCCGTGTTCAATGCCGATGAATGCCGACCCGCCATGGTCGTGGCAATGATAAGACCGTCGATATCCGACGGCTTTAGTCTGGGTATGTCGTCGGCGCAAGCCCTGGCGGCCTCCTGAATCATGTCATGTATGGTTGCCTGCCTGACGCCGAATTTGCTCGTTCCACCACCGACGATTACTGCTCTTTTCTTTTCTGTCATACCAAAATCTCCTTAGGTTAATAGTGTAGGGTAGTAAAATTCAAAAAATCATACCTGGTATGGGATGAAGGAGGTAATGTGAACACAGGAATAATTCTGATGGATATTTCCACATAAAAATCTTAACAGAAATTACCCTTCAAAGCAACATTTGTAGCTGTAAGTCGCCCGTAATATTTGGTTGTAGAATAGCCCTGTCTGGTTTTGGGAAATACCGGACGCTCTTTCCCCTCCCCCC